>Ga0315289_10010302_pt1 | contig 13386 bp, 10 predicted proteins | sample YL17G11_40_MG_FD_203452 | JGI IMG/M metagenome (GOLD analysis project Ga0315289, IMG submission 203452) | Sediment microbial communities from Yellowstone Lake, YNP, Wyoming, USA - YL17G11_40 | ecosystem: Environmental > Aquatic > Freshwater > Lake > Sediment | place: USA: Wyoming | collected...
CAAATTCATGAACAGACGTGACCCGGCCGAGTCTGTTCAGAAACATAGCCGCAAGTGCATTCGCGTTGTGTATCCGTTTCTGCATTACAGGCGTGTACCAGAAGCAGATTCCTTCCGGATAGTCTGTCCTCCCAAGCTCTCTAGAAACATACAACCCCGCACTCTTCGCCCGATTGAGATGCTCTTCATTGCCCGTGGCTTGATAGACATCTAGGAAGGCTAGACCGGCAAGTGCAGTTATGAGGGCAGTCGGAGTATTGGCAGGGAGGAACACATGTCCTTCCGCCCGCATCGGAAAACTCAATCCCCACGATGGGTACTTGGTTTCACGGTTTCTGAGATTCCAAACGACGTCACATAGCCGAGTGGCAATGTTCAAGGCCGAGTCAACCATTCGCTGTTGTTCGAGGCCCACATACGCTCTCGCAAAGACTGTCAGTGCCTTCGGCTCCCAGTGATTCCGAATTCGGAGCAGTTTCCGTGCTATTGCGCTCGCTGTTATAGACGGGCCGAGATAGCCGTCAGCAACATAGTACAATGCCTCGGAGCCCTGAGGAAATGGTATCGATCTGAAGCGCCAGATGAAGTCCCCTGGATCGGTACCTTGCCAATCGGACTTAAAGTAGTACTCGTGAAGTGTTCTCACCGCTTCACTTGCGCTCGAGTGTGTGGAGGAATAACTCATGGATTATGCCTCCCTAAAAACGTCGACTACTCGTTTGGCTGAGCAGTCTTGAGTATGTGCTGAGAAGCCGCTCCCTGTACAGCTTCCAAGGGAACTCGCGCAGAACCGTTTCACGTGCCGCTATGCCCATCTGTTTCAGTTCGTTCCTTCTCTCATGAATCCGCTCAAGCGCCTCAGCAATCTTCTCGGGACTGTCTGGATCCACGACGAAGCCAAGTTTGTACTTGCGGACAAGGTAGCATAACTCTCCGAAATTCGATGCCAACACTGGAACTCCAGAAAGCCCGGATTCGAAGAGTTTGTTTGGGCTGGAGTAGTAGGCGTTGGCGTTGGTTCTTGTGTAGAGGACAGTTGATATACTGACCTGAGACAGGAACTTCGGTACTGCCGAGTAAGGTATTCTGCTTTCATGAACAATCGCAGAGTTGCTCGCGGCAGCCGCATCTATCACGAGATGCTCCTGCGGCCCGCTTCCTGCAATCCGAAGTGCAGATTCCGGATGGTTCTGTCGGAACACTTTGAACCCCTGAATCAGCGGCTCAATGCTTCGATCTTGGATCAAAGCCCCCACGAAGCCAACAACGAATGCATCGCTGTCAGTTTTCTGCGCCACATACTCCCACTCTGCTGGAACATTCCTTACTACAACTGCTTCCACACCGGTCATTCTCCTGAAACGACGACTGAGCAGGGTGCCCACGGTGATGACACACGATCTTCTCGCCAGCAAGGCTTCAATGGAGTCAACTACCTTTCTGACCCAGTCTGGCACTCGTGCAGAGAACATCGCTGAGAACGCCTCGTGCGAATCATAGACCAGTCTGGCACCTATGAGTCGAGAGCAGAGGAAACCGAGCAGCAGAGTGTCGAAGTCGTGACAATGGACCACTGCAACGTCTTCAAGCGCGCGGGGAAGAATCCTGACTACATTGACATGGAACTGCAAGAGATCTAGGACAGGGGCAAGCCATCCCAACTTTGGATTCCGTGAGAGTATGCAGCGGCTCGAAGTCCTAAGAATCTCGAATCCACCCGAATGAATACATGCATTCGGCAGACTCCTCGCTCCTCTTGTCCCAAGTACTCTGACTTCGAGCCCTGACTCAGCTAAGGCTTGAGCCTCACGCTCAACGCGTGGATCTGGATTCACAGGATTCGTGACCAACATCAGCACGGTTGCCATCGGAAGAGTTCCTCTTCTTGCACTGTCGGGGCAGCTATGTGGATATTAATGTAGTGCGGCCAATCTCTGTTCGAATAGGTTCTTTCACGTGCGCTCCGCCATTACTTGGCTGTATATGTCTATAAGGCGTTTCGTAACCCGATCCCAAGAGTACTCCTCCGCACGAGCGGAGCAGTTGACTGTAAGCTCCTCCATGAGGGTCTTGTTGCTCCATAATGTTTCTATGGCCTGCGCGAAAGCTTGCGGGCTCAGGTCCCTCACAAGTACAGCCTCAGTCATGTCTCGCGCAGTCCGACATACGTCCCCAACATCTGATGCAACTATAGGGCGGCCCGAGGCCATATACGCTGGAATCTTCAGTGGGGCGTTAATCTCAACACCGTCTACACTTAGGGGCCGTGCGGGAACAAGGAGAATGTCCGCCACCGACTGCAGAGCAAACGTATCCTCATGGCGGATTTGGCCACAGAAGACAACAGATTGCCGCAGATGAAGTCTTGCGGCTCTTAAAACCAATTGCTGCATTTGAGTGCCAGTCCCTGCTATGACTAGTTTAGCTGACGGCAGATTCCTCTTCAAAATCGCCAGTGCATCGATAATCAGGTCTACGCCCTCAATCCACTCAAGACTTCCGACAAAGACCAGCAGCGGCTCTGCTTGTTCTCGAAATCCAGCATATGCCCCTCTGAACTTCTGCATTGATTCCTTGGCAAGGCCTAGATTCACACCATTCGGGACAATGTGTATCTTGTCCGCGCTGGCAGCAGTTCTCTTAAGAATCACTCTTCTCATACCCTGAGATACAACAAGACACTGAGCATTATGGGACGCGAACTCCTGAGCTTGTCGAAACAGAACAGACACGGGGTACCTCAGAATTGGTGGGAGGTAGGGTTCGAGCTCATTGGCTACAATACTATGCATGTCGAAGATGACCTTCTCCCGCTTCATCATCCGGCGCAAACCAGAGAACGGAAGTGCACATGCGCCTTCAAACTGGATGAGATCAAAGGTCATATGCTCGATTTGAGCCGCAACAATGTACTGGCTAAGTACCGCAAGAGAGGCGTATCTCAGTGCAGGCCTACTGGGCATTGGCACTCTGAGGAAGTGACATGGTGCGAATGCCCTGGCAATCTCTGGGTTTCCCCCACGGGGAATCATGGGCACAACTTCTAGGTCGTGGTTCCGTAGTCCTTCTACAAGGCCCAGAATACGGGCAGTATCTCCTGCAAACCGATTCACATTGAGAGCTGTGAGAACCCCTATTCGCATCTACTTCACTTGCCGAAGGCGCAGCTATCGCCGCGCTAAATAGCATTGTGGTAGCCAAAACGCGCACCTACGCAGAGTGAATTGTCGTGCAAGCCGTCTTCTGACACGGCCAAGTGAGGAGCAGCACATGAGTGAAGGTGGACGAACCTGTCAGGCCGTGATACAGAATACGAGATTCCGAAATGCATTCAGCCGAGATACTGATAGACCCTCTAGGCTCCCGCTACGAAGAGCTGAGTGAATTGGGAAGAGTTTGCGGTCTGTTCCGGAAATGGAAGATAACTGAGGAATCTGGCATAGCTCGGTGCCATGTATCAGATTGGTCTGGTGTGTCTAGTAGTCGCCCTAGCAGCGCTAACCATCATCGTAGCTAGGCCACTTGCTCCTGCCGAGGCTCTTCTGTTAGTCCAGATGGTTAATAGTAACCTGATCATGACTGGGGCGCCAAGACCGCTGTCGAAGTTCATCATGATGCTGTCTAGGGGGCAGAGGAAGTCAGCATTACACTGGCAGTAGTTGGTAGACCCGCCATCCGTATTCATGAGTTATCAGCATGGCGCTCTCAGATTCCGCGATAATCTCTGGAAAGGGCACACAGCTTATGAATCGGGAGTAACCAGCATACAGGTAACTCTCATTGTCGGGCAGTACCATTATCCTTACACCCAGTGACAGGAGCACCTGACTAATCTCTGAAACGTTTGTCGATTCCAGGAGTGAAGGCATCATATACAGACCTGCGTGATAGAGGTCTACTACTCTGAAACCTGCGTAAGATAGCATGACGTCCCCGTAAGCTAGGATGATATCATCCGGAGAAACAACGCCACCAAGATAATCAGCCAAGAGAATGTCTCCTTGATTCCAAGATCCCCTGTAGTCGTAGGAAAACAGATCCCCAGCAGAAACGTCCATGGCATGCACGACAACTGGCAACAAGACCGCAGAGGAAATCACCAAGCTCAGAATCAGACTTGTCTGTGCGCCCTTGAAACGAGCACGACTGATGTACCTCCAAATCACAGGCAAGATGAGGGTGCACACTGCTGCGAGTACTGCGAGAATCCCCATTCTTAGAACGAGGTCAGGCGAACTGCTGAGCCCAAAGGGCACCCCAGGAGAAACGGTGGCCGCCGAAACCAGCCAGTTCCCGGTAAGACCGAGATCGCCAATGACAAGACCAACCGTCGCCATCTGCAGGAAGGACGTGGCAGCAAACATGTACACAAGTGTCCAAGTGCCGACTCTGAAGAGGCGACTGGACTGATTCGAGTAGGTCGAGGAGGCGACTCCAACTGCGGAGGCCAGAATCACCCCGCAGGCCAACATGTGTCGTCCAGATGGCATGTATCCTAGTATGATTACATACCCCAAGTACCAGAACAAGAGATTCCATAACGCAGGCAAGGCAGTCCGGTCTCTGAACGCACGTACCAATAGAACGAATGCCACTATGGAGAAGATGCCATTTGTCAATGGGTGAAACACGAAACCCACAGGTATCAGAATGGAGAAGCGCTCGTCAGCTGTGCTTAACGGAAAAATCTGATTGAGCAACTCTGCGACTGCCACATAATCTGGAGACAATGGCAGTATCCGCAGGAAGCTCACTCCGAACAAGCCACCACCCTGCAATAGTGCCCTGAGGCCCCATATCATTGAGGTGCCAACTCCAACCGCTAGGGCTCCTACTATCTTGAGCTCTAACCTGATATGGTAAGCAACTTCTACCGTGTCATTGAATCTAATCCACAGGAAAACCAGAGCAATCGGAACTAGGACCACCAGCGCAATGGGGTTCAAGAGAAACGACCAAAGCATGTTACCAAGGACAACCATCAGAGCAACTACGACACCTGTGATTGCCAACTGCAGAATGCGAGTTCTCGACGAATAACCCAGAAGCGAGAGCATCTGGATTGCCACCCCGACCACTGCGAGAAGGCCCAACCCGTACTTTGACATTAGCGTAAGCGACAATGAGAGCCCGCACAGCAGACCCATAAACGGCGACTGGTTCTGAATGGTGACGCGGGCCAGTATTACCGAGAGTATAGCGAAGAAGACCGCGATGGGATCGGCATAGAAGGAATAGGTGAAGACCATCTGGTCCATGATAGGGATGAAGCAAGTCAAGATCAGAGCCACTTGAGATGACTGTTCGGATCCACCCCACACTCTTGCAGCTTCCCAAGCAAGAAGTGGAATGGCAAGGAAATAGACCGCCTGAATACCCCGAAAGACCTCCAAGTCAGTTGAGCCTACGAAAAAGTAGCCCCATGAGAAAAGAATGGATGATGCGGGCTCTGCCGTGTATTTCCATAGATGATACGGGTCAAAAGAAGGAATGTAGTCGAGCCTGAAGAATACCTTGCCCATGGACAACCAGAGATACAATGCGTCACCGGATATTATCGGTCCCATCAAGCATGTGAATACTGACTTGACTGAATACATGATGAAACATAGGCAGGAAAACCTCATCAGAGGGGATCCGTTTCGTATCATTCTGCCAAGGCTACGAACCAACCTTGGAAAGCCTGCAACGATTCTGTTTCGTGCTAAGACTAGACCAACCAACGCTATTAGGGCATGCGCCACAACAAATGCGTGCAACAACCCAAAGGCTACGCCGAAGACTAGGTAGGGTATAACAAAGCAAGCAGTCCCGACTAGGACAATATGGAGGAGTTTCAGTGTTTTGCCTAAGGTCGGTTCATGGGGCCAGAATCGCTCGTACACAAGCCACCCCGAGATGAGCAGCAGCGTGGGAGGAATCAGACTAAGGATTATCTCTAGGGCTGTCGTCACTGCTCCGACCCGCCGGTGCGGTCATCTCCCTTCCTCTTAAATGGCCCGCTGCTTGGCGGCACTATGGTTCGGAAACGGACAAGACACCTAGCTCGTGACATCTAGCGACGGATGCCCGTGTTTAGGCCCTTCCAACTCCCCACCAACATGTATACGTCATACAGCTGCTGAGCTATGTGTTTCCAAGAAAAGGTTTCGGCTCGCTCTCTGCAACCTTCTGAAAGGCGCCTCCTCAGACCGGGAGTGACTATTCCATGCTGCCCCTACCTGCTATGGCAAGACGAACGCTTGGAATCTCGGACTTCAATATCGAAAGGGCCATGATCATGAGATCCGCCCCCTCATACCACTTGAGCCCACCGACGTAGACAATGATAAAACCGCGGCCATCTGCAAGTCTTTCGTAGCGACCAGCCCGCTCAGATGCAGCTCGCCTAGCTGTATCCAAGTTGACCCCATTGATTATGACATGAATCCGATTTGCGTCGACTCCGAGTCTGTTAACCACATAGCGTTTCATGTAATTCGAAACTACTAGGCACTCGAATCCACGGCACAGGAAATCCTGAGCCGCGTAAATGGCACTGGTTAGGGCAGTTTCAAAGGGCTTGGTATATAGGGCTGAAGGTCAAGAGCAGCTACTGAATGCATGTCGAAGACTAGATCTTCTCGGTGTGCAATGCGATGCATCTTGGAGAGTGGCAAGGCAAAAGCAGATTCAATCTGGACAATGTCGAACGACAGGCTGAAGACCGAGTGCGGCATGAAGTACTGGGAATACACAGATAGCACGGGAAACCTCAGGACGGGATTCTTCAACCTCGGCATCCGGAAGGTAGCGCAGGGCACGAATCGCCTAGCGATTTCCGGCGGAGCACCTTCAGGTATTATGGTCGTTACGTCGACTCCCAACTGACGCAAGCCACCGGCAAGCTATGTGACACGGACTGTATCTCCACCGAAGCGGTGGAGATTGAACGGAGCGTAAAGACCTACTCGGAAGCGGCTCAATGGGTTCACTGAACGGGCGGTCATGCAGCGGGCTCTTAAGTCCAGCGAAGCGATGCACGGACAGGGAGCTCAGTGACTGCCAGATAGGATTCATGAAACGAAACGATTTGAGGGGTTCTTGGTCGGTCCGCTGGGTCATGAGCAAGTCCACGTTGGCTAAAGAGCAGAACCTGTCGTGTGGCTTGCTTCTTATCAGGTTCGTGCCTCAGTCAAACCCCGACATGGTGGACTGTCGCCTCACATGCTTCGAATGGGCAAGATTCATTTGTCAAGAAACTCCCTCAGACGTGCATTTGCATGAAGGCAAAAAGTCTCATTCTCGTTTCGTATGTTGCTGTACCAAGCCTTCACGGGCTATCGCAGAGGGTTACAGGCATCCTAGAAGTTCTCACCTCAAAGAACATACACTGCATGGTTGTTTGTCCAAATGCCACCCCTATTCCCTCCGACAGTCTTCATCAGACCCGCTTTCGCAGAGTGGGATTTGGAGGAGACCTCTCTGGTGGACAGAACATCCTGTTCCGAGCCCTCAGCTTGCTGACGTTTATGATTAGGGCTACACCCGTTCTGTTCTTCCTTCGGGGGCAGAAGGGGACGACATTCCAGTTCGAACAAGTGTTTCTTTTTCCTCTCGCTATTCTCACCAAAGTTTTGCTGCGACAGAAAGTGATAGTTGACGACTTCAATCTCCTGCATCCAGACTATCACTTCATGCCCAGATTCATCCTCAAGACGTTAGATTGGCTGGCAATACTTTCCTCAGATGTGATTGCGACCGCGTCGCCCCTATCAATGAAGTACATCAGTACCAACTTCCCCAACAAGCGGGTTCATTATGTACCGAATGGTATAACGCCAGCAGAAGACACTGATTCCAATCATCCGGCGGACACGGAACAGGTGCACCCTATCGCTGTTTTCGTGGGCGGACTCGTTTTCCACCAGAATCTGGCGGCAGTCACAAACATCATGCGACTTGCTGACATTCTCTCCAAACTCCAGACGCCTCTATCGATCGAGATTGTTGGCGGCCCCCTGAGCCGGGTCGAGTATCTCCGCCGACTAAACGTCGTTAGGAACGGCAGTGTCAGACTCCGCGGCCCAATCAATCGCGAAGAGCTGGAGTCTACCTACAGAAGGACCACGATTGGGCTTCTGCCATTCTTCTCAGATACGCCGTTGGTGGGAGGACAGAGAACTAAGGCACTGGAATACCTGAACCATGGACTTCTCGTCGTTTCCGGTCCCGAGGGGATCGGCGAACTGTCCGGCCTTAAGCCCAGTGTTCACTATCTGCTGTCTGATTCTCTTCATTCCTTTGCTTACACCTTGGACATTGCTGCCAGACACCCTGAGCGATTCAGTGGAGTCAGGTCAGAGGGGAAGAAGGCCGTGCGCCACGTTTACGCGTGGGACAATGTCCTGCAGCCCCTCATTCATGAAATAGCTGGTCCATAGAAGAGTCCATGAGCAGATTATGTGCTTTCTCAGCAGGAGCGGCTTCGTGCGGCCGAAGGGCACAGAATGGGCTATGAGCCTTTTGCACGAAAGGCGTCATTTCGGGATTCATCTCTCCAATGACTAGCGTCCCGACAGCCCCTTGGACACAAGACTGACTCGTACAGCGAGATATGCCTTCGAAGATACTCCCCTGATATCACCCTAACATGAAGCCTTGCCGATTCACCCATTGTTTCGACGAGATCTGGTTTCTCTAGGAAACGACCCATCGCCTGTGCTAGAGCTGAAGAGTCGCCCGGAGGAACCAAAAACCCGTCTACGCCGTCGCGAATCATGAGTGGAATATCGCCGACAGATGACGCAACAACTGGCAATCCGCATGCCATAGCTTCTAGGACGACTGCAGGCGTGCCCTCTGTGAACGAGGGAAGAACGAATACTTCGGCCTCAGCGTACACATTGGGCATCTCGCTATACCCAAAGAAACCAAGGTACTTGATACTGCTGTGAGCACTCTCGATTCTCCGCACTTTGTCCAGAAGAGTTCCCTTGCCAACAACAAGGACTTCGTACGGCAGTCCACTTGGCAGATGTGGAATGGCGCTGAATAGAACTCCGAGTCCCTTCTCAGACTCCAATCGTCCCACATACAGAAAGCGCACAATCCTAGGAGGCACAGTGACTACTCCTCCACCTCTGAAGCGGCCAAAGTCGACAAAGACAGGAGTTGAACCGATTCGTACACTGCCATGAGTCTTGGCGTCCATCAATTCGCGAGAACTGACGGCAAGAACAAATTCCGATCTTGGGAACAGGGTTCTCTTGATTACTCGTACTAGCTGCGATAGGATCCCGGAAATCAGATTCTGACCGTACCGAATGCGAATTACCCCTTCTTCAGAACCTAGGAGCATTAGCCCGAAGGGGATGCCCGTGCTAAGACTCACAAGGAACGCAGGTACACCGCACAATACGACATTCTCTGCTCTAAGGAGATTCAGCGCGTGTCTTCTGGTGATGCAAATCAGCAAGCCTATCGTTTCTGCCACGCCTCTCACGTAGCTCAACATCGTGTGAATTACAGAATTAGATACCCTTAGCGGAACGGAATAGAAGAAGAATGTATCACTAAATCGTCGCGCAATCGTTCTTCGCCCGTTATTGAAACAAACAAATGCCACTAATCCGAGTCGCTTTGACAACTCCATTGCCTCGGCGAAGCCGTTCCCATCGATTCGTCTGAGGTCATCAACGCGCATCTGGCTGAGTACGCACAATCTGACTGCTCGAGATACTCCGCTCATGAATGTGTAGCCTGAGCAGATTTCGTGAAGCTCCTTTTTGTGGGTTTCTGATTGGACTGCAACACCGGACGGCCATGCCAGATCTTTGAGTGTGCCACGCCATCTTCGATATGGGAAAGGTCGATGGATCCGGCAGATGACCTACGGAGAGACCCCGTGCCAGCAATTGGCGCATGCACTCCATCACGCAAGCAACTTGGCGTGCTGAATCGGCTCACCATGTACTGAGGGAGAATTCCATGGTTCCACAGTATAGGACTAGCTGTGGGCTCGCCTTCCCACTCGCATGAACACATCAAAAGGTGCGAACAGGGATTTCGCGATAGATGGAGTCCAACCTTCGCTTAGCGACGGCAAGGCTAAACTCTTCCTGCACCAGTGCCCTTGCGTTTTGTGTGATGCTATGCACGACATGGTCGTTCTCCAACACGTCAGAAACGGCTCGTTCAAAACTCGCGAGTGTGTGGTCAATCACGAAACCTGTTTCGCGATCCCTGAGGACAGCAGAAACATGACCCACCGCGGTCGATATCACAGGAATGCCAGATGCCATCGCTTCGAGGACAACTGTCGGCATGCCTTCCCAATAAGAGGGCATTACAAGTGCAGTGGCTGTGTGCATGATTGAGGGAATCTCGTGATGCATTCTTCGCCCCAACACTTCTACCCTGACTCCCTCACCATTGTTCTTCAGCTCTTCTTGGAGTTTCAGCAACTCGTTGAAGAAGCTCCCCTGCCCAACAAACCGTACAGTGATATTGTGTCCATCATGACGATTCCACCTTCGAATCCAGTCCACAAGCAGACCAACACCCTTCCATGGTTCAAAATCGCCAACATATAGAAGAACGTTCTCCGACGAACTCCGCGTCTTGGACACAGGTCTGAAGATCTCGGTGTCGACTACATTGGGCACATAGCGAAGACGACCAACCGGAAACGACAGCTGAGAGGCAAGGTAGTCAAGGTCAGATTGACTGACCGATGCTATGACATCACCACTTCTTAGTGTATACGCGCCCAGTGTCCTATCATAAAGCCTCTTCGCGAGAAGCCTCGTCAAAGCTGTTCTGAAGGGGGGTGGACCGACGCCGCCATGAAGTTGAAGCAGCATTTTTGCCCGCCCCATCCTTCGAGCGACTGCGGCTTGGTTTGAGGTCGTGTAGAGATGAGAGTGAACATGCAGAATGTCAGAGTGCGAAGCAACAATGGACCGAAGCATTATGGGCACGGGATTGATGTTCCATAGCTGGATAGGAGAGTAGAATCTGTGAACTAGCGCTCCCTCAAACTCGGAAACGCCAACCCTATCACGATATCGAGTTGTCGTATACACGTGCGTGTCATAGTCCTCAGTCTGAACCTTTAGCAGATTGGCCACATATCTCTCTGATCCTCCCATCTGTTCACCGAAAAAGGGGCAGATATGTGACACTATCATTCTGTGCTAGCATCCAAAGACGTTCTACAGTTTAGCTTCGACGAGTCCATTCAAAGCGCTGCGCTGTTTCCTCTTAAGCATTGTTTGAAACCTTGTTGTCACGTTCCAGCCGTGTTCATGGCAAAGCGGAAGGACTTATGTGCCCCAAGAGTCATAGAAACGGGCTGGTGACTCCGGACTCGTAGCGATGCTTGCGTCCAGCGTCAATCCGGCTCTCAAACTCAAGCAGGTAGCGCCCTCCTGAGCTCAAGAGCGCATTTATATGCAGACCACCTGCCCGCCTCGAGGAGTCACAAGAGAAGCACGATGCTAGCCGGCCTGCTTCGAGTCTATCGAGGCAGGTGTATCGTGGAGCTAGTGACCCATCCTGGGAACGACGGAACTCTCAGCACATCATCATTTGGTGGTTTCTCGATTGAAAATCGGCGGCAAGTCGGCATCCAGAACCCGGGATTCCTCAGAACCGGGCCGCCTTCATTTCACTGGAATCTCAAACGTTTCCCGGTTTCGGCTTGGAATATGCGAATCTCCGCTTGGGCTGCTGGCAATGCAAGCCGCGTTGTCAACCGCATTCGTGCTAAGCTACATTCATGCCGATTGGCCGTTCTCGACCTTGATCAGATTGCCTGCAGGACTACTTGTGATTCTTCTGATTCCTGGGGCCCTCCTCACTGACCTTCTCTTGCCCGACGGCAAGAAATCCCTTGGAATCGCATTGGTCCTTGGCATTGGTCTTGTGTTGCTTGAGATTCAAGTCCTCTTCATTGTATGTCTGGTCGCTTCCGTGGCAATCCCTCTGTTTTTCTGGGTAGCTGCTTTCAATGGGGTTCTTGTTACAGTGCTATGCTGGCTATCCTGGCGACGAGAACACTCTCACACGCTCAACCATCTGTTCCGAATTGATAGATGGTTAATGGCGATCATGTTTCTTGCAGTCGTGATGCGTGTGTGCCTAGCATGGTTGGCACAGGGGTCAATTGCACCTGATGCTTCATTATACAGCGACTACGCTAGAGAAATCATGAACGGCTCGTTTCAGAGTTCCGTTCTAAACGATGGTGCAGTCACCCATCTCACGAGCACGGTTGACTATGTCGCCCACCATGCTTTCACCTATGTCGCTGCCATTTCATGGCTTCTCCTTTCACCTTTGACTTCTGGACCCACCCTGATTCTGATTGTCGAAGGAGTCGCGCTGGTGGAGATTATGTACTCAATAACGGCCGTCCACTTCAGTCGCACAACCGCAAGAATGGTAGCCGTCCTGGTCGCGATGCAGCCGCTATTCTTATTCCATTCCGCTGTTGGCTATGGACCAGAGATCACAGCTCTTCTGTTTCTGCTGGCAGGATATTACCTTCTTCCCGACCACACTTCAAGAACCAGATTGGGACTGATTACATCTGGCGTGCTAGTCGGCCTCGTTGACGTGATATGGTATACGGACTTCTACGCGGCCTGTTTGTGCCTTCCCCTTCTGCTTCGATTCACAAGAGGAGAAAGCAACTACGACACAATCGTGTTCTCGTTCATGATGGGGTTCGCGTTTATCGGAAGACTGTTCTTCACAAGTGCTTTGGTGTTCTACTTGTCCTTTGCCGGGGTCGTCCTGACGTGCGAGGCAGCTCGCTTCTTGAAACCATCAATTAACCTTGAACAGTTTCTTCCTTTCTTTGCTGCAATCTTCATGGTCATTGCCTTCTGGCGCTGGCCGCTGCAGGTGAGAGCACTTACTTCGGGAGTCCCGGTAATCCCAGCTCCTGCAAATCCCATTGGCTCAGCACTCTTGAGCCCACCGTCCCTGAGTTTGTTGGCCCAGTTCTTGCAGTTCTTTCTGTTCCATCTGACCCCAACTCTTTTCGTCTTGGTTGTTCTGGCCTTGCTTTTCGGCAAGAACAGGACAGTAGTCTTTGTCTTCGCCCTTGTCGCAGCGCTGGTATCGGTTGGCACGATCAAGGTCTTCAGTCTGCTGCCAGGCAGTCTTGAGTACCAGTACTTGTTTGCCGACTCGCGATTCTTCTTGCTCATCATTGCCGCGCTCATTATCTGCATTGGTGGTTTTCTTGAGAGATACCTGTCCAGTGAGGAACCGAGTAAAGCTAAGGAGAATGCACGGCTGCACGTACACAGTTGGAAACCAGTGCTGCTGATCGCCATTGTTGCAGTCGGCTTCATGGTCGAGTATCCTTTCATGCAGACCGGGTTGGACCTAATC
>Ga0315289_10010303_pt1 | contig 13386 bp, 10 predicted proteins | sample YL17G11_40_MG_FD_203452 | JGI IMG/M metagenome (GOLD analysis project Ga0315289, IMG submission 203452) | Sediment microbial communities from Yellowstone Lake, YNP, Wyoming, USA - YL17G11_40 | ecosystem: Environmental > Aquatic > Freshwater > Lake > Sediment | place: USA: Wyoming | collected...
TTCTTAAGGGATGCAACGGAGGTTTCGTTGTTGCCGGTGAGACAGATTTTCAGGCCAGCGCTCATAGAGGTTCCCTTGTTTGAATCTCAATATACAGAGGGTTTAAAAGAGATTTGAGGAAAAAATAAAAAACCCTGCCCTTAAAAACTTTTGCTTCAAACTGGCTGCAGATAATTTTTTATAAGAGCAGTTGGTGCTTGAATGTATGCATTACGTATTCAGCACTGCGTTCTTAAAGGAATAAGCCAAGCGTTCTGACAAATCCCTTTTAACACCCCTGTGGTATCGTGTAACGATGGTGAAATCCTATTCAATAAAAAAGCTCAAGTCAAGTAAATTTTATCTGCTCCGTAATCCATCTGAAATCCTGTAAGTTTCATTTGATTTTCCAATGAATCGGTATAAACTATGGATTACAGGCAGTTTGCGAAGAGTGAAGAGTTGAGAGTTAAGAATGAAGGATTAATAATTACACGAAATAAGAATGTGAGTGATAAAACGGTAGCGATCGGAACACTGGGGTGTAAAGTCAACCAGTATGAATCAGCGTTTCTGGAAGAAATGTTTTTACAGGCAGGCTATCAGATGGTGCCCTTTACTGAGAGGGCGCATGTCTACATCGTGAATACCTGTACGGTTACCCAGAGAGTTGATTATCAATGCCGGCAGCTCATCCGGAGGGCCCATCAGAAAAATCCGTCAGCCCTGATTGCAGTAACCGGTTGTTATGCCCAGTCCTCGCCCGATGTCGTTGCCGGTCTCCCCGGCGTGAGGCTGATCGTGGGGAACCAGGCAAAGCCTGATCTGTTAAGGCTTCTCGAGGAGAGTGTGTCAGATGCCTGCCTGATCTTTCTGGACAGCCTGGATGGAGAGCAGAAAATCAGGGACCCGGTGCTGACCGTTTTCCGCCATCGCACGAGGGCATTCTTGAAGATACAGGACGGGTGCAGTGCTGCCTGCAGCTACTGTATTGTCCCGAAGGTACGGGGGAAAAGCCGAAGCCTCTCTTCCGATGCTGTTCTTGAACGCCTTGGGGTTCTCGCGAAATCCGGTCACAGGGAAATCGTACTCACCGGCATTCATCTCGGTGCGTATGGACTTGACCTTCATCCCCCATCCGACATCCTCTCGCTGCTTCGATTCATTGAAGAGAAAGCCAGCGTGAAGCGGTTACGGTTAAGCTCCATCGAGCCCCAGGAGGTATCTCGTGATCTTATCCGTTTTATCTCATCTTCAGCCGTGATCTGCCCTCATCTCCATATTCCCTTGCAGAGCGGGGATGATGAGATCTTGAAGAGGATGAACCGCCTCTACCGGAGGCAGGATTTTCAACAGGTGATTGAGGATCTCGTCTCGCGCCTCCCTTCTGTCTGCATCGGTGTAGATGTGATTGCCGGGTTTCCCGGCGAGGACGATGAAAACTTCGACCATACCCTCCACTTTCTTGATTCGCTCCCCCTTGCTTATTTTCATGTCTTCCCCTATTCCCGGAGAAAAGGGACTGAGGCTGTCTCTTTCCCTGATCAGGTGGATTCACGGGTTATCAGGAGCAGGGCTGAAATACTGCGGCAGTTAAGCGCACGCAAGAGGGAGGCCTATTACCGGGGATTTGTCGGAGAGAACCTCTCCGTCTTGGTGGAGGGTAAGAAGGATCCTTCAGACTGTTATTACGAAGGACTTTCCCGGAACTATATCCCGGTCCTGGTGGAAGGAACAGAAGACCTGTTGAATGAGGAAGTTGAAGTTCAGGTGGTCAGGGTGGAAGGAGAGAAGGTCTACGGGAGGCTCATAAACCTTGCGAAAGCAGGTGACTTATGTTAAGAAGTTGTTTGATTTTTTATATACATGAATGCCGGAATAAGCGATTGCTTCGCTTCGCTCGCAATGACGAAATAAGGAATACTGTCATTGCGAGGAGTGTGAGCGACGAAGCAATCTCAAATTAGAACCGCATAAATCAACTTGATGATATGCTGTTTTAACTGAAGCATTGAATGACGTATGCTCATGACTGAGAGAAGGCTGTAGACCAATGAGAGAATATATTCCGAAGGCAATCGAGGAGAAGTGGCAGAAACACTGGGAAGAGCACAGGCTGTTTGAAGTGGGCGAGGATCCTCATAAGAAAAAGTATTACCTCCTGGAGATGTTTCCTTACCCCTCGGGCAGAATCCATATGGGTCATGTGAGGAATTACTCTATTGGTGATGTTCTCGCCAGATATAAACGCATGAGGGGTTTTAATGTGCTGCATCCCATGGGCTGGGACGCTTTTGGCATGCCGGCAGAGAATGCCGCCCTTGAGAACAAGACCCATCCGGCAACGTGGACCTACGACAACATCAACTGCATGAAATCCCAGCTCAAAAGGCTGGGGTTCAGTTATGACTGGAGCCGTGAAGTTACTACCTGCGACCTCGAATATTACAAGTGGGAACAGTGGCTTTTTCTCAGGATGTATGAGAAGGATCTTGTCTACAAGAAGTGGTCATGGGTGAACTGGTGTGAAAGCTGCCAGACCGTACTGGCGAATGAGCAGGTTCTCTCTGCAGGAGGATGCTGGCGCTGTAACAGTGCAGTTACTCAGAAGCAGTTCGAGCAGTGGTTTTTTAAGATCACCGCCTATGCTGAAGAATTGCTCGAGCGCTGTGACCAACTCACCGGCTGGCCGGAGAAGGTGATCACCATGCAGAAAAACTGGATCGGGAAGAGTTACGGAGCGGAGATAATCTTCCCCCTTGAGAACGGGGGAAAGCCCATCACCGTTTTTACTACCCGGCCTGATACCCTCTATGGGGCAACCTTCATGAGCCTGGCTCCTGAACACCCTCTGGCTCAGGAAATATCGAGGGGGACAAAACAGGAGCAGCAGGTAACTGCCTTCATTGAACGGATGAAGAAAAGGGACAGGTTCAAGAGAATGGAGGATGCGGAAGGTGAAGAAAAGGAAGGCGTTTTTACCGGCGCTTCCTGCATCAATCCGGTAACGGGATGGAAGATGCCCATCTTCTTAGCCAACTTTGTGCTCATGGACTATGGGACAGGAGCGGTCATGGCTGTACCGACCCATGACCAGCGGGATTTTGAGTTTGCCCGAAAGTACGGGCTCCCGCTCGTGGTCGTGATACAGCCTCCGGGTGCATCCCTTGATCCTGCGAGTATGAAAGAAGCGTATGTAGAGCCTGGTGTCATGGTGAATTCCGGCCCTTTCAACGGTGTGGAGAGCACACAGGCAATGGGTGCGATCGTGGATTACCTGGACTCAAAGGGATCAGGGAAACGGACAGTGAGTTACCGTTTGAAGGATTGGGGGATTTCCCGCCAGCGTTACTGGGGCAATCCAATCCCGATGATCAACTGTGACCACTGCGGAACTGTACCCGTGCCTGACAGAGACCTTCCCGTCGTGCTTCCACCCAGGATAGAGATTACCGGTAGGGGGAAATCGCCTCTGGCAAGCCTGCCGGAGTTTGTGAATACGCGGTGCCCTCTCTGCGGTGGTAATGCAAAAAGAGAGACTGATACCATGGATACCTTCGTAGAGTCTTCCTGGTACTTCGAGCGCTATGCCTGTCCCGATTACCACGAAGGCCCTTTGGACCGGGAGAAAGTTCAATACTGGATGCCGGTAGACCAGTACATTGGAGGGATCGAGCATGCTATCCTCCATTTGCTCTATGCGCGGTTCTTTACCAAGGCGTTGAGAGACCTGGGACTGGTTTCATACGATGAACCTTTTATCAATCTCCTCACCCAGGGCATGGTGATCAAGGACGGGGCAAAGATGTCCAAGTCCAAGGGGAATGTAGTTGACCCGAATGACCTGATTGAACGGTACGGGGCTGATACCGTGAGGCTCTTCTGCCTGTTCGCCTCTCCACCGGAAAAGGATCTGGAGTGGAGCGATCAGGGGGTGGAGGGCTCATACCGCTTTCTCCAGAGGGTATGGAGGCTGGTTATAGATCTCCTCCCCGTTATTGAGGGGGTAAAGCCCTGTCGGGATGAGGAAGGGGTCACCGGTGAGGTTAAATCTTTACGGAGGAAAGTGCATAAGACCGTCAGAAAGGTGACTGATGATGTCGAGGAAAGATATCATTTTAATACTGCCATCAGTGCAGTAATGGAACTGGTGAATCACCTCTACCTGTTCAAACCCGATAAAAATGCTCCGGTTGCCCTATTGGTTATACGGGAGGCAATTGAAACGGTTATCCTCCTGCTCTCTCCTATTGTTCCCCATATTGCTGAAGAGCTCTGGCAGATACTGGGTGGAAAAGGGAATGTTCTGAATGTTCCCTGGCCCTCCTACGACCCTCAGATGCTGGAGGAAGAATCTATCCTCATCGTTGTTCAGGTGAACGGGAAGCTGCGGAGCAGGATCACGGTAGATGCAGATGCCACTGATGAAGAGATCCGGGAAACAGCACTCGCAGATGAAAGGATAAAAGAATGGACACAGCACAAGGAATTGAAGAAGGCAGTGGTCGTACCCCGCAAACTGGTAAATTTAGTGGTGGGATAGATGAGGAGCTGTAGAACGGGAATTGTATCCCGGGGTGCCGGAATTCTGATTTTGGTGACTATCCTTGCCGTGTCATCGGGATGCGGATACCATTTACTGGGAAAAGGGAAAGGTACCTTGGGGGAGGTAAAGACCATTGCCATCCCTTATTTTGTCAATAAAACTTTTGAGCCAGGTATTGACCGGATCTTCACCGATACCCTGGTGAATGAATTTGTAGAGAGCCGTGAATTTACCCTTACCTCTGAGGATAAGGCAGATGTGGTGATGAAAGGGGTGTTGAAGTCCTTCGAGGACCAGCCCATCTCGTTTAACCGGAATGACCGGGCATTGGAGTACCGGGCAACAGTAACCCTGGAATTTTCTGTGGAGGAGAGGACCACCGGGAAGATACTCTGGAGAGACAGGAATATAACCTACAACGAGGAATACCGGGTGAATCCAGATATCGCTGTTACCGAGTTCAATAAGGATCAGGCCATCGAGAGGTTAGCCGGGGAACTGGCAGAGAGAATTCATGACAACCTGCTGGAAGGATTTTAGTTTTGAAAAAAGAGAAGGAGTGGTCTGATCCGGAGGAACTGGAACGAAGCCTGTCTAAGGGGAAAGTATATCCTCTCTACTATCTCTATGGAAATGACCAGTACCTGCTTGAACGAGGGGTCAGGCAGATAAAGGCAAAGGTTCTAACTTCTTCTCCTGATAGTACCGTGACGCAATACTCAGCGAGTGAGGCCATACCTGCTGATATTTTGAATGATGCCCGGACCCTTCCTTTCTTTTCTCCTTCCCGGTTTATCATGGTAAAAGAGGCGCACCTGTTTAAAACCGCACACTGGAAGGAGTTCCTCTCCTATCTTAAAAGTCCGGTTGCTTCCACCATGCTTCTCTTCCTGGGGGAAAAGATGGAACTTGAAAAAGAAAGTTACGGTCTTCTGAAGAGCAAGGGAATGGTGGTGCGCTTTAACCATCCCTTTGAATCCCAGTTGCCTCAATGGATAAGGAAGATTGCCCAGGAATTTCACAAGGAAATAACCCCTGAAGCCATATCGCTCTTACGCGAGGTCGCAGGGAACGACCTCCTGCGGATCGCTTCAGAGCTGGGGAAAGTTTCAATCTATTGCGGGAAGAAGGGGGTGATCGATGCAGAGGCTATTGGAGAGGTCGTTGCAGAGGCAAAGATGGAAACGATCTTTACCCTCATAGATTGCATTGGGAAAAAAGAGAGGGATAAATCGCTCAAGATGCTCTGGAGGCTGATCGATAGCGGGAAGCCGCCCCTGCTCATACTTTCCTTGATAAGCCGTCAGATCAGGCTGATAGCCCGGGGAAAAGAGATGATGCGGGAGGGAAAAGATCCATACGACCTGGTGAAAGATCTTAAGATACAGAAGTTCAAACTGGATGACTTCCAAAATCAGCTTTCACGGTTCTCACTCAGTGAATGCAAAAAAATCTTTACCGCTCTGGCGTTGACTGATCTTGCATTGAAGTCGAGCCGTTTGCCCAAAGGCATTATCCTTGAACGGTTAGTCCTTGAGATATGCAGCTGAACAAATGCGGAATTAAATGAAAAATACGAATATCGAAGCACGAATCTCGAAACAAATCCAAATTTCGAAATTCAAAATGGCACGTTTTGGATTTATGCTAAGCTGTAGGCAGGGTATTCAGTCGCTTGGTTAACCGGGAGATTTTCCTGGATGCCGTATTCTTATGGATGATCCCCTTGGAGGCGGTTTTAGAGATGGTAGAAATTGTTCCCTTCAATAACGCCTGTGCCTTTGCAGCGTCTTTTTCTTCTATTGCCGTGAGCGCAGTCTTTACTTTTGTCTTCATGAGAGATTTGAAATTCTTATTGCGGATACGCCGCTTCTTGTTCTGCTTATCTCTCTTTATCGCTGATTTGTGAGTAGCCAAAGTGTTAACCTCCCTTTCAGTTAATTGGGCAATAAAGTACACTATTTATGTTTTGAAATCAAGGAAATTATTGGAGAACGCGGAATGGCGAATGCGGAGTGCGGAATAAAAATGAGTGAACAGTCGTTAGTGAATAGTTGTTAGTTTTTTCTTTACTGTTCACTGTTCACCATTCACTGTCCACTTTCTTTAATCTCAGGACTCGGAACATGAACGATGGGCGCTGAAGAAAAACATATAACCAAGGCAGCTTCGGTAGTGGGATTTGCCACCCTCCTCAGCAGGATCATGGGGTTTGTGAGGGATATGGTAGTGGCGAGATCCTTTGGCGCCGGAATGATGACTGACGCCTTCTTCGTGGCGTTCCGTATCCCCAATATGTTACGGAGGTTTTTAGCCGAAGGTTCTCTCGTCATATCCATTGTCCCGGTTTTTACGGAATACATCGCCCTGAAGACCAGAGAGGAAACGAACACCTTAGCAAAGGTCACCTTTACCTTCTTCTTTATCGTCCTTGCCGGTGTTTCCATCCTCGGTATCCTCTTTTCCCCCCTCATCGTACGGATCATCGCCCCCGGATTCGCAGCCGTGCCTGCAAAGTTGAACCTGGCGATTCTCCTGAACCGGATCATGTTCCCCTACCTGTTCTTTGTGGGATTAGTTGCCCTCTCCATGGGAATACTCAACTCATACAAACATTTCTTTGCCCCATCCTTTGCGCCGGTCTTTTTGAATCTCGCCATGATCGTGTCGGTGGTTGCCTTCTCCTCTTACTTTACCCCGCCCATTGTTGCCCTGGCCTTAGGGGTGATCGCGGGGGGAATACTCCAGGTCCTTTTCCAGATTCCTTTCCTGAAGAACAAGGGGCTGAGTTTCGGTTTCGACTTTCATTTTTCTCACCCTGCCTTAAAGAGGATTGGCCTTCTTATGCTCCCTGCCGCTTTTGGAGCCACCGTCTATCAGATTAATAACTTTGTAGCCACGATTTTAGCCTCCCTCCTCCCTGCGGGGAGCATTTCCTATCTCTACTATGCCGACCGGATGGTGGAATTCCCTCTCGGTGTGTTTGGTATTGCCCTGGGGGATGTAGTGCTGCCCTTCATGTCTTCTCAGGCAACCAAAAAGGATTACGGGGGTCTCATGAGCACCCTCTCCTACGCCTTACGGCTCATGCTCTTTATCACGTTTCCCTGCATGGTAGGGTTGATCGTACTGAGGGTCCCTATCCTGAGCCTGCTTTTTCAGCGAGGAGAGTTCAGTTATCAGAATACCTTGATGACTGCCCAGGCCCTCTTCTACTATACCCTGGGACTCTGGGCTTTTGCCGGGGTCAGGATCGTGGTCTCGACCTTCTATTCGCTCCAGGATACAAAAACACCGGTAAAGATTGCTGTGTTAGCCGTCGTTATCAACATTGTTGCCAGCCTGATCCTGATGGGGCCTCTCAAACATGGCGGACTTGCCCTTGCCACTTCCATAGCCGCCTCGTTTAATCTTATTGTCCTCGTGTACATTTTGAGGAGGAGGTTCGGGAGGATCGGCATGAAGAAAATCGTAGCCTCAGGATTAAAAATTCTGATCTCTTCAGCCATTATGGGCCTTGCCGTCTATCTCGTCTGCCCGAAAGGCAACTGGGAACAATCGGGAATGGTTATCGAGAAGTCTTTCTGGATCTTCGGGAGCATAACTATCGGGCTGGTGGTGTTCTTTGCTTCATCCTTTTTTCTGAAATGTTCAGAGTTCTTTTCTCTTCTTGATATTATGAAAGGTAAGGGCAGGTGAAGTGTATGGATGTCTGCTGCTCGGTTTTCCCCACTGTCTTCGGCTGGTGCGGGGTGGTTGCCGGGGAGAAGGGGCTGAAACGGTTTATCCTGCCCTGTATATCAAAGGGGCAGGTGACTTCTTTAGTCTCCGGCCCGAGTCGTGAAACGAAGGGCATCCTCAACGAGGCTCAAAAAATGGTCAGAGATTATTTCCAGGGGAAAAAGGTTTCCTTTGATCTGCCCATAGACAGGTCAGACTTTTCTCCTTTTCAGGACCGTGTTTATGGTGTTGCCAGGATAATTCCCTACGGAGCGGTTAAGACCTATGGCGAGATTGCTGAAGCGATCGGAACGCCCGGGGCTTGCCGGGCAGTAGGGTCTGCACTGGGCCGCAATCCTCTTCCCCTCTTCATTCCCTGCCACCGGGTGATACGGGGCGACGGAGAAATGGGGGGATTTTCCGGTCCGGGTGGGATTGTGATGAAGGCAAGGCTCCTCAGGCTGGAAGGGATATTATTAAAGAAGGAGGAAAGGAGTGGCTGATCACATCGTAGACTGGGAACAGGTAAAGCTTGAGGCATCTGCACTTTTGAGTCGCTACATACAGGTGAATACCGTGAATCCGCCGGGAAATGAACTGAGCGGTGCCTTTTTTCTCAGGAGTGTTCTCTTGAAGGAAGGGTTTGAGGTAGAGATCACAGAGTCTGTGACTGGCAGGGGGAATCTGGTTTCAGGATTGAAGGGGACTGAGCGCATGCTGCCTCTCTACCTGCTTCACCATATTGATGTAGTGCCCGTGGAAGAAGACAAGTGGCAGTACCCGCCTTTTTCCGGGCTCATTCAGGATGGGGAGATCTGGGGGAGAGGTTCCCTCGACTGCAAATCCCTTGGCGTCATGGAACTCATGACTCTCATCATCCTCAAACGGCAGGGATTTAAGCCTAAGAGAGATGTAGTCCTCCTTGCAACTGCTGATGAAGAGGCAGGCGGCAAGTGGGGAATTGAGTGGATGATCAGGAACCATCCTGATCTGTTCAGGGGAGGGGCGGTGATTAACGAAGGTGGAGGGCCCGGGCTTACTACCCGGAAGGGAAAGCTTTATTTCTGTCAGACAGCAGAGAAGGGGGTATGCTGGTTACGGCTGAGATTTAAGGGCGTCCCCGGTCATGCCTCAATTCCGCACGGGCATAACTGCGTTGTCCAGATGGCACAGGTCATTGAAAACATCTCCCGTTTTCGCCCGCCGTTGCAGGTATCAGAGGTGGTAGAAAAACTTGTACGGAGAGTCGCTCCAGAACAGGAAATCATGGATCCTGCTGAGTTTCTCATGCTGCTTTCTCCCGACAATCATGACAGGGTCCTCGGGAAGATACCGGGAGAAAACTTCCGCAATCTCCTGAGCGCGCTCCTCCATAATACCTTTGTACCAACCGTGGTGAAAGGGGGGAGCAAAAGTAATGTGATCCCCAGTGAATGTTACTGCGAGATTGACTGTCGCATGCTGCCCGGGAACAGGCCTGAAGACATCCTGTGCACCGTTAAAGGTTGTGCCGGTGGCATTGAGGGGATGGAGATTGAAATCATTGACTCCTCTATCCCTTCAGAGTCTCCGCTTGATCATGAGCTGTACCATCTTTTGAGCCGGGCGATGAAAAAATATGACCCTCAGGCAGAGCTGGTGCCGTATATGTCAACCGGGGCCTCTGACTCCCGCTATTTCCGGGAGATGGGCATGGCTGCCTACGGGATTCAGACGGATATTACACCCGGTGCACTGGAGAGAATGCACGGGCACAATGAGAGGATTTCTACGGAAAGCCTGCTTTTCGGGATACAGGTTTTTCATGAGGTGGTAAAGGAGTTCTGCGGATAGAAAAGCCCTGAGGCACCCCTGTTTTTTATTGATGAAATAGTTTGATTTTTATAAGAATATGATTTATTAATAGGGCGCAGATATCGAGTTTTTGGATGTTTTTTCTGTGAACATGGATGAAGGTACTGGTCACCGGAGCAAATGGTTTCATCGGGAGTTACCTCGTAGAGAGGCATCTGAAGCGTGGAGACGATGTCATCGCTCTGGTGAGGGAGGGAAGCGAACTCAGCAATCTCAGGAACTGTGCGGTTGACTTGGCAAAAGGGGATATCAGGGATAAAAAATTCCTCTCGTCTGTTGTGCAGGGGGTAGACTTTATCTACCATGCTGCTGCTCTCAAATTCGCCCTGGATGCAGAGGATTACTACCGGATAAATCAGGTCGGGACCAGGAATCTTCTGGAGGCTGTAACCGATGCCAATCGTGCACTGAGAGGGTTCGTATATATCAGCAGCCTGGCTGCTGCCGGGCCAAGTACTGAGGGAAGGCCTGTAACCGAGGAAGATGAGTGCCGCCCCATCACTCACTATGGCAGGAGCAAGCTAAAGGGAGAAAAAGAAGTTTTACATTTCCAGGACCGCATCCCGGCGGTGATTGTCCGTCCGGCTGCAGTCTATGGACCGAGAGACAGGGATATCTATCATTATTTTAAATGGGCAAAAAAGGGGATATCGGCTCGACCCGGAAAGACAAGTCAACTCAGTTTGTGTTATGTGCTTGATCTGATAGAAGGTATCCTCTTGGCAGGGGAGAAGGGTAAGAAAGGGCAGATTTATTTCATTGCTGATGAGCACGTTTACTCGTGGGATGAGGTGGACGACATAGTCTCGTCGATCCTGGGAAAGAAACTGTTCAGGCTCAAGATCCCCCATTCCCTGATCGGACCCTTGGGTTTAGTCTTTGATACGTGGGGAAAGGTGACAAACCGTCCCGCACTGCTCAACTCGGAGAAGCTGAAAGAGATCAGCCAGCCGTCCTGGGTGTGCGATGTATCAAAGGCGAAGGAAGAGCTGGGTTTTACCGCAGGACATTCACTGGCACGGGGTATCCATGAAACCATCACGTGGTATGAAAATGAACATTGGTTATAGATGAGGATCGGCTATGGACATTTTTGAAAAATGTGAGAAGTTTGTAGCTGCAAATGAGCTGAAAAAAGCAGGCCTCTACCCCTATTTCCGGGTCATTGAGTCGGCCCAGGAACCGGTGATCGTTGTCGGTGGCAAGAAGATGATCATGATCGGTTCCAACAATTACCTCGGCTTGGCCAATCACCCGAGGGTAAAAGAGGCCGCCATCAAAGCCATTAAAAAATATGGAACAGGGTGTGCAGGGTCCAGGTTCCTGAACGGTAATCTGAACCTCCATGAGGAGCTTGAAACCAAGCTCGCAGCCTTTTTCCGGCAGGAAGCCGCTCTGGTTTTTTCCACGGGATTTCAGACGAACCTGGGTACCTTGTCTGCCCTGATCGGGAAGGATGACGTGGGGTTCATTGACAAGTACGATCACGCAAGCATCATCGATGGCTGCCGGCTCTCCTTTGGCGAGATTAAGAAGTTCCGTCACAATGACTTGAACAGCCTGGAAAGGATGATGAAGGATTCCGGCAACCGGGGGAAGCTGGTTGTGGTTGATGGAGTCTTCAGCATGGAAGGTGATATCGCACCGCTCCCTGAACTGGTGAAGTTAGCTGAGAAATACAAAGCGAGGGTCATGGTTGATGATGCCCATGGTGTAGGCGTCCTGGGGAAAACCGGAAGGGGAACGGCAGAACACTTTGATCTGGAAAAAGAAGTTGATCTGATTATGGGAACCTACAGCAAATCCCTTGCCTCGATCGGGGGATTTATTGCGGGAAGGGCAATAATTATTGACTATGTCAAGCACCACGCCCGGGCGCTCATCTTCAGCGCAAGCCTTCCGGCAGCCTCTGTCGCCTCCGTAAGTACCGCACTGGATATCATCAATGAAGAGCCGGAGAGGAGGGAAAGACTCTGGAAAAATACCCTGAAGATGCTCAATGGCTTTAAAGAGATGGGCTACAATGTCGGTCCGAGTGAGACCCCGATCATTCCCATTATCCTGGGAGAAAATGAAAAGGTGTTCCAGGCATGGAAACTGCTCCATGAAGCCGGGATATTTGCCAACGCGGTGGTAAGTCCGGCTGTTCCTCAGGGGAAGGCCCTTATCCGGACAAGCTACATGGCAACCCATACGGATGAACAGCTTGATAAGGTATTAGACGTGTTCAGGAAAATCGGCCGGAAGCTTCACTTCATCTGATCCGCCCTGTTTTCATGAAAAATTTAACAATTGAGGTTGTGACAAATGAATATACCCTGAGAAGGTTTGTCCGCTTTCCCTGGAAGGTCTACCGGGGTATACCGCAGTGGGTCCCTCCCCTGATCAGGGAAGAGATCAAGATCCTCTCCTCATCCAACCCCTTCTTTGAACATGCCGAGACCAAGATCTTCCTCGCCAAGAGGGGTTATCTTACCGTCGGCAGGATTGCTGCCATCGTAGACAGAAACTTTATCCGTGCGCAGAATGTAAAGGCTGGACACTTCGGGTTCTTCGAGGTGATCCCCGATTATGAGACTGCCAGAGTCCTGTATGACCGGGCAGTGGAATGGCTCAAGGAAAAGGGTATGGAACTGGTGCTGGGTCCCATGAACCCGTCAACCAACGAGCAGTGCGCATTCCTGGTAGAAGGGTTTGAGTACGAACCAAATTTTATGATGCCTTACAACCCGGAGTATTATCCTCTCTTTGCCGAGAAGTATGGTTTCAAGAAGGCACGGGATCTGCTCGCCTATGAAGTGGATGTCATGGCGGACGTGCCGGACAGGTGGGTCAGGATAGCAGAACTGGTTAAGAGAAAGGGTTTCACAGTCAGACCGTTAAATCTCAGAAACTTTTTGAAGGAGATCGATATCATTCAGGATATCTACAATGCAGCCTGGAGAGAGAACTGGGGGTTTGTCCCTATGACCAGGGAGGAGATGCTCTGGATGGGAAAGAGGCTGAAGACCTTAGCAGTCCCAGGCTTAACCCAGATTGTTGAGTATAAAGGTGAGCCGGTAGGCTTTACCATGAATCTTCCCAATTACAACAAGGTTTTGAAGAAGTTGAACGGCAGGCTGGGCCTCCTGGGTATCTTTCATTTCTTTCAATACTCGAAGGAGATAACAGAGCTCCGGTGCATGACCCTGGGCATTAAAAGCGCATACCGGAAGAAGGGTGTGGATGCGCTGCTCTGCCTTGAATCATGGAAGGCGGCAAGAGACATGGGGTTGAAAAAGGCGGAA
>Ga0315289_10010304_pt1 | contig 13386 bp, 14 predicted proteins | sample YL17G11_40_MG_FD_203452 | JGI IMG/M metagenome (GOLD analysis project Ga0315289, IMG submission 203452) | Sediment microbial communities from Yellowstone Lake, YNP, Wyoming, USA - YL17G11_40 | ecosystem: Environmental > Aquatic > Freshwater > Lake > Sediment | place: USA: Wyoming | collected...
GGAATGTGGGCAGGGTTACCGCTGACCAGCCAAGGACGTCTCCATGTGAGGATGAACCGGTTCACTAGGTCGCGGAACCGCTCTAATCGTACGTACGATTCGTTTGAATTGTCATGCAATTCGTTTCCACTGTCATGCAATTGACGCACATGCTCCTCAAGGATCCCGTGAGCCTATCCGGGGTGACTTGTGCCGTGAGTCTGGGCCAGCAAAGGACACGCGTGCAAGGTAGGGGTCAAACCTGTGGAAGGCGACGAGGGAGCGTCCGAACTCTCCTGACTTGATTCTACATATTGAGCTGGGGGTACCCCTGGGGGTGCTCTGTTAACTTAACGAGTGGTGCTCTTGCCGAACTGGCTGTCTCAGAACAGCTTCAAGAGGTCCCATCGGTTCTTCCATTGCTGTATGCGTTTTACGCCTATAGCGTGATGTTTCGATTTTGGAGTGATCGGTCGTCTGCCACCGTGCTTTGCTAGAAAGTCTCGATGTGTTCTACGGATGTTGTTCCGCATCCAGTGATCGGGAACCACATAGTAACTTGGAGGTGCTTCTCTCTTCCCAAGATCGACGAATACCCAGAAGTGAGTTCTGACGAGACCGGCTTTGTTCCGTCCACTTTCATCAATTGATGTATGCCAAGTGCCAGAACGACGGGTTTTCACTTGAATGCTTATTGTCCGGGTGCAATCGACACTGCTAGCTAGCACATCAGCCTTTGGCATGTTGCCACTGAATGTTACGGCATGTGCTCCCCGTCGATTCAACTCGGCAGCGACAAAGTACTCTCCGGCGCGGGCAGTTTGTTGTTTCATTGTCCCGGTTTGGGTCTGCAATGACCTTTCAGGGTAAAGCGATGCGTGTGACGTTTATTGGCTCTTCGGTCAAATTTTTTGATGTGCTAGCTGAGGTCTATCCGTCTTCGCGTTGCCTGTCTGATTAAGTCTAGCCATCTGTTCGTCCCTAGTTGGATCGGCACCGCGGCAGCTTGTGCAGGCGTATGATTCTCTAGTGCCATGTGTGGGCGCACGAAGTTGTAGTAGATACGGAAGCCTTTGCGTATCTTCTCGGCTGATTGTGCCCGTTTGAGGTGTCGCATGACTTTCTCGCGTTCTCTCATTGTGTTGTGTAGTCGTTCGACGCGGTGGTTTCCCATGTGGCTTCGTATGCCCACATTCGCTATGTGGACAACCTTGCCAACATTGTCTATGCTTACCGGATCGTATGCGCCTCGGTACGAGTCGAAGCCGTCGCTGAATATGACTTGCGGGTCACGCTTCGCCTGCTTCTTGGCAACCTCGAAAAATACGTGAGCATCAGTCTTTTTTCGCCCTCTCGTAAGGTGAGACGGGGGAGGGGGTGTATGTCGGCCCATGACCAAGCAGGAGGAACCATAGCCCCACGATCTTGCAAGAGCGGGATGGTAGCCAGTGCTCCATGCTCATCCGCGCGCGATGATATCCGCGGCAACCGCGGATGCTACGAAGGTTGCGTTGTTGTGAGCAGACAATTCAGTGGTTCAGATTACGACGCCCGCACCACCTGACCCACACACACACAGATTGCCTCAACGACGACGCTTCAAATCCGGACTGCCGCACCAAGCATAGCACACACTAGACAGACAACGACTTGGAACTGGATCAGATTTCCTCGTCAAGTCACTACGGAAGTGACGGGGGGCAGTTTTCTCTTTTGGAAGGTGTTTGGCAAGATCCACATAAGGACGGATGGTAACAATACGAGTACGGTTTGCGGAATGAGCAGTCCTGCAAAAACCCAATCGGAGACTGGTCGATTCATAACCACGTAAATTGCATCGCCTAAGAGCGCGAACATTGGCAGAAAAACTGCCATCTTCGGTTCTATCCAAATTGAATTCCAAGTATGCCCCGTATATCCAATCTCGCATTCCATAATGGAGCTAGAAACTGTCAAGACACACACCGCAGCCATTACCAAAACATTTGACATTGTCGCAGTGACCCAATCTGTGTAGGCGCTGAATTCGGCGAATATCGCGAAAATAAAAGATGTCCCGATTAGGATGAATGTGTAGATGTCGATAAGGTCGCTGCTCGCTTCTTTGTCGATCCACCACTTTGTCGCCCAATTTGGATTCACCAACAGACCCTTCTTTCGAACGCGTCGGTGAAGGACTACTTTTCCTGCTACTTGCGACAATGCACCAACAAGTCCGTAGGCGGCGGCCAAAACAAGAAAAGCGTTCAAACTCCATCATTCGAGTCTAATGGATTCTAGAGTACATATTTGTATGTGGTGCCTTGGTGCGCACACACACAAAATCACTCATCTCCCATGAGGGTTCAAATTGCAATGCTCTATGGTTTAGGTGTTAGTTCTCGGTGAATCTAGAAAAAAGGGATAAGTGAAAGAAAACACCAATTCTTCAAGCTGAGGATTCAAGAATGAAGGGCATACTTGTTTATGACACCTCCTATGGGAACACTAAGAAAATTGCAGAAACCATTGCAGAGACATTGAAAGAGTCTGGAATAGATGTTGATCTCTTCGATGTGAAGACCGTAAGGAAGTTTAGTGCAAAGGACTACAGTTTCCTTGTTCTCGGTTCTCCAACCCGATTTGGCACAATGAGCCTTACAATCAGATCTTTTTTGGGCAAGGTGAAGGAGGAGGAATGGATGAACAAGCCTTTCACAGCATTTGATACTGAAAATCCTGAAAACATTGAGAATAAAGAAGGCAGTGCAGCCGAAATGATTGCTGAAAAGCTCAAAGAGAAGAAGATGAATGAACTGTTGCCAGTTCTGAAAGCCGTTGTGTTGGGGCAAAAAGGACCGCTTAAAGAAGGCGAAATCGAGCGGACAAAAGACTATGCAAGGGAACTCGCCATTAGATTGAAGGCTGCAACGTAGAACCTAAGATCGGCTACTTTGAACCCCTGATCGCCGTCGTTCCAGGTAGTTTTGTGTGTGTGCGCACCACGAGAACCAAACACCGAAAGTCCGCGTAACGCCCAACGGAACGACGACACCTGGCGGGTTAGGGGTAATCCCCTCAGCATCCAAAGTCTCATATCCTGAGCGACCGGCATAGTCAACTGGCTTCCTGAGACTCACTGACTGCCTGTGTGGAGTTCACTGCTTTTCCGCGCTGCACGGGAGCGCCGAGGAGGGGCGCAATGACAGCAAGTACCTAAGGAGCATGATATGCAGACGGCATCTTGCTTGGATCCAATATCTTCGGCCAAGGCTCTCCGCAAGAGAATACGGAGAGATGGGAGATTTCTCTTTGCAGATCTCACGGGTGAATACATGCCCGATGTCATTTCCAATACCTTTAGGATCTTTACTCCGCACAAGCCCGAAAAGAATCGAATCGACAACGGGATCAACTCGGTTCAGTTCGACATGTACAAACAGACAGTGTTTGACTACCCGAGCATAATCCAAGCCAAATTGGGAGGGCAGTGGTCCAAGTACAACAGACTGATCTCGGCCCAAGTTGGACTATGCAATTATCACTGTTGGTACTGTTACGTCCCGGAAGACATCTTGAGAGGCAAAAGAGTTCAGTCCTTGACGGCCGAGCAACTAGTTGAAGATTTTCTCCAAACCAGAGCGAAGGATAGGACACGGGGTCTGGAATCCAACGTACTCAGAATCAGTGGAGGAGAACCGTTCTTGGCTCCTGACCTAGTGCTCCAATGCCTTGAGTACATCGAGAGGGTCGGGCTGCAAGAGGAAGTTTTTGTCTGGTCTGAAACGAATCTATCGCCATTCCTCAAGGAAGCGGGGGATCAAAGTACCCTTGTGGAAACTTGGCTTGAAGAACAGGGGAAGACCTTGGAGGATCTCGCGAGTTTCAACAATTTTGCTTTGCATCCGTGCCTACACGGGACGACTTTCTTGGACTTTGCTCAGACGACGCTGGTCAGAGCGGAGTTCTTCGACAGACTGGTATCCGCCTTTGGAACATTGGTTGACTGCAGAGTTGATATCTATCCGACGCTAAGCTCCAATACGTCTCCGTCGGAAGGTTTGGAGTATCTTTTCTCGAAGCTGAAGACAATCAGCAAGAAATTGCCACTCAGGTTCGCTCTGATCGAAGACGATTTCAACTATCCTCCAGTCGACGAGAGGCTTTCCAGAGAACGTAGACAAGGCACCATATATGGAAGAAAACTACTCATCACGAAATGGAGCAGACTTCTTGAAGAGAGCTACGGATGTAAATATGCTGAGATTCCTCGGAAGAGGGTTGACTTGAGGATGTGAGTGTATGGATACCACCAAGCATGTGCTGTTCAAGATGCCAACACTGAAACGTCCGCAGTACAAGCACAAGCTACTGGAGATCCTAGCCTCGCCACCGAATATGATCGTAGAGATGGGCACGTATAGACGTAAGTGGATTCCCAGTGAGCTGTACGACAAACCTGCTTCTTCGAACGACAAACTCGCATGGGTCATATGCGTAGACGAACACGAGACGGAGGAACGAGGCCTAGAATACAAGTTCATCCCGGTTCGTGAGGTGAGGGTGGTGAAGGCCAAGACAGAAGGCGAGAATCTCCTACTCTGGCTCGAGACAAAGGGCTATCTGTTTTGCGATGATTATGAGAGATTCAAAGAAGAACTAACGCAGAAGATTTCCTTCCTCCCACCAAGCGAAGGACGTTTCATCGCACTAGACGTTGATGTGTCGCAGATGGCATCTATCCGCGTAGTTGATCCAAATCAGCACGATGCTACCAACGAATGTTGGAGGAAGATCACAGATGCTTTTGCGAATATGGCAGTCTACTCCAATGCGATCTTCTACAGAGTTGTGGGCGTGCTAGAGAACAGGTCCTATCTGGAGACGTGTGATGTGCTCTCTCCCGACGATCCGACCAGATTCTATCAGGTAAGGACGAGCGAGACTTACAATTTGGAAGTCTACTATTCGCTTCCTGAGAAGCAATTCGATCTGTGCCCGCAAGATTTGATGGTTTCAGCAGACGGATGGCTGAAGATCTATGACGAATGCACCATGAAGGACAGGGTTGGAAGACTGAAGATTCCCATCAGAGCGGAGACATCCGATCCCTATCCATATGAACACTCCATAGGCCTTGCAATCGCCGTTCAGTCAGATCAGCTGATTGGACCCTCAGTCAAGCTGCCTATCAGGTTCTTGCCAGAACGATTGTGCAGAAGGCTGCGTCGTAGTCTCACGCAAGTAGTGCTAATGTCCATATTGGCGGTTTTGTTCTTTCTCGGGCTAACGTTGCCAGACATGTTTCCTGGCACAAGAGCATACGGTGTCTTAGCATCTACTTCTGCGGTGGTTCTCATTCCTGTGCTCATTGGATGGGCGCTCGCAAAGAATCGTTGAACTTCGGAATAGGCCCAGAATGAACCCGTTGCTAGTCAAAACAGAAAGAGCTTGAGTGATGGGTTCCTTGGAGCATGGTGGCAACCTGAGAATCCAACAACAGTAGTAGAGTATCATGAGGACGCCACCAATGATCAACACGATTCGATATACATTCTCCAAGGACAGATACTTGTAGTCCAAGTAGTCTTCGAGACGAGGACTAGGTGTAATGTCTCTGGAGATCGCCTCCCTGCCAACTGCCTCAAGTGTTTGGAGCGCTTCCCTAAGCACGAGGAATTGGTCGGGTTCTTCTAATCGAAGGATTGCTTGGGAGACATAGTCAAGGATCTTTGCCTCCTTCTTCTCGAGACAGTACAGTTTCGTGCCCAATCGCAGCGTAGGTGGGTGAATCAACATGTCGTATTGCTTCAGAACCCTCCTCAACACGTACACCCCCCGATCCGACCAACGTAACCCTTGAGTCAGGTCTTTACGAACCTTCACCTCAAAAGCCGATTGAGCGAACAGGAGACTCGCTTCACCCCTATCCGAAAGTATCGGTGGGATCGGAAATCCTGTTGCAACAGTCAAGAATCCTATGCCTAGTATTGTGGCCGTTATTTTCGGGTCCGCAGGGATCGAAGAAAACCACACGGCGCCAATCATCAAACCCGCAAAACCTCCAAACAGCGAAGAGGCGAAGGCAACACCGCTACGAAGTTTGTAGTGAACGCCAAGGCCTACTCTGACTCCGCAATAGAGCTTGGTCAGGATGAGATTTCTGAATATCGCGAACACAATATTGATGCACGTCCAGACAAGGAGCGGAGACAAATTGTAGCCAGGCAACCCAACGTTCAGAAATGCCCAGCCCACTAAACCCAAGAACGCTGATGCCAATGCCCTACCAATGAGTTCGCGCTTCGTGAATTTGAGCAAATGATCAGGCAAGATTCTGGGTGGGCGCGTAGTGGACTGATTACCAATCGCTGCGTTCAAGCTGACCTCACTCGCGAACCAAGCTTCTTCCGAATCTTCCAATGCACCCTGAACGAACGCTCTTGCTTGGCTAATGCGAGTTTCAGTTATGCAGCAGAATCTGAATTGCGGCCCTAATAACCTGTCCTTCGAGTTGCAATCAGATCCGATCTTACTTTCTCGAAATGAAGCTTGCCAAGTAGGAGATCACAGCGTAGGACATGACATTTGCCAGCCGCGCGTCCTCTCGGTTCTTGGGTTCAGGTGCTCTTGGCTCCTCCGTGCCATGTGCTGCGGGCGCCAGAAACTCCTTCGTCTTTGACGCGAGCCCTCTGATGAACTCGGTCCTCGAACCACTGGCTAGTAGATCGCTGAGTTGCCTGCCGGACTTTGCCTCAAGTCTGTCCACAGCCGATTCGATGGCCCTTCTGCATCGCACCATCGATTCTTCATAGTTTCCCTCGTTGAAAAGTCTCGTCGCCTGCGACAAGTGCTTGATGGCTTCGACTAAGACATCATCTAGTGGGGGAACGGGCGTCTCGATCTCGAAAACCGTGAACTTACCGTACTTTAGCCCTTCCAGAATTTTCAACCAGTCCGTCTGGGGGATTCTGATGGTCTGAGACTGGTCGCGGTCAGTTACGTTCTGAGCCTCAACGACGGGTTCCGCGACCGAGCCCGTGGTGGCGTCGACCGCTACCCAGAACGCGTAGAGCACGATTTTGAGAAGAATATCGCCGTCTCTGAGCTCCTCGATTCTGCGGAGCATGTGCGCGTCCAAATCCATCATCAGGTAGAGGGCGGCGGGCTGGCTTTGTGGCTTGGTCACTGGGAGAATGACCGGCAACTGCTCTAGGCCGAAGTTTCCGATCGTAAATTCGCGCGATGCGTCACGAGATGCGAGCCGACACGTTCCGACGACATTCACTAGCATCAGCTGCTTTTGATACTCGCTCCTCATCCCGAGCTGCAACCTCAGTCGAGGTCGCAACGCGCTGAAATCTGGTTCCAACCTCACGAACTGAAACTGAACAGCCAAAATGCTCGCCGATCTTTCCTAGGCGCGGTCTCGCCTTAAGGTTTGGGTAGACCACCTTTCCCACGGTTTAGGGCCATGCCGTATTGCCCATCGTTTGTCAGGGTGCATCTACGCGGAGAACGCGTTCACATTCTGTGTGTGTGCGCACCAAGCTACCCACACACACTACGAAATCCTCCCTCGCTTGACGCTCTGCCCGATGCAAACGCTTGACTCCCGTGGATACGCTTCGATGCGGAACAGAACGGATTAGGCTGTGCGGCGCTCTGGTGTTACTTGAGCGGCTGAACTGGCAAGCTCGACTTCTCGGGGCCTTTACCAAATCCGCGTAGGGCTGACGATCAAGAGCTTGGGAAACGAGCACCTAGCCTCTCCCTGCCAGAGGATGAGAAACTTGAAATTGTCAAGAGCACTTCACTATCTCCGGAAGAACGCCATAAGCCGACAGCCCCTGCGGGCCTATGGAAAGATGCGTCATAAGCTGACCTAGATGAACCCAGGCATGTCTTTTGGTGAACTGATTCCCGTAGAACCTTTCGATCTGCCAACACAGTTCGAGCAAAAATATGAGATCATTCGAGGAAACACTCTGATAGCCATAGTCTATGACAAACCCACCTTCACAATTGACACTTGGTACTATGGCCTACCCCATCGCGTCGGTAAACCTCGGCGCTTTGATACCTCAGATTTCTTTGAATTAGTGCGTAGGAATCCCATTCTCAACAACTATCGTCTTGGTCCGACTGGACGTGCCGAACATGTGTTGCTTGTCATTCTGGAGCGAGAAGGCCCCGAAGCCTTCATTGTCCCACGTTCAACATATCAAATGCTGAGCACAATGCCGGCGGACCAAATGGTGACAGAGATAAGAAAACTAGCATCGGACCAAGCCGTATCAGCGGAGTCATCTAAACAATCTAGACTTCCAGATAAGGCTGGATTGTTGGTCATGTCATCAAGAGTTCAAGAGACCAAACGTATGCTTGAGGAGAAAGCGGAAGATCTGGAGAGCTCGGATGGCCACACGATTGAAAATGCCGTCAACAGCTTCCTTGCTTTCTGCGAATCGGATGTAATAATGAGAAGCATCACACAAGCATTGACACAGAACACGAATGTCAACGTCACAAAATGGCACGATGACTTCTCCAAGTCCCGTAGTTTCATATTGCCAACAAATGATGATGATAAGGCCGCTCTTCTTTACCAGCTACTTCTGAAACTCAGATCAAACGAAATCAAATATTACAACTTAGAACTTGGGGGCAGCGATATCAACGAAACGGCATTTCGATTCAGCGACTCGATCTCACGCCCTCTCGTTCGTTATTTGCGTCACAGAATCGAAAAGGAGGAGACCGTGCCAGAAACGAGTGCATCCTCCGAGAGGATGGCCACAGTATCAATTCCTACTGAAATTCGAGAGAGCATAGCGCACTTCAAAGAAGACCATCCCGATTCCTCTAAAGTGGGCTTCATAATGATGAGCTTCGTCAAGACACCAGCTCATGAAGAAATCGTGAGGTCGATTAGACGCACGTTGACTTTCAGAGGTCTTGATGGCGTCAGATCAGACGATAAACAGTATCACGATGACCTCTATTGGAATGTTTTAACCTATGAATACGGATGTAGTTTTGGCATAGCTGTCTACGAACGCATTGAAGGCGAGGAGTTCAATCCTAATGTCTCGCTGGAAGTAGGATACATGCTCGGTTTGCACAAGCCAGTATGCCTGCTAAAAGATAGGACACTTACGGCATTGCATGCTGACCTCTTAGGGAAGCTGTACAAGGAGTTTGACCCACAGGCTCCAGAAGAGACAATTTCGAATGAACTGCCAAAATGGCTTATCGACAAAAACCTCGGAGAGCCAGCGCTTCATGAGGTCAAACCGAGCAGTTCAGCTCAAATGATGATGGTTGTTCGATACGAGATCGAGAATCAGCTAAAACGACTCTGGGAAATTCGGTACGGAAAGCCTCCAAGGCCTTTCGGGATCCGCCAAGTCATCAGTCAGCTTTCTGCTGATAAAATACTAGACCAGTCACTAGCAACAGCTGCTAAGGATGTGTATGTGATCTGTTCTCATGTTATACATGGTGATCCGGCTTCGGAGAGTGAAGTCAACTTCGTTCGTGACCGGACGCCAGCCTTAATTAAGAAATTGAAAGAACTCACACATTCCCAAGCGTGAACACCTCTGGTGAGACAGTTGCTCCTTAAATTCGGAAACTGAATCGTTACCGTCGAGAGATTCATACCGTTCATGTTTCAGCGCGCTCGTATTGCAACCGAATCGTATTTGGGCGTATTCAGAGCGGTGTGTGCCTTCGTGGTGCGTGGCGTCGTAATTCACGCCCGGGGGCGAGGTGATTTTGTGTGTGTGTGGGTCTCTTGGTGCGGGCATCCGAATTTGGACCGTCGTCCGTCGTCGTTATTGGTAATCTGTGTGTGTGTGCGCACCACCTGACCCACACACACACACAAAATTCCTCAAACGACTACGGACGACGGTTGGTGCGCACACACCAGGGAAATAACGATCTGACTAGGTTCTGGAGCGGACAAGACAAAGGATTAATCTGAAACGGCCGCTCGGAATCTATCTGAAAGAAATGAAAATGGAGGTGAACTAGTTTGTTGACTAATATCGTTAGATGGCGTATCCCAAAAGAGAACAGCAGTAAGCAATTTGAGGTCTGGCGTGAAATGATGGACTACCAGAAATCACATCCGGAGAAGGTCTACTACACTAGGTCTCGCTTCTTCACCTTCACTGAAGAAGGGTCGTCTGAGGAGAGCTGGATGTTCCTAGACGAGTATGAGCACCGTGAAGATTACGACAAATGGATGAAGGCTGTGCGTGAAGACCCAGAACTTATGAAACTCATGGATGAGTGGTTCCCCAAATGGGACGCCCTGATTGTTCCTGGGTCTAAGAAAGTAGAAGTCTGGACTGAAGTTGAGAAGCTCAAAGTCGAGTTCAAGTAGCCGTAGTCGTGTGTGGGCCTCATAGTGCAACACTTACAAATTCAAACTACGACGCCAAAGGGCGGTTCAAATTCGGACGCTCGCACCAAGGTACCCACACACACAAAATCACTCCTCCAACTCGAATGCAACCACTGCGCGTTCCGTTCACTTGTCATCCTTTTGTTCGACCCCAATAATAGAAACCAATGAAACCAACCAGTGCTGTCATGCCCGCGATGAAGTAGGAAATGTTTGTAGTTGTCCCGCTAGCAAGACCCGGCGCAAGACTGGCCAGGCCAATGCTGCCTGCGACCGCGATAGATCCAACTATTTGTCCAAGACCTCGAAGAATTCTCGCGTGCAGTCTTACAGATAACTTCATGTCGTTTTTTGTGTCTACTTGGACGCCCAAGATAGTACCATACGATCTCAAAGTGGCCGATGGTCTGAAATGCAATGTGAGAAAGTCATATCTTCCGAGGATTGTCGCCTCGTCCGCCAATGGTATGATACGATCCCTGTCCACCTCGAGTTTCAGGGAAAACGGCTCAGCCGGTACTCCGTATTCGTTGTACTGAAAGATCTCCATCCGGTAGTCCTTGTCCGACCGGAATTCATATCCGCTTTCTGTCTCAGAGAAGGCTTTGGGGAGTACCGGGTTCGCGCAATCTTTCGTTCTCACTGCAATCAGTTTCAAATACGTTGGTTTTCTGGACTTGTGGTCTGGGAATCTTGCCATGTGATTGGCAATTCGTATCCAATTCTCTGTGACTTGCTCTGGGCTAACTGATGGATCATCAGCTATAGTACTGAGGTTGAGGCCAGAAGCTTCGTATAGTGTCAGGGACAGTAACTTCTGAGATTGCAGAGGAGTTGAATTCAACACTACTTGGTGATACTCATTTGGAACCTCGTTCTGTTCCGAGAAGACGATCCAATTACCAACTTGGAAGTAGACCCAAATGAACTCGCCGAACAGTTTCACGTCTCTGATCGTTACTTCTCTGACTGGAAGAAATTCGTGGATAGTGTCCGGTCCCTGGACGCTCTGACTAGTATTAGCGTGTACAACGTATCCGCGCCGACCCACGAGCATTCTCGGGTCTTGGAACAACTTGGGCTGGACGTACTTGCGGGAGTATCTAAAACGGTAGCCTGATCCTGATTGAAGGAACATGAGGTCTATGATGTCCCTGAGATATGGTACACGGGTTGAGGTCACTAGTACCAAATGTGAGGGGGCGTCATTCAACGTAAGCCCACCGTATGACCGTTACAATATCCTGTTCTGATACAACTTTTCTGTATATGGCAGACAGGACGTATGGGAGCGCTTCAACCGTCAAGCAATCCGGGCTCTCTCCATTAAGATCTTCATCCTTCAGCGAACCAATGCTAGCCGAGTAGATATCCAAGACCTTGATCTTGCCAAGCTCAACTGCATCGTTGCCGCTCCAACCGCAGGTTAGTGTCAGCAATTCTCCTTTCTGATACCTTGAGGTCTGATCACCCAATCGGACAGTCACAGTCTTGCGCTTCTGTCTGAGCAAATCTCGATAGTACGGGTAGAAGTTCAGAGTTATAGAGGAGCCCAAATCTTCCCAGCAACCATTCGAATGGGTGTCAAGCCCAATTTTAAGTCTGCTTGATGGCGTGAGGCGCACATGACTGGTGATGGCGGCATCCCAACTCCAGCGATCAAGAGATCAATCAAACAGTTCTTTCTTCCAGGATTCGCAAAGCGGTTTGACAAATATGCGCTTCTTGTCTCCGGTGTACAAGTAGACCGAGACTCTCTTGCCTTTTTCTCGTCCAATCTCCGACACTACGTGCGTGAATCCCTTTGTCTCCCCTAGCAGTATCCAGTTGGCAGCTTTGTAGCAACTCCCGATATGGCTGGATTCGACGAATGTTTCAGCAAGCACAAGAGGTTCTCCGTACCTGTTCTGCCATTCTCTTGGGCCGTCTTTGCAGAGCATCGAAAGGACACGACTAGCAAGATTTGGTACTCTGACATTCGGCAATATCAGAAACCTGCGATTGTTTGCTAGCTTGCCTAGGTTCCTAATCCGCTGTTGTCTGTTCCACCCGATCCAATTATCTCTGACAGCACACGTCAGGACAGCGCTCCCAAGGGAAAGGCATCCTAGGATTTGACCATCGTCTGAGTTCTTTATGTAGAATCGAATGTACCGTCCGACGCCACCCATGAAAGGCATGGGATGAAATGTTCGCATCATGAGATTCCACAGCCTAGTGTCGCGCGAACTTCCTACTGCAATAGGTTCGAGTATCGGATCAGCCGCTGCTAAGGATCGATCGGCAATGTCTACGCCTTCTATCAGGTTTTCTCGTTCCCTTACAATTCGTAACTTTCGTTTGAAGTACTGTTGAATGTGCCTTGCGTGTATCTTGGTCCTAGGGTCCCTGGTCAAAGGATGCTTCCAGGGCTTCAAATGCAAAAGGCTCCTAGCGGAGTCTATCGAGGATCTTCCGACTGATCATAAAGTAGCGCTCACGTTCAGCATTTCTGCGTAGGAAGTAGAGTGTGCTCTTTCCGATTCCTAGACTTCGTGCCTCAGATGTAGAAAGAGATAGGATTCGTCTACGAAACTCCTTATCATCGGTTCTGCGTAGATCTGGAGAGGGTTCTGAGAAATCGAGTCCAACAGTTCGACCGACCAGGTAGCGGCCCAGCTCAACTGTCTTCTGCTCGATAACCGTATCCCACTTCAATGCACGCCCATTGTGCCTGACTCCTGAATTGAACCGCTCACGAAGCGCGTCCAGGAACCGCTCTTTCGCTTCAGCTTCAAAACGATATCTGTAGTCGTCACCGGTAAAGTAGAAATCCGGCAAATCCAACACTCCGGATTCGAAGGTTTCCATCACCGCCACATCAGCTATCCAGCGGAAGGGCTCCTGGAGATCATACACGAGCGACTGCTTCGTCTGGCAACCTATGAACTCATGAAGGTAACCCACGGTCGGCTATAGCTCCAGAACGTTGAGTGCTCTTCGACTCATGCCTTCCAGCCCCCCGAGTATGA
>Ga0315289_10010306_pt1 | contig 13386 bp, 10 predicted proteins | sample YL17G11_40_MG_FD_203452 | JGI IMG/M metagenome (GOLD analysis project Ga0315289, IMG submission 203452) | Sediment microbial communities from Yellowstone Lake, YNP, Wyoming, USA - YL17G11_40 | ecosystem: Environmental > Aquatic > Freshwater > Lake > Sediment | place: USA: Wyoming | collected...
ACGGCCGAGAGCGAGGCTCCGATAAATCCGCGGCGCGAGATTCCTTTCCGTGGCATGATGCGCTCCTTAGAAGATATAGACCTCTTCTTTTCTTTTTCAAATAGTAATAACGCATTTGATCCGATAAAGTTTCGGACTATTTTCTCTTAAGAGATAACGCGATCGCTTTTTCCAGGTCCTTGGGAAGCTAAAGCGTCGGAAAAGTCAGATATCGCTTCTGAACGAGCTCGAAAAAGCACCGGGCGCAGGCCTCGACGTCGTTCGCCGCATCGTGAGGCCCTTCATAGGAATCCCCGAACAAAAAAGCATGAAGCTCCTCGAGCTTGGGCCATTTGTAGCCGTAGCGCGGGCCGGGCAATCGGCAAATATCGGTCGTCGTCATCATCGTGCAGATCCCTGGGAGGTCCCCGATCGGGCCCGAAATTCGGTTCCGAATGAATTCCGCCCCGACGATGCCGCGGTCAAACTCGAGATTATGGGCGACGAGGATGATCCCGGCCTTCTCCAAGGCGACCTTGAACCGCCCCAGGACGAAGGCGAGATCCTCGCCCACTTCGCGAGCCCGGGCATCCGAGATTCCGTGGATTCTCGTCGCCTCGGGCGGAATGATGAATCCCTCGGGCCGGACGATGTGGGCGCTCTTGTCCATCGGATTTCCATCCTGGTCATAAACCGCCCAGGCCAACTGGACGATCCGGGGCCATCCGGAAACGTCCTCCGCGGACAAATGCCGGCTGCGGGGCAATCCCGTCGTTTCGCAATCAAAGAACAAGTACATCGGCGTCTCCCTTGTCATTCGTACCGCAGGGAGCCGACCGGGCTGGACCGGGCGACCTTGAAGGAATGAAAAGCCACGACGAGCGTCGCGACGGCGAAGATCGTGCTCATCGGGACGACGATGATCCACCAGGGAATCCCGATCCGGAACGCGTACCGGGCCAGCCAGCCGCCGAAGACGAAATAGAAAATGGGGAAGGCCAGAACGTTCGCCCAAACGATGAGCTTGGCGAAATCCTTCAAAAGAAGGCCGAAGAGGCCGAATCCGGAGGACCCGAGGGCCCTCCGGATGCCGATTTCCTTGGTCCGTTGGAGCGTGTTGAAGAGGGTCAGCCCGAACAACCCCAGGCCGGCGACGAAAATCGCCAGCGCGGAAAAGAGGCCGAAGACTTGCAGGAACCGCCAGTCCGGACGATAGAGCCGGCGGAGCAGGTCTTCGAGAAACACGATCTCGAAGGGATTCCCGGGAAAAAATCGGGCCCAAACGTCTCCGATTCTCGAAATCATCGTCTTCACGTCCGCCGAGACGATCCGGATCGAATAATCCCCGTTCATGCCGGGACGATACGCCAGGGAGAGGGGCTCGAAATACGTCTTCAGGGATTCTTGATGATAGTCGGACAACACCCCGATTATCGTCAGCGGGATCGTGTTGCGATAAATGTACTTCTGGTCCACGGCCGCTTCCGGGCCGGCATATCCCAGGCGCTTGATCGCGGTCTCGTTCAGGATGATCCCGGTCGCGTCCGTGCCCATTTGATCGGAGAAATTGCGCCCGGCCGCGAGCTTCAGGCCGTAGAAGGGGATGAAATTCTGGTCGACGGCGATCTCGTAGACGTCGACCGTCGCTTCCTTGGGAAGGTCCGGCTTCTTCCCCTCGAAGATGGGCCCGACATCCTCGCCGGGGACATTGGTGGACCGGGCGATCATCTCCACGCCGGGAATTTTCCGCAGTTCGGCCGTAAACGACTCGACTCGGGCGGCGAATTCCTCCCGGCTCTTGTCGGTGATGGCCGGCGGCCGCCGGACGACCAGCGTCCGGGCGTAATCGACGCCCAAGTCCCTCTTGGTCATGAAGGCGATTTGCCGGTACACCGTGATCGTCCCGGCGATCAGCACCGCGGAGATCGTGAATTGGACGAGGACCAGCCCTTTCCGGAGGAGAACTCCCCGGGACATCGGTCCCAGCTTTTCGCGCAGCACGGCCGCCGGCCGGAATCCGGACAAGATGAACGCCGGATACAATCCGGAAAGCAGAATTCCCCCGAGAAAACCGGCGAGCAGCGCTCCCCAAAACCAGGCGCCCGTCCAAAGGCCGGAAACGGCGGGAGTGCCGGTGAGGCGGCAGAAGGAATCCCGAGCGAGATTGACGAGCAGGATCGCCAGCCCGGATGCGGCCGCGTTGATAAGGGCGGCCTCGACCAGGAACTGGCGGACGAGGTGCCGGCGGCCGGCTCCCGCGACCTTTCGGATCCCGACTTCCTTGGCCCGCTCCGCGGCCCGGGCGGTCGACAGGTTGATGAAATTCGCCCAGGCGATGATGACGATGAAAACGGCCACGATCATCAGCCAGCGGACGGCCTTCCCGCTGCCGTTCTCCCCCGCTTCGAAAACATAAGCGGAGCGCAGATGGATGTCTCTCACGGGCTGAAGATAATACTGTTCCCAGAAGCTCTCCGGCTGGTTGATCTCCTTCTGCTTCTCCTCGATGAACTTGGTCAGCTTGGCTTGGAAGGCGGACGGATCGGCTCCGGGGGCCAAGAGAATGTATGTCCAAATCCCCCAATCGACCCATGAGTTGTCGAGCTTTTCGCCGAGCCGGTTCCTGACCGTCGCCCAGGAGAGAAGCAGGTCGATTTTCAGATGGGAATTCGCCGGGATGTCGGCCAGAATCCCCGTAATTTTATAATCGGTCGTTCCGTTATGGCGGAGGACCTTTCCCATCGCGTCCTCGTCGCCGAAATACGCCTTGGCCGTCGAGGCGGTGACGACGACGGCGTTGGGCTCGGACAAGGCTGTAACCGGATCGCCCTTCAACATCTTGAACGAAAACATCGTTAAAAAGGAGGGCGTAGCGCTGAAAACGTGTTCCCGGCGCAGGTGGATCTCTTCGCGGGAATAAACTCCTCGGGCGCCGGTACGGCCGATTTTCGCGAACTCCCGGACTTCCGGAAAAGCGTCCTTCAAGGCCTGGCCGATCGCCAGGCAACTGTCGGCCCGGTCGCCGCCCCGGATCCGAAACAGCCGGTCTCCGGCAGCATGAAAATCGTCGAAGCTCAACTCGAAGACCGCGTATTGGACGATCAGCAGGAAGGCGGCCAGGCCGATGGCCAACCCCAGGATGTTGATGAGGGAAAACGCCTTTTTCCGCCGGATGGCGCGGAGCCCATTTTTCAGATGATGCGACCACATCGGGCTTGAAGCGCCGGGCCGCTCATTCCTCGTCCAGTTTGACCGCCCCGTCGTACATCGCGACGCCGTTCGGCGTTTGGGCCGGGCCGGTGCCGATCGGCTTCGTGAACAGCGGGTCGTCATAGATCGCCTTGAGATAATCGTCCCGGAATCTCGGGTGGGCGATGCTCGCCACGGCCAGAGCTTTCTCGCCCGCGGTGAGCCCCCGCAGGTCCGCGATCCCGTATTCGTTGACGATGACGACCCCGTCGTAGGACGAAGCCGTGAGACTGACCCCGGGTGGATGGACCGGGACGATTTTCGATTCGCCCTTGTCGGTGAGGCTCTTCATGGTGATGATCGGCACGCCGAAGGCCGGGTCGTTGAGGGCTCGGACGAAGTCGGGCTGGCCGCCGACGCCGCTGTAATACCGGCGGGCGTCGACGTAATCGGCCCAGACATTGCCGAAGAGATCCACCCCCATGGCCGTGTTGATCGAGATGAAAGGAGCGTTGCGGCGGACAACCTCCGCGCTGTTGGTGATCGAGCAAGGCCGCATCTGAACGCCGGCCCGCATGTGGACGAATTCGTAGAGCTCCATCGACCCCATGATCAGCGATGTGATGCTGTAACCCAGGTTCTGGCGTTTCTTCCGGTTGGTGACGATGCCCAGCTTCTGGAGGGTCATCAGACCGTCGCCGTAGAGTTCGGTTTGGATGCCCAGATTTTTATAAGTGGACTTGGCGATCGTACCCACGACCGCGTCGGGGATCTGGCCGATCCCGACCTGGAGGGTGACTCCGTCGCGGATAAACCGCTCGGTGATGAGCTCGCCGATCCGCTGTTCCTCCGGAGGAAGGTTCTCGAAATCGGGCGCGGGAAAATCGTAGCAGGGCTTGATATCGTCGTCGTCGATGAGGTAGTCGATGGACGAGGCGTCGACGATGCTCTGTCCCTGGGTGAAGGGCATGCTGAAGTCGAGCTCGGCGATGACGCAGGTGGCGTGGTCGATGGCCGTATGCATGGCCTCGACCGACAGGCCCAGGCTGAACTCCTTGGTCAGCTCATGCGGCCGGACCTTGAAGATGGCCACGTCGGGCATATAGGGTTTGCCCTTACCGATCAAGCTGTCGAGGTTGGCCAGGGTGCAGGGCAGGTAGAACGCCCGCCCCTCGTTCGCCGCCTTGCGGACCTGGGCGGCGGAAAAGATCGAATAGGTCATGATCCTGTCCTGAAGCCCTTTCTCGACATAGGGCACCGGGCCTTGGAGGAGAAGATGGACCATCCGGATGTACGGCAATTTCGGCGTCCGGGCTTCGATAGCCGCGGTCAAAAACTCGAGGGCGGCCGTGGGAACGGCCGCGTTCGAGCCGATATAGCAGGTGATGATCTCCCGGTCGGCGAATTGCCGGGCGATGATATCGGCGATGTCGCCGAGCTTGATGATGGCGGGCTGGGGGGACATAGGCCTCCTTCCGGTTTACATTACCGGATTTCGGGCCGCCGCGCAAGCCGGCCCTGACCGTCGAACAGTTTCTTTCGGGGGCTATTGCTTTGCGCCGGCAACCGACCGAGGACGGCCGGAACGTGATAAGGGTTTGCCGCCTCGCAGGCGCTTTTCGAGGCTCCCGTTTTCGGACGCCGAAGCTTCAGAGACCATCAAAGCCGACCTGAAGTCTTCGAGCTGGTGAAGGGGGAAGAGCGTAAAGTCCGAGGCGCCGAGCCACGGAAACGCTCCCAAGACTTTGACTTTATTGGTATTCACCCCACCAACCTCCCCTCGAAAAAGGGGAGGCCCCGAAAATCGTCAGCGTTTCCGATAGCCGGCGGTCCTTCAAACCCGATCTGGAGTGGAGGCCGTTCTCGGGCGGCGGGCGACTCTTGCATAGAAAACGGGAGAAACTGTTCGACGGTCAGAAGCCGGCCGGATTGACTTTGCGGCGCCCCTAGGGATATATTCGGGAGGCGGAAAAGGACTCCATGGCCGACCATCCACACCAGGATCACGACGAGCTCCGCGCCCAAGTCGCCGAGCTCGAGCGGAAGGCCGAGCTCGGCGGCGGACACGAACGGGTCGCCAAACAGCACGCCGAGGGCAAGTCCACGGCCCGGGAGCGGCTCGATCTCCTCCTCGATCCCGGCTCCTTCGTCGAGCTCGACAAGCTCAAAACCCATCGTTGCACCGATTTCGGGATGGCCGCCCACAAGGTCCGCGGCGACGGCGTCGTAACGGGCTACGGCCGGATCGAGAACCGCCTCGTCTTCGTTTACGCCCAGGACTTCACCGTCTTCGGCGGCTCGCTCTCGGGCGCCCACGCCGAGAAGATTTGCAAGGTCATGGACAAAGCCATGGAGAACGGCGCCCCGGTCATCGGCCTGAACGATTCGGGCGGCGCCCGGATTCAGGAGGGCGTGGTCAGCCTGGGCGGGTATGCCGACATCTTCCTCCGGAACACCCTCGCCTCGGGCGTCATCCCCCAGATTTCCGTCATCATGGGGCCGTGCGCCGGCGGGGCGGTCTATTCACCGGCGATCACCGATTTTATTCTGATGATCGAGCAGAAATCTTACATGTTCGTCACCGGGCCGGACGTCATCAAGACCGTGACCCACGAGGAAGTGACGAAAGAAGGGCTGGGCGGAGCCATGACCCATGCCACGAAAAGCGGGGTCGCCCACCTCACTGCCGCGGACGAGGACCAGGGCCTGTTGACGATCCGGGAGCTCCTCGGCTACATGCCCTCCAACAACATGGAGGACCCGCCGCTCAAGCTGACCTCCGATCCCCCCGACCGCCGGGAAGAGGCCCTCAAAACGATCGTCCCGGTCAATCCCAACAAGCCCTACGATATCAAGGGAATCATCCGCCTCGTCGTCGACGACGCCGCCTTCCTTGAAATCCATGAACACTTCGCCCCGAACATCGTCGTCGGATTCGCCCGGTTCGGAGGATTCTCGGTCGGGATCGTGGCCAACCAGCCCGCCCACCTGGCCGGCTGTCTGGACACCCATTCATCCAAGAAAGCGGCCCGATTCATCCGCTTCTGCGACGCCTTCAACATTCCCCTCGTGACCTTAGTCGACGTCCCCGGCTTTCTCCCGGGGACCGAACAGGAATTCAGCGGGATCATCAAGGAGGGGGCGAAGCTGCTCTTCGCCTACGCGGAATCGACCGTCCCCAAGGTCACGATCATCACCCGCAAAGCCTACGGCGGGGCCTATGACGTCATGGCCTCCAAGCATATCCGCGGCGACATCAATCTCGCCTACCCCACGGCCGAGATCGCGGTCATGGGCCCCGAGGGCGCCGTGGCCATCGTCTCCCGCAAGGAACTGACCGAGGCCGAAAACCCGGCCCGCCGCAAGGACGAACTCGCCGCCCAATACCGCAAGACGTTCGCCAATCCCTACAAAGCCGCGGAACTGGGTTATATCGATGCGGTCATTTATCCGGAGGACACGCGCCGCCACATCATCCAGTCGCTCAAGATGCTCCAGAACAAGCGGCAGAAGAACCCGCCCAAGAAGCACGGGAACATCCCCTTGTAAAGTCGTCAGGCGCGCCGCGGCCCCATGAAACGCCCGAAGATCCGGAAAGTCCTGATCGCCAACCGGGGGGAGATCGCCGTCCGGGTCCAACGGACGTGCCGGGAGCTCGGGATTGGGACCGTCGCCCTTTTTTCCTACCCTGACCGCGACGCCTTCCACGTCCGCTACGCCGACGAGGCCTATTCCCTGCCGGGCTCCGCGCCGCTCGATACCTACCTGAACCAGGAAAAAATTTTCGACGTCGCCCGCCGGGCCAAGGTCGACGCCATCCACCCGGGATATGGGTTCCTGAGCGAGAACGCCTCGTTCGCCGCGGCCTGCCGCGAGCGCGGCTTGACCTTCATCGGCCCCCCGGCCGAAGCCATCACGATGATAGGCGAGAAAACGCGGGCCCGGGCCCTCATGAGCGAGGCGAGGGTTCCCGTCGTCCCGGGGTCGGCGCCCCTCTCCGGCGCGGCCGAGGCGGCGGCCGAAGCGGACCGGCTCGGCTATCCCGTCCTCCTCAAAGCCGCGGCCGGCGGCGGGGGGAAAGGGATGCGCCGCATCGAACGACCCGAGGACCTGGCCGCGGCCTTCGACGCCTGCCGTCGGGAGGCGGGCTCGGCCTTCGGAGACGACCGGGTTTATCTCGAAAAATACCTCGACGAGCCTCATCATGTGGAGTTCCAGGTCCTAGCCGATACGCACGGCCGGGTCATCCATCTGAACGAGCGGGAATGCTCGATCCAGCGCCGCCACCAGAAGATCGTCGAGGAGACGCCCTCCCCGATCATGACGCCCGGGCTCCGGACGGCGATGGGCGCGGCGGCCGTTCGGGCGGCGAAGGCCTGCGGCTATGTGAATGCGGGGACGGTCGAGTTCCTCGTGGATGCGGAGAGACGGTTTTATTTTCTGGAGATGAACACCCGCCTCCAAGTCGAGCATCCGATCACCGAGCTCGTCCTGGGCGTCGATCTCGTCGAGCGGCAAATCCGGATCGCCGAGGGCGCTTCGCTCGCGGAGGAAGTCCCCCCGGCGCGCGGTCATGCGATCGAATGCCGGATCTACGCCGAGGATCCCTGGAACGATTTCCTCCCCTCGCCCGGCTTCATCAAGCGGATCGTCTCGCCGGGCGGCCCCGGCGTCCGGGACGATTCGGGCGTCGCGGCCGGATTTCAAATCCCGACCGAATACGATCCCCTGATCTCCAAGCTCGTCGTCTGGGGAGAGGACCGGAAGCAGGCCCTGGCCCGGATGCAGCGGGCCCTGGAAGAATACACCTTGACCGGGGTGCGGACCAATATTCCTTTCCTCCGAAAGATCGTCCGCCATCCGGAGTTCCGCAAAGGGATTTATGACACCCATTTCATCCCCCGGCATCAGGACGCGCTCCTCGGAGCGGACGATCGCCGGCCGGAGGCGATCGCCCTCGGCGCCGCCGCCGTGCTGGCCTGGCTCGCCGAGGACCGCGGCGAGACGATCCAATTCCTGGCCCGGATGGAGTCTTCGGCCTGGAAGACGTCGGGACGGCCGGGAGGCTTCGAGCGATGAAAAAATACATCGCTTTCCTGGACGGCCGCGAACGGACGATCGAGCTCACGCCCCTGAACGAGGGCCGGTTCCGGATCGCGGTCGACGGCGACGAGCACGAAATCGCCGTCCGGTCCTGCTCCGGGGACGCGCTGTCGATGCTTGTCGACCATCGTTCCTGCGACCTGACCTATGCCTTCCAAGGCGATCGGCTTGAACTCCATTTCCGCCATCACGATTTCGACCTGGAGATCCTTGACGAGCGAAAACTGAGGGCCAGGAAAATGCGGGCCCAGCGCGATCACACCGGCCCGGAGGCCGTCAAATCGGCCATGCCGGGCAAGATCGTCCGGGTCCATGTCCGGCCCGGCGACCGAGTCGAGCCGCACACCTCCCTCCTGATCATGGAAGCGATGAAGATGGAAAACGAGATTTTCGGCCGAAAAGGCGGGGTCGTCCGGGCGGTCCACGTCGCCCCCGGCCAAACCGTCGAAAAGGACGTCCTCCTCGTCGAGATCGCCCCGGAATAATAAATGATAAATGGGGGACGTGATACCCTGTCCCTGTACAATTCTCATTTAGATCTTATAAAAACAGTTGAATGAATGAGAATGAGAGGGACAGGGTATCACGTCCCCCGTTTTATAAACGTTTGTCGTCAAAGCGGCGCATCTCATAACGGAGGATTCTATGAAACCAGCAAATGCTGTTGTTCCGTTTTTGCTGGGGATGTTCCTGGCGGCATCGGCCGCCTTCCCCGGGCATCAGAAAGCCTACCCCGTCGTGACCTCGGTTCAGGACGGGGTGAAAACGATCACGAACCCCGACTATCCGAGGGACGGACGTTTTATCGCCAAGCTCATCGAAGAAATGTCCTGCGGCGAAGAAGCCCAGCCGGATGCGGCGATGTTGAACAAGCCCCTTGACCTCAAGGTCGACGATCGAGGCCGCGTCTACGTCATGGATTGGGGGGACATGCACATCAAAGTCTATGACCCTCAGGGCCGTTTTCTTCGGACGATCAGCCGGAAGGGTCAGGGGCCGGGCGAGTTCGGAACGCCGGCCTTTTTCACCTTGATGATGGACGGCCGGATCTGCATCCTGGACGGCGGACAGCGGCGGGTTACGTTCCTGTCGGACGAGGGACAATATCTGTCCAGCTTCCCTTTCGAAGGATATTTCCGCAGCCTGGCCGTCGACGCACAGAACCGACTCTACCTGGCGAAGTGGGGGCCGGTCGAAGAGCCGAAATTATCGACGGAATCCCGAGAGATTCCTTACCTCACGGGTATTTTTCGCACGGACGCTTCGGGGAAGGACATGGTTCATCTCACCGACTTCCTGGGCGAGACGATGGTCATGAAGGCCATGAGCGGGGGTAGCGTCATGGGCAGCGGAGGGCTTTACATGATCATCTGGAACGTCTCTCGCCACGGGAAGCTTTACGGCGGTTTCAATGAGACCTGTCGCCTGAGCGCATATGGGATGGACGGCAAGATCGAATTCACCTTCAGACGGGAGTTCACCCCCCTTAAAAACCCGCGGTATACGGGTCAGGTCGGCCAGAAAAAGACCCTCCCGGCGCTCGCCCGGACGATTGTTTTCGACGAAGAAGACAACCTCTGGCTCGAACTTCATCGGAGCGAGGAGGCGAAAGGCTACACCTACGATGTCTTCTCGCCCGAGGGGATTTATCTGAAGCAGGTCAAGATGGACCAGCGGATCTATCAATTCAAGAACGACAAGATCTACAGCCTCGTTAGGCCCGAAGACGGATACCCCTCGATCAAACGCTTCCGGATGGATCTCGCGCCGGAGAAATAGACCTTAAAAAGATTGTAAAATTTGCAGTTTAGCCGCATCGCGGGGAATATTGCCCGCGTTGGATTGTATGAGAAATGGAGAAAGGAGCGACGATGAAAAAACTGCTTTTGAGCATAGCGATCCTGGTGTGGGGAACGGCAACCGTTCCGTTTTCCGGGCCGGCCCTGGGGATAGGTTATACAGCTTCCCTTCCCACGGTCGGAGCGTCCCTCACCGGACTCGTCACGGATTCCCAAGATTTGCCCCTGGAAGGCGCGACGGTCACGGCCGTGCTCGACTTCGGCCGGCCTGGACAAAAAGAATTCAAGACAACCTCGGACAAGAGCGGTGCCTTCGAAATCAAGAACCTGCCGCCCGGTCTCTACACCGTGAAAGCGGAATGGCGGGGCAACATCGTCTTTGTCCGCCGCGACGTCCGCTTGGAGGAAGGCCGGTCGTTTCGGCTGGACATCCAGACGACCCTCGTCGACAACGTCCCCCTGATCATGGAGGAGAGTTTCGCCTTGGGCAAGGCCGCGCCGCCCGGCGGCGTCGTCGGGGGCGTCGTCGGGGGTGTCCTCGGCGGCGTTACCGCCGCGCCGAGAACGACGGCCTACCCGGCCGGGGCGCCGGAATTCAACACCGAGGAGTACGGACGGATCACCGACAACGCCTACCTGGACGCTTTGAACAATCCCCTGTCCACGTTCTCCATCGACGTCGATACCGCATCCTATGCCAACATCCGCCGCTTCCTCAAGCAGAACCAGTGGCCGCCCAAAGACGCCGTGCGGGTGGAGGAAATGGTCAACTATTTCGACTACGCCTATCCCCAGGCTCGCGGCGAACATCCCTTCGCCGTTGTCACCGAGGTCTCCACGGCGCCCTGGAATCCAAGCCATAAGCTGGTCCATATCGGGTTGCAGGGCAAGATTCTGGACGCCGTCCCGCCCAGCAACCTGGTCTTCCTGCTCGATGTCTCCGGCTCGATGAACAGCCCGGAAAAGCTCCCGCTGCTCAAGGCCGCCTTCAAGCTCCTGGTCAAGCAGCTGGCGCCCGAGGACCGGATCTCGATCGTGGTCTACGCCGGCGCGGCCGGATTGGTTTTGCCGGCGACACCGGGATCGAAGAAGGACCTTATCCTGGAGGCCATCGACAAGATCCAGGCCGGCGGATCGACGGCCGGTGGGGCGGGCATCCAACTGGCCTACAAAACGGCCCAGGAGAATTTCCTCAAAGACGGCAACAACCGGATCATCCTGGCCACCGACGGCGATTTCAACGTCGGCGTCTCGAGCACCGGTGACCTGGTCCGGATGATTGAGGAGAAGAGGGACCAAGGCATTTTTCTGACTATCCTGGGCTTCGGCATGGGCAACTACAAGGACAACCGGATGGAGCAGTTGGCCGACAAGGGCAACGGCAACTACTACTACGTGGACGGGCTGCTCGAAGCCAAGAAGGTTTTCGTCAACGACCTTCGAGGGACGCTGTTCACCATCGCCAAGGACGTCAAGATTCAGGTCGAATTCAACCCGGCCAAGGTCAAAGCCTACCGCCTGGTCGGGTACGAGACCCGCCTCCTGGCCAAGGAGGACTTCGCCAACGACTCCAAAGACGCGGGCGAGCTCGGCGCCGGGCATACCGTGACCGCCCTCTACGAGATCGTTCCCTACGGCGCGAAGGAGGAAATCCCCGGCATCGACCCGCTCAAATACCAGGAGACCAAAATCAGCCCGGAAGCTTTCCGCTCCAAGGAAATGCTGACGGTCAAGCTCCGCTATAAAGACCCCGGCGGGACTGCCAGCCGACTGATCGAGCAGCCCCTGATCGACGCCGCGGACGCCCTGGAAAAAACCTCGGACGATTTCCGCTTCGCCGCGGCCGTGGCCGCTTTCGGCATGGTTCTGCGCGATTCCGAATTCAAGGGGAAGGCCGATCTGGGAGTGGTCCTCGACCTGGCGAGGGGCGCCCGGGGGAAGGACACCTTCGGCTACCGGGCCGAGTTCATCAACCTGGTGGAGATTGCCTCCTTAATCCGCGACCTCCAGAAGTGAAGTGTCGGAGGGGTCGGTTTCAAACCGGCTTTTTCTTCAATCCGCGAACGCGCCGTCTTTCGCTTCTCACGATCTGAACAATCTCGTCCACGGAGATCGCCGCGGAGATCGACGGAACATCGAGAGGAGAACGGTTCATTCGTTCGGGGACCAGAGCGAAAACACGACCGTCTTTTCGGCGAATGATAACCTTGCCCGTCGATTCGGCTTTATCCAGGACGCTGGAAAGATTTTGCCTGGCTTCGGAATAAGTGTAGACCCGCATTTCATCCTCCCATGGCGTTCACGCCCAGTTTCAACGCCGCGCATTGTAAGGTTCGGTCTAAAGTTAGAAGCGGAGCGCCGTGCCGGAGAGCGCAATCCAAAAAATACGCATCATACGCGTAAAGCCTTGTTTGATGGACGATGGAAAGAGCACTTTCGAGATCCACCCTGACGAACCGCAGAGGGATTGTACAATTGACAGGGAGAATGTCAAGGGGTTGAGACGATTTTATACCGCTTAACCCAGAAAATCTCTTCATCGGCATCGGAGGCGATCATATAGAAATCATCGTTCTGAACGAGGGCCTTGCTTTTCTGAGGGGCCAGGAGGAAGTCCCAATGATAGTATTTCGGAACCCGGACCGTCGCCAGGAAACGCCCTTTTTCGTCGAAAAGATCGCCGGCCAAAAACGCTTCATCGTCTGACTTTTCGAACGTGACGACGAGTAGACGGCCGTCGTTCAAGGGGAACAAACCCGCGACCGCTGGGACTCGCTCGGGAATGACGTATCGATAAGGCGACTTTTTCGACGGGTCGGGAAGCAATCGATCCATGTCCTGCTTCTCGACTTTTCGCGGTTTGGCGTCTTTTATGATTGTCCGGATGATGTCCCCGCCCGGCGATACGACGGAGATTTCGTATTTATTCGAAAAAGCATAAACCACATTGTCCCGCGGGTCGATCGCGTACTTGAGCTGAATTCGATAGAGATCCTCTTCGTATGTCCCGTCCCCCCGCCCCCGCGGGCCCCACTCGTAGGAATCGATTTCCTTGAGGATCCTTCCGTCCGCGGCGCATTTCGTCAAAACGACCCGGTTGCGTTCTCTCGCCTTCGAAGCCTGGTAGGCCAGGAAATATCGCTGTCCCTTCGAATCCATCGTAAATTCGTCGCCGTAGAGGTTCAACTTTTCGATCGCGACGATCTTGAAATCGCGGTCAAAGATCGTGAGACGGCGTTGGGACCAATCCGCCGCGAACAGCCGGCCATCCGGAGAGAAAACCGGATCAAAACCATCGAATTCCCCCGGACCTTGT
>Ga0315289_10010307_pt1 | contig 13385 bp, 14 predicted proteins | sample YL17G11_40_MG_FD_203452 | JGI IMG/M metagenome (GOLD analysis project Ga0315289, IMG submission 203452) | Sediment microbial communities from Yellowstone Lake, YNP, Wyoming, USA - YL17G11_40 | ecosystem: Environmental > Aquatic > Freshwater > Lake > Sediment | place: USA: Wyoming | collected...
CCAACAAAGAAATATCCTAAAAACCAAGCAACAGAAATTTGAGGCGTAGCAGTTTGAGTTTCTTGCAAGAAAAGATAAAGACTATTGGTAGCATATAGTCCTAAAGCAAAAGTCAGAACGCATAAAATCATTTCCCAGAAAAGAAACTTGTATTTCTGTGTTTTAAAAGGTATTTCTTGTTCCATTTTTAATTTCTTGAAAGTCTTGTTAATCCTGAACAAGCAACAATTTCAATCCCCTGTTTTTCTAGTTTGTCCAAGAATAGATTTGTTCCCAAAGAATCAGACGACATATGGCCTGCGATAATAACATTAACTAAAGCATTTTCTGCTTCCTGCTTGTGTTCTTCTGAAATATGCATGCCTATTACTGTGCCAATGCCTGATTGAGCCATTTTCTCATATATCTTAGGAGATCCTTCTGTACCACCGGTAATTTCTGTTAAAACAATCTTGCCGCATTTATTTTCAGGATTGCCTACAAAAATTGAAGGCCCAGCTCCATGCTGAGCTGCTGTTTTATATTCTGGCAATTGCAAAAACATATCTATTATCTCTAACAATCTTTCCGGATTATTTTTCTCGATCTCTTTTTTAATAAAATCTGCGGCTAAATTATCACAAGGAGTATGAATACATATCAGGTTGATGCCAAGAATTCTGGCTGCATCAACTGTTCTCTGATAATTAACTTTATTTAATCCTCTGGCTACTTCAGAAATTTTCTCTTTGGTAAGTTTTTCAGCAATATTTACTGGTATTCCACATTGATTCAGAATATCGCACTGCATTTCCATAACTTCATGAAGATTGGCCAAAGCCATTCCTAAAGGATGATGAGATATTACCAAATCAATATCTCCTATTTCTTTGGCCATCAAAAGCTCGCAAGGTTCTATGTCAATGCCTACTAGAATCTTTTTAATTTCTTTATCATCAGCAACATTTAAAATCCTTGAATCAGAATAAGGATTTTTTAAAGAATCTTTGTCAAAGATTTCTTTTTTCTGAGCTGAAAGCTCCTGATATTTTTTATTCTTATAAACTAAATCCTTTTCTACTTCTTTTTTCCCTCTTAAATCAGCTTCCACTCCTGTTTTAATGGCTAGTTCGTATATATCATTTATCTTCATATTTGTAATTTGTTTAATTCTTCTTTAACTATTTCTCTGTCATCCCAGGCTAATTTCTGACCATCTGGCATACACATCCAGGGTTCGCTCCCTTTGCCCGTGACAAGAACTACATCTCCTGGTCTAGCTATCTTAAGAGCTTGGTTGATTGCCTGTCTTCTGTCAATGATTCTCTGTGTATTTTTATTCTCAATTCCTTTTTGAATATCATCTAAAATAGATTCTGGATTTTCATCATAGGGGTCCTCATTGGTCAGGATGATCTTCTGGCAATTGTTGGAAGCAATCCTGCCCATTTCTGGCCGCTTCCATCTATCTCTACCTCCTCCGCAAGACCCTAAAACACATATTAAAGCATTACTCCCTTGTTTTGCAGTCTTATAAACAGCTTCCAAGGCATCAGGAGTATGAGCATAATCCACAAAAACCTTGAATGGAGAACTGACAACCTGCTCCATCCTGCCTGGAATATTGTCTGTTTTCTCAATCGCTCTTTTGATTATTTGCAAAGCAATATTCTGAGACAAACCGATACAAATTGCTGCCAAAACATTGGATATATTAAATTCCCCTAGTAATTTAATTTCAAATTTTGTCTGGCCAATATGGAAAATCGTTTTATCAGGAAATACTTGATAGTTAGATGAAAAAATAACCTTATCTATTTTGGCTGTTTTCTCCTTTAAACTGTAACCCCATTTTTGATCTGTTTTAAAAGATAAAAAATAATCAGCATTTTGATCATCAAGATTCACTATGGAAATCTTTGGGATGTTTTTTTTACGCACACCAGATAAGGCTTTAAATAACTCTCCCTTAGCATTTTTGTAGTTTTCAAAAGAACCATGAGACTCTATGTGTTCTGGCCTAAGGTTAGTTATGGCCGCAATATCATAATCAATAAATTTATGCCGATATTGTTTAATACCTTCTGAGGTGGTTTCTACAATCACATATTTACAGTCTTGTTCCTTGGCATTGGCTATGAACCGCTGAACAGCAAATCTACCCGGCATAGTCATTTTCAGCCTGTTTTTCTGCTGATTATCGTTAATCTGAAATCTTATTGAAGACAGAGAGGCTACTCTAAATTCAGCTTCCATCAAAATTCTGTGAGTCAGATCAACTACAGTTGATTTTCCATTAGTGCCTGTAATTCCTATTACAATCATGCCTTTTGAGGGAAAACCATAAAAAACCGCTGATATAAAAGCCCAGCTGAGATGATAGAAATCCAGTAAAAATGGCGGGATAATCTTTTTTAAAATGCTTTTAATCATGCTTTAAGCTCATTTTAATCTTAAAAACGGCTTTCTTCAATGAAGGATTTGGTAAGACAATAAAAAAAGATTACAATAAAATATGTTTAATTTCAAAGAGAAAACGGTATTAGTTATAGTTTTTCTGGTCGGAGCAGTTAATTTAATTATTGAGGTTGTCGCTTTCCGTCTTTTATCTCCGGTTTTTGGCAATACTATTTTTACCACTTCAAGCGTTATAGGCACAATCCTTTTAGCCTTAAGTATTGGATATTATTTAGGAGGGATTCTGGGTGATAAAAAACCAAAATTCTCAATATTGTTTTTATTAGTATTTTTTGGAGGTTTTTTATCAGTAATCCTCTTTGCTTTTGCCAAGCCGATTTTATGGTTTTTAGGACAGGGGCTAAATATAAAAACAGGCCCTATTGTTGCCTCCCTGATATTATTTTTATTCCCAAGTCTTCTTTTGGGAATGATATCCCCTTTTGCCATAAAACTTAAAAGTCTTTATTCAGAAAAAATCGGCAAAATATCTGGCAGCGTTTTCTTTTGGGGAACATTGGGTAGTCTTGCTGGTAATTTTTTAACAGGCTTTGTATTGGTCCCGTTTTTTGGAGTTTCTAAAATACTTTTAAGCTCGGGTCTATTTTTAGCTGCTTTGGGATTCATTGGCTGGCTCATCACAAGAGAAAATAAATCCAAATTAAGCAAATTAAAAATCTCCATATTCGTTCTCAGCTTGATATTTTTGCTGATGTTTGGGATTATAATTATTGCTTCTGAATCATTAGCTCAAAATGTTGTTTTCCAAAAAGAAGGTCTCTATGCCAAAATCTCTGTAATAAAGCATATGTATAAAGAGCGTCCAGGAATGTTTCTCCTTTTAGACAATGCTTATGAGTCAGGAATATTCTTAGACTCGCAAGACCTTCCATTTGATTACACTAAATATTACTCTTTTTATAATCTAACCAATCCAAACCCTAAAAAAGCATTCTTTTTAGGAGGCGGAGCATATACTCTACCAAAAAAAATCCTTCAGGAAGAGCCTAATATAGAGGAAGTAGACATAGCAGAAATAGATCCAGCTCTTTTTGATATTGCCAGAGAATATTTTCAATTACCTAATGATCCTAGGCTTAAAAACAATATTATTGATGGAAGATATTTTCTAAAGAATGTAGATTACAAATACGATACAGTATTCATGGATGCTTTTGATGCTTTCACAATACCAAATCACTTATTTACAAAAGAATTCTTCTTTATAGCAAAGTCTAAATTAACAAATAGCGGCACATTTATCATTAATGTTGTAGCTTCTTTGTCTGAGAAAAAAAGCTTGTTCCTACATTCAGCTATCAAGACATTTAAAACTTCTTTTCCAAGCAGCTACATCTTTGCTATCCAAGGACTAGAAGAAGAATCCTCCCAGAATTTCATATTTTTAGGTTTTGCAGATGATAATTTCAAATTAGACTTTAAAACACCATTTATAAGCAAAAACGCTGATCCATTAATTAGAGAAGCAGAAAGCCATTTATACCAAATATCTGAACGGGAATTGAGTACTGCTTACATCTTTACTGATGATTTCGCTCCAATAGATTATTTAAACGAAAGGGCCTTATAGGGTTGCAAAAAATATTGTTTCGTGTTAATCTTTAGCATTCTTAATTTTAAAAACCATGCCAATAACTCATGCCGCCAAAAAAGCTTTGCGCAAAAGCCAAAAAAGAAGAAAGATTAATCTGCGATACAAACACGATATTAAAGACGTGGAGAAGCAGATTAAAAAACTCCTTCTCGAGGATAAGAGAGAAGAAGCAAAAGTTCTCTTTTCTAAATTCTACAAAACAGTAGATAAGGCATCTAAGGTTGGGACTATAAGCAAGAATAAAGCTTCTAGACTAAAATCACGCCGGACCAAGCTTTTAAATATCAAGAAGTAGAATTTCTAAAGCCTCTTCTGGCTGGAGCTTACCACTCTTAACTGACAGATCCATTTGAAAGATTTTCTTGTAAATTTTGTGCAATTGATTCAAATCAAAGCCTTTTGCAAGCCAGAGGCTTTTTTGAATTACAAAAGGATTTATTCCCTTTAAATGACTTTTAAGTGTGGATGAATCCATGTTTGGATTCTTGGCCAGTGCGTCTTTTACAAGCAATATGTTGCGGAATTGAAAAGCAATCATGGAAAAAAGATATGGAGCAGAATCTCCTTTTTCTAAATGTTTGTAAAGAAAGCCCAGGGCTTTCTTCTTGTCCTTTTGGGCTATAGCCTCAATAGTCTTGAAAATATCATTCTCAATCTCGGGCTTAACAATCAAAACTATATCAGCCTTGTTAATAATCCTTTCTTTTATCTTCAAAGCCATGAGCTTGGATAGCTCATATTTCAATCTCCAGAAGTCATTCCCAATATAATGCAAAAGCTCCTGAATAGCTGACAGGTCCATCTTGAAATTAGCAACTGATAGCTGTTTTGCAATATAATCTCTGGCCTGATTGGTATCTAGATCTCGAAATTCATGGATCTGACCATGCTTTTTTATGAATTTATATAAAACATCTGTCTTAACTACATCTTCTGGTTCAAAAAATATAATCAAGCCCTGGGATTTTTCTAAAAATTCTTTGCTCTCAACAAATTCTTTTTTGAATTTCTCGTTTGTCAAAACTGACTTTATCACTATAACTCTTTGCTCAAAGAACAAAGATCTGCTGGACAATTCTGTTTTTAAAACCGGCAAGCTGAAACTATCTTGGCTTAAATCATAAAGAACATAGTCTTCTTTAAAAAACTGCTTCCTTTCTTTTAATATATCAGCCAGTTTTTCTTTAGAAAAAACTGTGTTTCGGCCGCAAATTAAAATTAAATTTGTCATATTCTTATTTCTGACATTGAGAACAAAAATGGGCTGAACGTCCTCCTACTTTTCTTCGTTGTATAATATTCTTGCATATAGGACACTTTTCCCCTTCTTTTCTGTAAACCTTGCTTAATTTATCAAACCTTCCTGGGGATCCATCTGTTCTGCGATAATCAGACACACTGTCTCCTCCAGCTCTTATCGCTTTTCGGAGAATCTTTTTTATGGCCTTATGTATAGCCTTAAGATCTTTTTCTTTTAAATTGTTGGTCAATCTTAAGGGACTAATTCTGGCTGCAAACAATATTTCATCTGAGTATATATTACCAATCCCAGAAATAATTTCTTGATCCATTAAAACTTGTTTTATCTTCCTTTTTTGGATAGATATAAGTTTTTTGAAATCCTTGAAATTAATTTCCAAAGAGTCTGGACCTATCTTTTTAAAATTTGGATTCTTTTCTAGGTCTTTTTTGTCCCAGAGCTCAATTTTAGCAAATTTACGCAAATCTGAAAAAGCCAATTGGATATCTTTGTTTAAATAGAAAATAACATGAACAAATCTATTAGCAGGATCTTTCAGAAATGTTCCTGATTGGGCCTGCCAAACACCATCTTTTTGTTTCCATTTGCCAATCAGAAAATGACCTGTCATTTTTTGATGAATCAAAAGGATCTTATTATCTGTTAATTCAAATACGATTTGTTTCCCTTTTCTGAAAATATTATTAATCCTTTTACCCAAGATTTTCTTTTTAAAAAGGGCTATGTTCCTTGGTTTCTTAAATAATTCCGGCGTATCAGTCCAAATATCAAGAAAAGTCCTTTTAAGGACTTTTCTATTAAGTTCATTAACTATGGTTTGTACTTCTGGAAGTTCAGGCATGTATTATTTTTTAGCTAAAATAAGGCGGATTTTTTCAACAATTTCTTCAGGAGTAAAGTGCGCTTTAATTAGGAAATCTACCGCCCCAAGCTTTAATCCTTTTTCTACTTCATCTTTTTGCCCTAAGTTGGAAAGAATCACCACAGGAATGCTGGTTGTTTTTGTATTCTCCTTCATTTTTTCCAATGCTCCAAAGCCATCAATGCCTGGCAGGATTAAATCCAAAAGAACCAAATCAGGTATTATTTCCGCTGATTTTTTAATGCCTTCTTCCCCGTCTATGGCTTCAGTAATATCAAATCCTTCCTTTACAAGCTTGCGGGATATTAATTCTCTTAAAAATTTGTCGTCTTCGATTATAAGGATTTTTGCTGCCATATATTTTAATTAAATTTTAATCGGCTTGCCCTATTAATTTTACAGTTTTATCTAACACTTCCTGAGGGTCAAATTCGGTTTTAACCAACCAATCCTGAACCTCAAGCTCTTTGGCTTTTTCTATTTCCACTGGCTGACCAGAATTAGAAATTATCATTATCTTCGTATTCTTAATAGCCTCATCTCCTCTAACAGCCCTAAGCACATCAAATCCCCCCATTTTTGGCATAACAATGTCTAATAATACCAAATTTGGCTTGATTTCCCTTATGGCTTGCAATCCTTGCTCTCCGTCTACAGCTACAAAAACTTCGTAGCCAAGCCCTGTTAGTTTTTTATACAACAACCCCGCAAGTATTTCTTCATCTTCAACAATAATGATTTTTTTGGCCATATATTCTAATAACTCTGATTTTTAATTATATCACTTAAACAGTAGCCGGCAAGGTTATAAAGAATGTTGTGCCATGACCCTCTTTGGATTTAAAACTAATTTTCCCCCCGTGAGCTTCAACAACGTTCCTTGTTATAAACAAACCCAGGCCCGTACCATCTGTTTCTAATTTAACAACATTAGCAGCTCTAAAGAATTTGGAGAAAACTCTTTCTTGTTGTTTCTCAGGGATGCCCACTCCAGTATCTTTTATTACCAGGTCTATCTTATCCCCGGTCCTGGATAGGTTAATCTCTATTTTCCCTCCTGGCAGCGTATAAGTGATAGCATTGTCTATTATATTCTTAATCGCTAAACCCATTTTTTCTATGTCTATTTTGACTATCTTTTCTTTTTCTGATTTCTTAATATTAAGTTTAAATTCCACCTTTTTCCTCTGAGCCACTTCTTTGGAAGAATCATAGACTTGCTGAACAAGCTCCTGCATATCAACGATTTTAGGCTGATATAAATATCTTCCTTCTTCAATCTTAGAAACATTTAAAAGATCGTTAACCAGCTTAATCATTCTTTCATTGGTTTGATATGTCTTGTCTAAAAGGACTGTTTGATCCTTGGTAATCTTTCCTATGTCCCCAGCCAAAAACATGCCCAGTCCCCACTTGATAATAGATAAGGGGGTGCGCAATTGATGGGCAGCAACAGACACAAATTGATTTTTCAGATCTTCTATAACCCTTTCTCTGCTAATGTCATGAAGAATTATCAAAAATGACAACTTCCTTTCATCAATAGATATAAAAGTAGAAGTTACTTCAAGAATTAGATCTGAATTAGCTACAAATTCCTTACGGAATACTGACTGCATTGAATCTCCGACAATCTCTAATAGAGACTTTAATCTCTTGTCTTTTCTAAGGATAGGGAAGGTTTTTCCAACATAATCATCTTTTTTAATCCCCAGGAACTTTTCTGCTCTGGCGTTAATTAATTCTAGTTGCCCGTTCGGGTTAAAAACAATCAAACCATCCAAAAAATTAGAGAATATGGTTTCGGTCTTTACCATTGCTTCTTCTGCCCTAGCACGAGCTTCTTCTGTGTCCTCAAGCATGTTTAAAAGAGCAGCCCTTGATTCCTCTATGTCTTTAGTTCTTAATTTTATTTGCTCCTCCATCCCCTGCTGGATTTCTTTAAGCGATCCTTGGCTGATCAAACATACAAGCGTTGTATTGCTTTCTTTAATAAAATTGCAGTAGAATTTGACCGGTATTAATTGTTTAGAATAATTCAAAATTGAAAAATTCTGATCCTTAATGGATTTTTTATCAGTAAAAACTGAGGATATTATTTCTTCTATCTTGTTTTTTTCAGAAAAAAAACGGGTTAGCGACTTATCTCTTAGGCCTGTAATATTATATTCGGTTATCTTTTGAAACTCCTGGTTAGCATCTATAACAACGCCGTTTTTGTTAATCTCACATACCGGCAAGGGCAGAAAATTCCAAAACTCCTTAAAACGAGATTCTATTAGGGTAATTTGATCTTGTTCGGTTTGCGCCAGTTGTTCTGTTTTTTTTGAGCTCCAAAAAGACATAGGCTATTCTCCCATCTTGTGCTTGTTTAATTCCTCTCTTAATTTATTGTTTTCCTTTTTTAGATCAAGCATTTTTAATTCCCTGCCAACCGTAAGGCGATGGAATCTTTCAAGCTCTTCAACTCTAGCTTGAAGCTCTTTAGTTCTTTCTTTCACGTTCTCATCCAAGCCCTTAGCTAAATCTTCCAATTCATTAGTTCTGGCTTTGACCTTAATTTCCAAAACTTTCTTTTCGTCCTGGAGAGCATCTCTGGCTGTCTTTAAACGATTAACCATCAAGTTAAATTCATCAGCCAAATCGCCGATTTCGTCTTTTACTCCTACCGCTGCCTTAACATCCAAATTCCCCTTGCCCGCTTCATGTACTGCGTCTAATAATTTTTTTAAGGGCTTCAAGAGACGGCTGGTGAAAAGCACTGTGAATAATATAACCATTACTACAATGAAGATAAAAGACGTAATACCTACCAGCCATGTACTATTAATATTTACCTCTATATTCTTAAAAAATTCTGGGGATAAGAATGGCCTTACCTGAGCAATTACTCCTTCATAACCATTGTAAATGATGTAGGCGAATATAAAGTTAGAAAGAATAGCAATAAGCAATATTCCCCAAAGAAGCTTAAAAAAAATGCTGGCCTTTTTTTGTTTTGGCTTTTGCATGGGAAAAAATCAAAAACTCTCTTTGATAATCATATCACAAAAAGGATTACTGTTTTACAAGCTATTTAGGGAAAATTTCCGGAAGCCTGCTTATAAGACTAAAAAAATCAAATTCTTTTAAAATTTCTTCTGTTGATTGCTGGTTAAAATGACCGAGATTACATTCTTCTAAAACAAATTCTAAGGGAACATCTTTTCTGATTTGAGACAGAATTTTTGAGAAATAGACTTGCTCTTTGCAAACACGGAGTTTTTCTTTTATTTTGACAGATATCTTCTGGGTATTATTAATTTCTTGATAAATATTTTCTATATTATTAAAATCTTTTATCAGAGAGGCGGCTGTTTTTTCTCCTATGCCGTCTGCGCCAGGAATATTATCAGAAGGATCTCCTCTCAGGGCCTTAAAATCAACTAATTTTTCTGGCTCTAAGCCATATCTTTCTAAAACAGAATTCTTGTCATATAAAACAGCGTCTTTGACTCCTTTTCTTAATGTAAAAACTTTTGTTCTATCATCAACTAACTGTAAAGTATCCAGATCTCCGGTTACTATGATGGTTTCTATTGGCGGGAAAATCTGTTTTTTCTGTACCAAATTAGCAAGAGTACCTATCACATCATCAGCTTCAAATCCAGCCATTTCATATATTTTAATGCCCATAGCTTGCAATATCTTTTTTACTTCTGGAAGCTGTTCATACAATTCATCTGGAGCTTTTTGTCTGGTAGCTTTATAGTCTCTATAAATATCATCTCTAAAAGTAGGCTTGGGCAAATCAAAAGTAGCAGCCACATATTCTGGCCTAAAGTCTTTTATGGCCCTAAACAAAACCAGCAAAAATCCGTACACAGCATTTACTATTTTCCCGCTTTTAGTTTTTAGGGGTGGCAAAGCATGAAACGCTCTATGAATCAAAGCATTTCCATCTATAATCATTAATCTTTTAGTAGGGTTGTTTTCTTCCATATTATCTATATTTTAGCAGAATCGGCTCAAATATTTTATAACAGGCCTGATCTGGAAAAATGAAATTAATGATTCTTGACTCTTTGCTCTCTACCTGAAAATCTATCCAGATTGTATTTTTTGGCATTAAGTCTTTGATAAGATTAGCCCATTCTACCACTATAATATTGTTTACGTCTTTGACAATCTCCTTAAATCCTAGACATTTCATCTCAGAGCTGCCAGAAATCCTATAAACATCAAAATGATAAAATCTTCTTTTTCTATCAAGCTGAAAGTTTTTCATTATTACAAAAGTCGGACTAAGAATTCTTGAGTCAATCTTCATTCCTTTTGCTAATCCTTGAGTAAAAGTAGTTTTTCCTCCTCCAAGTTCTCCCTTAAGTCCGATTACAATTCCTTTTTTTTGAGCTATCAAATATTTCCCAATCTGATTGCTCAACCTAGTTGTTTGCAAAGCCGATTGGGTTTTAATCTCAATATTTCTGGGTATAATTTTAGAGGTTGACTTTCCTTTCATTTTAATGTAGTTTAGCGTTAGACTTATGGCTGAAATCCCTGAGATAAAACAATTATTAGGCGCGTCTTCTAAAATACTTTTGGTCTGTGATAAAAACAGGTCTAATTTTGATTATCTGGCCGCAGCTTCTTCCCTTTTCTACACTCTAAAGAAAATCGGCAAGGTTGTAAATTGTTATCCCCAAGAAATAGCTTCTAGCTTCCCCATATCATCTGAAGACATGCAGGGAATGAAAAATTTTGTCTTAACCATTAACAATAATTCCGGAGCAATTTCAGACATATATTATCAAAAAGGAGCTAAAGAACTCAAGCTTTATTTCACTTTTGCTAATGGAGAATTAAAAACTGATGATATCCATTTCTCAGCCGTAGATAGCCAGGAAACAGAACCAGACATAATTATTACTCTGGGTATTGGCTATTTGGAATCTCTTGAAGATTTTTACGAGGAAAACTTTAAGTTCTTTTCTCAGAAACCAATCCTGAACATAGATAACAATCCCACTAATCAGGAGTTCGGCAAAATAAACATTATAGAAGAAAATGCTTCTTTTTCTGAAATGGCCCTGGACCTGATAAGGTCTATTAACAGAGAGGTTGCTGATCAAAAAATAGCAACTAATTTATTCTGGGGCATGGTGCATTTTTACAAAGATCGTCCTCTGTCTGACTATGCTTTAAAATCTCTGATATATCTCAAAAACAAGGGGGCAGAAATTAAAAAGATCCCATCTTTGGTGATGACAAATTTAAGCGAAGAACAAAAACAGTTAGCTTCGTTTATTCTTTCGCATTTGGAATTTAACAAGAAAGCGAAAATGCCTATTATTATGCTTCCTAAAGGAACACCATCCTTAAAAGAAAAGGATGTTTTGTGGATTATAGGGTTTTTAAGAGGTCAAGGAATATTTTTACCTGCATTTCTTCTTTTATGGGAGACAGAATCGGCTGTGGGCGGTATAATGTATTCAATGGATGAATATAAGATAAAAAAACTGGCCTCGAGCCTAAAAGGACAAAGAAAGGATAATAAATTCATGTTTTATTGCGGCGGCCAGAATATCCAAAAAGTTTTTGAAAATATATTAAAATTCTTGGATTAATATGGCTAAAATTACTGGAGTTATAGAAATACCAAAAGCAACCGCTGAATCAGTTAATAAAACAGTAACAAGTATCCCTGCTTTTGATAAATATATTGCTGACAACCTAAAAGAAGATGTAAGCGTGCTTTTAAATGTTGTTATGGCTGGAGCAATCAATCTCCAGTCTTCTGATATACATTTAGAGCCAACTCCGGAAGATCTTAAGATAAGGGTAAGAATTGATGGTCTTTTACAAGATGTTTGTTCAATCCCGACAGATGTATATAGTCTTTTGCTATCCAGATTAAAACTTTTAGCAGGGCTCAAATTAAATATCCATGACCGTCCTCAAGACGGAAGTTTTTCCATTAAGATTTTAACTAGCAAGGGAGAAAAAGAAATAGAAATAAGATCTTCTGCTCTGCCTGCTGATTATGGCGAAACAGTAGTAATGAGAATTTTAAATCCTGAAAGTTTAAAAAGCATAGAAGATTTGGGATTAAGAAAAGACTTGTTGGAATTGTTTAAAAAAGAAATTAAAAAACCTGATGGCATGATAATAGTTACCGGGCCTACTGGTTCTGGTAAAACTACTACTCTTTATGCTTTTTTAAGCTATTTACGCCAACCAGAGATAAAAATAATTACTATTGAAGATCCTATTGAATACCGCTTATCAGGAATATCCCAAACAGAAGTGCATGCTCAAAAAGGATATACTTTTGCCACTGGCTTAAGGGCAATAGTCAGACAAGACCCTGATGTAATCCTGGTAGGTGAGGTCCGAGACCAGGAAACAGCAGATATTGCTCTCCAATCAGCTCTAACTGGCCACTTGGTTTTATCTACCTTGCACACCAATGATGCTGCTGGCGCAATTCCCCGTTTAGTTTCGCTTGGCGCTAATCCAGTTAACATTGCCCCAGCCATTAATATGGCTGTTGCCCAAAGATTGGTAAGAAGAATATGCCCGTTCTGCTCTTTTTGGGAAAAACCTAATGCAGAAGAATTACAAAAAATAAAAAACGCTATCTCTTCTTTACCAGCTGATCTGAAAAAGAATTTTAAAATAGACGCTGCCTTAAAGATAAAAAAGGCTAAAAAATGCGAGGTTTGCAATAATACTGGATATAAAGGAAGAATTGCTGTTTTTGAAGCTATTTTAATTGATGATCAAATGGAAGACTTGATTTTGAAAAAAGGATCTATACCAGATATTGTAAAATTAGCCAAAACAAAAGGATTTGTATCAATGTATCAAGATGGAATAATGAAAGTTCTGGATGGAATAACCACTATAACAGAAGTAGATAGGGTTGCTGCTGAATAAATTTAAAATCCCTGGCTGGAATTTTCTTTGCGCGGAGCGCTAGATCAGAATCCCTCCGAGGAGAAGCCGTGCCGGAGCTCAGCTTTCCGATATCTAGGAAAGACCCCTTTGCAACCAGGGACTTCCTATATTATAACAAACAATATTCTGGCCGTCAATAGCCTAAGGTAATGTGCACACACATATGGCGGTTTTTGCCAGAATCCCATAGGATATCTGGTATATGTGTGTAAATATGTCTAAAACAATACAAGAAGAGAGGTTAAGATGGGTATTGCCTATCCACAACAAAG
>Ga0315289_10010308_pt1 | contig 13385 bp, 19 predicted proteins | sample YL17G11_40_MG_FD_203452 | JGI IMG/M metagenome (GOLD analysis project Ga0315289, IMG submission 203452) | Sediment microbial communities from Yellowstone Lake, YNP, Wyoming, USA - YL17G11_40 | ecosystem: Environmental > Aquatic > Freshwater > Lake > Sediment | place: USA: Wyoming | collected...
CGCTTGCAACTCTTTCTCAAAACTTTACGGTACTTTCGCTTGAAACCCAGGCTTACGAGGATGAAAATCTATGAGAAGATTCTTGCTAGCTCTTATGCTTGTTGCGGGTTGTGGCCAAGACCATGTTGTAGATAAGCCGACGCCTGTTCCCGTGCCAGCGCCAGTACCTCCCGGTCCCACTCCCGATCCGGGCACGAAGCCAAGCTATCAGAAGGTCGCTGGCTATCTGAACACGTACTGTGCCCAGTGTCATGCCTCGGCTACGTTCATGACTTCAGAGGCAGCATTACGGGCGTCTGGTGTGAAGAATCAGCTCTACAGTAAAAGGATGCCACCGGCCAATGCTGGCAAGGTACTTCCCGAAAATGTGAGGGCGGAAGTCCTCTTATTCTTTTGACATATGCTACAAACCCTATCCCATAGGGTGCTATTAACTTTGGAGGATTCTAATGTTCCGCAAGATTGTCATGCTTCTCTGCCTCATGTTCGGTTCTTCTGCGCCACTTCTCGCTACATGTCAGGGTTATTTGTTTGCTGATGATTGGGCTGATGACCTCTCGAGCGTCAACGATGTTAGGGATTACTGTAACAAGCGCCTGTCATGGTGGTCCATCGACTCCAAGTATTTCGACCAATCATGTTTTGCTCAGAAGTATTCGAAGAAAGACGACTATGGCAGAGATTATGACCGATACTCGGTGATCTTTTTCTGGAAGCTCGGCAATCACAAAGGCCAATATGCTTCGGATGTTTACTCGTCCATTTCCAAGTTTTTGCAGCCTCGCTCATTCCAAGGCTGGCCGTTGTCAGTTAAGATACTTCTCGATCCGAAGTGTTCGGATACAGGACCATACTGATGTTTGATCCGGGAAGTAGAAACAAACCAACTTTTGAGGTAACTACGATGGCCATTTCCACAGCCGACCAGCAAGCCGTTTGGGCAATTCCAGAAGCTGACCTATCCGATAATGCAAAGACCACATATCAGGTGATGGCAGATCACACCGATGAAATCTATGACCAACCCGGTGCTGCATCTATGATCTCATCCCAACTTGGTAACTCGCTTACCGAAGCAGAAGTCTCTGCCGCTCTCAATGAGCTTTACCAGTACGGTTTGCTCCTGATTACTGGCATTCAACCTCAATATCCTCCGGTTGTTCCTTCTCCGACTTGATGCAAGAGTGCCGAGGTTTTGCCTCGGCTTTTTCGTTAGTACCCAAGCAAAGTCAGATAGTATTGAAGGATGGAATCTTCGTCCGCATAGGTCTGCGCGTTGTTTCCCAGCAAAGAAAACTCGAAGTCCACAACTCCACAAGCTCCATTGGGCGACCATCGCTTGGACGCATAGAGAAAGGCGGGATTGGTGGCTTTTTTGGTAAGAATGAACTGATAGAGAAGCTCCATAAGAGCTCCGCTTCCATCTTCGCAGCAGCAGCTTTGGAATTCACATGCAGCATAGACACTTGGTTTGGGTTTTGGGGACCAACAAAAGTACCCCTTTTGGTGCGGTTCGCATTGTCCAGTTCCATTTGGTTCGGTAGTCATCGCGTCGTCTCCCTTAATTGGTTCTTCTTTTTTAGCTGGTTCAGAATCCTTCCGAACTGGGAAGACTCTTTTACCTTTTTTATGATTGGCCTCTTCGCTTTTTGTGACCCAAGTATCATGTCGGTCATCGTCTAACGGAAGGCGAATTGCGCCTTCAGATACCTGAAGTCTTTGGCCATAGGTTAGTGTCCGCAAAATGCTGTACATCATGCGCCTCAAATGTTTGAATAAAAGTAAGAGTAGATTCATTGTGTCCTGCCCATAGTATAATAGCACTATTACTCGAAAGGGAAGGGGAACCACATGAGTTGGATACTCAGAATCCTTGGTATTTCGGCAGTATGTTTGGATGCGGTCATCCACATTCTATTGGTATTGGACCAATTCTTCATTCGATATTCACATGAAACCTGACTATCTATGGGCTAAGTGTCCATATTGCTCGGAGAAAAACAGGTTCAGCTTCATGATGCTCGGTGATATCATTGACCGCAAACTAATGTGTCGCGGCTGTGCAAAACGCTTTGGTATAAGGGTTAAATGGCAGCCAATTATCGAGTCATTCAAGGAGCTTGAACATGCGTGAACTATTTGTTGGGATTTTGTTGATACTGAACATGGCAGCGATCAAAGGGACCGCTGACTTTGTGGCAAAAGCGAATCCTGGTTTCCTTGAGATAAACGGCAAGGGTGGAGTCGTAAGGTCGGATGATTTTTCTCAAGCTGGTGGCAAGATTTCGGGAACTTTCAAAGTGAAGGGCGAATCATTCGATACGGGGATGGATACAAGAAACGAGCACATGCGGGAGAAATACCTCGAAGTTGAGAAATATCCTGACATTATTTTCAAGCTCGACCCTGTTCTCATAGCCGCTGGAACGTCGAAAGCATTCACTGGAATGCTCGATCTTCACGGTAAAAAGGGAAAAGTTTCTGGCATCGTGACCTTTACTTCTGCGAATGCAGTTGCATCATTCTCAGTAGACGTGACAAGTTTTGGGATCGCGGTTCCAACATATAAACTACTCACGGTGGCAAAGAATGTTGATATCAAGGTCACAATTCCTCTCTAGTATCCTCGCCCTTTCCCTTCCGAGCACCGCCTTCTCTCTGCCAGATTACATTCGGAAAGGTTACACTTCCTGCACGGCCTGCCATGTATCCCCCCAAGGGGGTGGTGTGCTTACACTCTATGGTCGGGGAGTCACCGAAGAGCTGTCTACCGTGTCCTACGAGGGACAGGGTTCTTTCGGATTTACTCCACTTACAGACAAGGTAGCCGATCCAACGGGTCTGTTCAATTTAATAACAGCCGACATTCAGGCAGATGCCCGCTCTGTCCATATTGTGAGCACTGATTCACAGAAACCTCGCCGCGACATTTTGATGGAAGCCAGTGTCCGTGCGGCTTTCCACGTTGGCAAAACCACCGATATCGTTATAAGCCATGGTACGTATGGTCGCGTTGACAACGAGCAGCAGCGTAACTATTATCTCGCCTTACGTACTAGCAAGTATCTCTCAATTTCATTTGGTCGATTCCTCCCTGCGTATGGCATCAACCTGGATGATCATACCGCTATAACTCGCAGTTCCCTGGGCTTTGGCGAGGGTCAGGAGTCGATCAATCTTTCGGTCCATTTCGAAGACGAAAACTTCCAAACGACATTCACCAAGGTACTTGGCCAGGACATTGAGGCTACAAGTAAGCCTGGAACCCTTTCATACCAAGGGGACATTGTCGATAGGTACATAGTGCGCTCGGCTGTAAAGCTAGGTAGCAAAGCCTTAGCGGGTTTTTCAGGACTAATTGATGCGAGGAAACGCGATGCGGGTCTATTTGCTAGCTATGCTCCTTTTCGTTACCTCTATGTTCTTGCTGAATATGATAACGAAAGAGTCATGGAGGGTGGTGTATATAGCGGTCGCAATCTCTATTTTGCTCGCGCCGGGTCCGAAGTCTTCAGGGGGGTCACGTTAGGGCTCGATATTTCTGGTGAAAAGTCTGATATTATTACCAGACAAAGACTGGACGCTTTCCTCTACCTTATGCCCACGCCTCACCTTTCCATGCGCTTTATGGGTCGCAAAGAGGGCGAGCAAACCAACTTTATAGGAATGTTACACCTATGGATATGAACATGATGAAGAGCAATCCTTACGGTCAGCCACCAGCTTCCACAGAAGGCGCTCCGATGGGCGATCATATGGCGGAAATGATGGGCAAGTTAGACTACATCATTCAAATGCTCGAAGCAGACGCTGCCGATGATAACTCTGAAACCCAAGACTCCACAGGCGGGGAGAGCGACTAATGAACAGCCAGGGACTCTGGACACTCGACGAGCTAGTTACGAAGATTCAAAATGACCTCGAACTGCATGAGGAGGTGTTCGTAGTTCCTGGTGATATCGTGTCTTACATTAACGATGCAATCGACGATGCCGAACAAATCATCATAGATTTATTCTCTGACTTTTTCCTCACATACCGCGACCTGACTGTTATTGCTGGCGAGAACCAGCATCCTCTGCCAAGCGATTTATTCGAATCTCGTATCAGAGGTCTTTACTATAATCAGAGCGGTTGGAGTAATACGCAGTCAGCACTTCAGCAATATTACAAAGTGAAAAAGATGAGTCTCGAGCTGCAAGGTTTTATTCTCGTCAATGATCCTTGGCAATATCGTCTGATAAACTCAAGCGATCAAACCCAGAAGCTATACCTCTTTCCAGCCGTCGACGTTACTTCAAACAATCGCTTTCGCCTCTGGTATATCCGTCGCGCAAATCGACTCTATGCAGGCACTGATGTTTTGGAAAAAGGTCTAAGGCCGCAATATATTCTCGCTCACGCAAAGTGTGCCGTCATGCAAAAAGAAGGTGATCCGTCGCTTTCCTTTGAACTTGAGAATTTAAAAGCGCAAAGAGAAGCTATGGTATCGGCACTTTCTCGCCTCACAGATGACGACGAAGATTCTTACCTATATCCCGATGCCCATACTATAAATCTTTCATATGGGAGCGGCTGGGATGAGTAGAAAAAACACGAATAGAAAGCCTAATACTACTGCCGGAATGAGGCTCTATGATCCTACGACTGCTACCTCCGGTGGAATTGCTGTTGATATAAATGAGGTCAATAAGCAGCTAACTCCTGAAGAACAGGCAGCTTGGGAAAAGCAGAAAGCGGCTCAAGATGTAATAAATGCGAACGCGCCTTTGCCAACTCCTGGTCAGATAATGATTGATCCGGTAGTCGCTGGCTGGCAACCACTACCATTAAAATCGGCGGGGATAAACGAAGCCTTCAATACCGAATTCCAGAAGCGTAGCGGCGACTATCAGGCAGCGAACGTAGGCTATAATCCCTACGATACCAGTCAAGGCGGAATGCTCGCAGGTCAGGACTTTAACCCTTACGCTGCAGCTATGCGGAATCAAGCCGACCAGATGGCAAATCAGGTGAGCAGCGAATATGCTCAGCTAGCGGGTCAAGGTCCAATGAGCACTGCCGACCGCATGGCGTTGGCGGCCAAATTCAATCGTGCGAAGATTCAAGGCACGCTTGGTGCGTCTCAGCAATTCGACCAGATGCAAAATCAGGGCAACTATGGTGTTGGGCAGCAAAACCTGTCTCGAGCCGATGCGGTTAATCGTGCCAATGTCATGGCTCAAACCGAAGCTGGACGCAGCAATCAAGCTCGAGAAGAGGCTCGACGCCTATCGCTTGCTCAAGCTCAATTCAATAAGCAAAGCAAGGACAGAGAGCTATCTAGCGCCGAGAGAATTGCGAACATTCAGGCGTCTAAGAACAAATCAAGCAATCCTTGGAATCCGATGGAGTGGTTCAAATGAAAATTGGCAAACCATCAATCAAGGGCGTGACGAAGGCGGTAAATAAAGCTGGTACTGATATCAATAAAGAAGTGAATAAAAGTGCTGGTGCAGCCGTGCAGCAAGTGAAATCAGCACCGGAAAAAGTGAAAAAGACCGTCAAACGTGCCCGGAAAATGTCTGCACCTTCGGTGAAAAGAGACATTAAGAAAGCTGGCGGCGATATCAGTACCGCTGGCAAAAAAGCAGGTGGAGACATTGCTACCGCTGCGACAGTTGCGCGGCAAGATATCTTCAATGCAGGGCGTCCCGGTGATCACGGTACTCCACAGAATGATGTGGCTCCTGCTCCGGCTCCTGCTCCGGCTCCTGCTCCTCCTCCTCCGCCGCAAATGGCTGCCGCTGCGCCTTGGGTTAATCCCTATACCGATGCGATTCAGAATTTGGAGAATAGCCAGTATGATAGGCCGCTTAATCTACTTCAGAAGCCCGAAGACCAGCTTTACCAAAACTATGGACTCCAAAGACAGGGAGCAATCGCGGGCGTTGATGCGGCCAATCAATCGGCGAACCTCACGAACCAATCGAGACTTGCAGCGTCGGGCGGATTATCGCTGGCAGACAAGCAAGCTATGGCGGCACAAAGCAATCGTGCGCGAGTGGGTGCTTTGCAGGGAGCACAGAATCCATACGATCAAATGCAGTCTGCAAACGTATTCGACACGGACAAATATAATCTCAACCGTAACCAAGCCGTTACTGATGCTAACGCGCAATTAACGAATCAATATGGAGCTGATAAAGCTGCATTTGAAGCGAATAAGCGTGAAAACCTTTATCAGCTTTCTATCAAAGCGGCTGAAGATAAGCGGCGAATGGATACCGCTGAGATGCTTGCCAACTCACAGAGATAAGGAGGAATTATGTTACCACTATTGGCGATTGCTGCGATCGGTGCTGGAATAGGCGCGATTCAAGGCGCACAAAAGCAAAGGGCTGAGGAAGCTGCTCGCAGAGAACAGATTATGATGAACCGCTATTCCCCGATCTTTGGGCAAGCACCAGTAGCCCTTGGAGCAAAGCACAGCAATATGCTTGGGAACATACTGGGCGGTGCGATGACCGCCTATGGTATGGGTGCAGGTGCTCAAAACTTGCTTGGGACGGCTCCGACTACGGCTCCGACTACGGCACCGACAGTAGCACCGCTCGAATCAGATTATCTCAGCGATGAGAATAATCAGATTATTCCTGATACGGAGCCCGATGCTGTGTCGATGATGATCAGAAGACCACAGGCACGAGCGATGATGCCAAAGTACAATCCTTACGCATAATGGAGTCGGCTATGGACATAATGGACATGCTTCTCGGAGCACAGAATCAAGAGCGGACAATTACGATCAAGACCAAGCCCAATCAGGAGAGAGCACCGCCTGAGACGCCTCTATCGGCTGATAGCGCGAACCTACCGCCTGAAGTCTTGGCGATGATCTCTCAGGGATTAACGGGTGCTCCACCGGCAATGCCACCGCCGCAAACTAATGCGCTTGGAGGACAGATGCCTCTTGATATGGCTCAACCAGTGATGCCTAATCCGTATGGAGTATAGTCATGGGTGCTCTTGATTTTCTGTTTGGTGGGATAGACGATCTGTTAAACAAGCCGAGCGCGATCCAAAAGAAGCCACCGGCTCCACCGGCTGCGCCACCGGCACGAGCGGAAGCTCCGAGGAAGAAAGCACCTGAAGAAAAGTACGTAGTTCAGATGCCACCACAAATGCCTCCGAGTGCAGGGCTTGATTTGAGCGGACTAATTGGGGGTTATGGCGGCAAACAGCGCGATCCGATGCCAGTGGACGAGTTTAAGGCCATCATGGCGGCAATTCAGCGAGCGGCTGGAAATCCCCCGCCAGTGCCTGACTTTTCGATTTTTAATCATCCCTTGGATCAGGGAGAAATGCCGCTCGATATGCGGCCTTTGGCTGCATGGATTGATAGTCAAACTGGCTCTAAATATCTTCCCGGGACGCCTGACCTTCCGGGAGAATACATGCTCCGGGCCAAGCAGTTGAGGGAAGCGGCAACGGGTGGTCCGGCGATAGAACAAGCTAAGGCTCAGGCGATGGGTGAGCTATACAAATCCCAACTCAAAAAGCTCAGCGCCGATGAGATAGTAAAATATATCGCTCCGGTTACTGGGCGTGGTGGGCTGACTCTTGGTGGGCTGACTCTTGGTGGACCAGCTCTTGCGAAAGACGTTGCTACGGGTGCTGCAGCTCTTGCTGCTAGTGGTATTCCTGTTGCCGCGAGTGGTTCAGCGAAGTCTCCTTCTCTGAATCTCAACCCAGCGCAGGCAATATCAGTAGCGAAAGAACAGAAAAGAATAAAAGACGAAGATGCGGCGAACGCCTTTCAAGTTAAGAAAGCCACGTTTGAGCTTGGCGGTAAGTTATCCGAGCAAGCAATTAAAGACCCTCTGATTCAGAAATATACCGATACGATATTGCCGAATGCAGGCATAGCGAGAGCACAACTTCTTAATGACAATAGCGGTGGACTCGGTTCTCTCGCTGCTATTCAAACTTTCCAAAAGTTGATTGAAGCCTTTGCAGTCCATGAGAGTGATATCAAAAATATTCAACGGATGCAGGGCTTATCAAATCAATTGGAAGGATTTGTAAATTCACTTCGGGGTGGTTCAACATTAGGCACAGATGCACGCATGGAAATGGTTCGAGTAATCGCTGACATGGAAGAACAATGGAGACAGTCAGCAATGAATAAACTGAAGACCTATAAACGCCAGGGTGCTGCTCAGGGTGTTCAGCCAGGGGTCTTGGAAGAGAGTGTGGGTAAGGCTTTAGCTCCTCGTAAAATTCACATGATTACGATTGATCCGAAGACAAAGCAGAAAAGAGAATATGATATATCTTCAGAAGATAGAGCAGATTTCGTCAAAGAAATGAAGGGCAAGAAAATGGAAGTGCGGGAAGGCGGTCACTAATGGGAAAGTGGGATCAATACGAACGCAAACCGGCGAGTGAACCAGCAGTTGCCGCGCCCGTGGCTTCGAAGTGGGATCAATACGAACGCACGGGTAATGATAATGCTGTTGCCGACGAACCTGTAAATTTGAATGAGGCTCCGGTTGAGGACAAGGGCAACTTACTTCGTAATGCTCTTGCTGGAATGACCTTCAATGCCAGTATTCCGGCAGAAACGGCTATCAGGTCTATTGGAGCATGGGACACTTATCCTGAGATGTATAAGTTGGTTCAGGGTGAGCTGGGGAAAGCTCGGCAAGCTGATCCTGGTACTGCCATGCTAACTGAACTAGGCGCGGGTGCGGTTCCGTTTCTCATTCCGGGTGTGGGTGAATTACTGGCACCGGCTGAGGGTCCTGCCTATATGCTCAAGCTAGCCCAAGCGGTTAAGGCGGCTGAGTCCTTGCCGTACATTCAGCGCATAGCTGCCATGAAGTCTCTGATACCAACGGGAGCTAAGATCAGTGCAATCATGGGTGCGAAGATCGGCGCTTTGCAACAAGCTCTTGGCGGCAAATATTCCATATTTGATCCGACAAATGCTCAAGGTGAACAGATTCCCTTGGCGTCTCAGCTTTTGCGACCAGTTTTGAATACTGTGCAGGGCGGTACTGAGGGTGCTCTATTCGGCGGTATGACCGGCGGGTTAATTCCTCCCGCTTCCCAGGCAGCTAGACCAGTCACGGACCTAATCAAGAAGGGCGGGGAAGCCTTACTTAAATCCGGTCCAGTGAGGGTGCTATCGGGTGTGAGGAAGGACGTTGCCGAAGAAGTATTGCCGCATATTGGAGCCTACCGAGGTCCAGGGATGAGTGCCCAGGAGTTGGGTAACGATGCGCTCACGGCGCTCAATGCAAAGAGTGCCTTGGTTACTCAGGCGCGCAATGAAGCTCGGCAACTTTTAACGAGCGATCCAGCTCTTCCAAGGGTCAATACCCAGATGATTGTCTATCAGGGATTGCGAGAGGGCGGAGCCCTGAATCATGATAAGGGTACGATTTATAGCACGCTTGGCGGCAATTCACTTGTCGGTGAGTTTCGCACGCTGCAAAAGGAAATAAACCGGATTGCTAGGAGTAACGGTGGGGTTTTAACCGAGCAAAATGTTCGTGAATTGATGGATCAAGTGAAGCCAAAGACCAGCTTTATTCCAAGCAATTCTTCGGAGCCAGCGAAAGGTCAGAAGGTAGCGGAAGCATGGAATATCGTGTATGGAAAACTAAACGATGTGCTTCGAGAGAAGAATCCTGATTATTCGAAAGCTATGCAGCCAATCATAGAAGACGTGAAAATGCTGGAACAAACTCGGAAAGCTCTCGGTGTGAGGAGAGCCCAAACGAATGCAGAAGGTGACAGGTATGAGGCTACCGACAACACTTACACGCGAATGAATAACCTTCGGCGCAAGGAAGTAAGTGCTCCGGTAATTCAGGAATTCGCAGATAAGTTTATGGACGGTCGGGATATGATCGGACTATCGAACCGCCTGCGTAACGAGAATCTACTGGGAATGAAGTCGCCGGGATTTTGGACTATAGCTGGCGGCACACAAGGTAGCAAGTTAGCTGCAGCGGGAGCTATCAGAGATGTGCTTGGAAGACCTACGTGGAAAAACCTAGCTCTTGGCTTAGATCAAGGCTATCGCGGAATGGGCACTAATTTGGGCGCGAGTCTGGGCGCTTCCCCTACCTTGCATCCCAAGTATCTCGGTATTCCGTGGAAGGGTCTGGACGCGGAAGATTACCGTGCAGCGAGCACTATGAATCGTGAGGAATTTGACAAATATCGGGCGGAGAAGATGGCTAGAATTCAGGCCGATTTGAATAACTTCAAAAATCAAGGAGGTCAGTGATGGGAATGCGTCGAAAGATGCCAAATCGTCCAGGTCTATTGCCAGCCGTTAATGCTGCACCACAAGTAGCTCCACCAGCGGGAGGCATGGCAATAGCGAAAGGTGTATCGCAAAGGCGTCGACCTCCTGCACCAGTAGCGCCACCGCCAATGCCACCGCCGCCACCGGCTCAGGCGATGCCAGTGCCGCAGCCAGCACCACCGCCTCCACTGCCACCTGAACAGCCCTTACAGCCTGCCAGTCAAGCTAGACCGATGCGGATGCCAATGATCAATCCATATGGAGCAAGATGATGCCACTGAAAAAAGGTAAGTCAAAGAAAACTGTGTCAAAGAACATTTCAACGCTCATGCACGAGGGTCGCCCGCAAAAGCAGGCAATCGCCATTGCCATGAGTGAAGCTGGGATGGAAAAACCGAAGAAAAAGAAAGTTAAAAAGAAAGAGGTGCAGTGATGGGAAATTTACCGCGCGCTCGAAAGCAGGAGAAGTCGAAAATTCCGCCGCCCAAAGGACCTATGGACCAAAAAGGATTGGATTATAAAGCTGATACTCCAACCGCTCCCATGCGTAATCAGAAAGAGCAGAGTTTCGAGGTTGAGGCTACTTCTGGGCTACCAGACAAGGTGATTAAAAAAGCAAAGCGGCCAAAGGCGACCTTTGGAATGTAAAAGGCCGGGAGTTATTGGCTCCCAGCCCACAAAAAAAAGGAATAGAACACGGTCTATTTTACAGGAATGAAGATCGTCTCGCCCGGTCTTATGGGATGAGATTCTGACTTCTTTGCGGGTGCTGAGAAGATTAGCGCAGCTATTAAGCCGATTGCCAGAAGCGTGTAAACGAAGCCGTATTTCATACCAATTTGAGATGACGTAATTTGGCTTGATCTTCAGGTGACAAGGCAGCGATCATGGCGATAACAATTTTAAGGTCAGCTTTAGTTATCATTTGTTCGTAGATGTCGTCGATAGTTACAACAAGATGTTTGAGCATTTCCCGATTGTTTTTCATTGGCTTTCCCCGTGTGTGTTTTCCGCGTAATTCCCAAGAATCTATGCGAGTGTTATCGACTGCTTTGATAAAGTCGTCCATTTCTTCACTGACATAAATCTCTTTGGAATTTGTGGCTCTAGTGCGAATATGCTTGGCAACTTTACCGCTAAATTCATCTTCTTTTTCAAACAGTCCTTGCTCGCAAAGGCTTTCAACAGCCCTTTCTGTAGTACGTTTGGAAATTCCCGTCAAGCCTGAAACTGTTTTTACCAATCCATTCGGGCAGTAAACAATTCGATCAAAGCCAGCCAGGGTATACGTTACCTGCTTGACTTGCTCTATGGGACTTCCCCATTTCATCGTATGGGAAAGTAAATTTTGATCATCAATAACGCTATAAATCCGGTTCTTCATACGGTATAAGCCTTTCATGTTTATGTGACTTGCAGACTGCCATGGTTTGGACGGCGATGCAAGAGGGAGGACTGGCTGAGAAGCTGGTCTTTTTTTTATCCATATGGCGTAGTTTTGTATGTCAAAGTATACACCAAAACGTCAAGATTTGTCGTTTTGGAGGTCGAAAACGTCAAGATTTGACCTTTTGGGCACTTTTTTCCGTTGATATCATTGACGAATTCGACGCCATTCTTAGGTATTTAATTCTTCCCCGGTCTTGGAAACCGAAATCGGGCGCTTCGCTCCAAGGGGCTGGCTCGCCCCCTCTCCTCGCTTCGCTCGTCAATTCCCCCAGCGTTTAATGTGCTGGGTATGGTTTATTGAGTCGCTAACGCAAAAATGATATTGCCGAGGACGATGGACACGATGATGAAAATCGTAATACCAAACAGCCAATGCTTCACTGACTCTTTGAGCGGTCCACTGAACCGGACACTGTCTTTGAAAAGAATTTCTGGACGAATCATGACTGACACTCCTCTGGTCTTCCGCTTTGCACCCACTTAAGCCACAGCGATTTATTCACTGGGTCTTTAATGTAGCGTCGGTACATAGGCGGAGTTTCTCCAATATGTTTCCCAGCGTGAGGTCCTTGTTTGAGAACATAGGGGTCACGCTGCAGATAACCGTCAAGGCACGCGAGTAACGATTGTGCTTCGCATTCGCTCAGTCTATTGATATCTTCTTTGCGGAATCCGTGAGAGTGTGTGAGGGCGACTATTTGAGCCTCAGAGGCCAGGGAAACACTTCCTGGCTTTTTTACTATTGTGCTCATGAGCTTTTTGATTGCTCGATTGTATCTCTGGGGGAATCTCTTTTCAGCGAGTAGCTCTGCGATTGGCCGAAGATCATTCTTAATCAATTCCCGACATGCTTCGATTGCGTTTTGTGTCCAAGCGATTCTTTCTTCGCTTGCTTCATTCGCCTGAAGGTCTTCTAAATCATCGACAAGGTTTTCAATTGGGTCGAGAGGATTGCGTGCAGTAACCGCATCTTTGTGTAGGCGTTGCCACTTCGCATCCTTTAAACTCGGCGCGTCTCCGAAGACGTAAATGTTTGCGGATACTTTTCCAGGGAATTGCCGAAGGGCTCGCCCGATGCGTTGCAGGTATCCCGTCACGGACTTGATAGGCCAAGGCATGAAAATCGAGGCGATGTTGGGGATATCAATCCCGGTTTCGAGCTTGCGGCAATTGACGATAACCTCGACTGAGCCATTTCGCGCACGGCGGTAGAGGTCACGGCAAAACTTGTCGTTAGATTCCCCCGAAACATACTCGACCTTCACATTTGCCTCCTCAAACGCCAGCCTGAGCTCCTGAGCCTCTTCTTTGGTCCGAGTGTACACAACTGACACAAAACCCCTCGCGCGCTCCTCAGCCTTGAATATGCGAATCACAGAGGCCATTCTCTCTGACGCGCTTTGTCGACCTATATCCATGACCACGAGTTTCGGTGGACAGAGAAAGCCTAAGTCAATAAGGGACTGAGTGTCTATGGCATAGGATATGGTGCTGAATTGGCTGAATGAATACTGATTAGCACGGAAGGGAGTAGCCGAGAAGCCGATCACTCGGGCGAAGGGAAACATCTCTTGGGTCATAATATCGTAGGAGTCGCACCCAAACAGATGCGCCTCGTCGATGATTATAAATT
>Ga0315289_10010311_pt1 | contig 13384 bp, 7 predicted proteins | sample YL17G11_40_MG_FD_203452 | JGI IMG/M metagenome (GOLD analysis project Ga0315289, IMG submission 203452) | Sediment microbial communities from Yellowstone Lake, YNP, Wyoming, USA - YL17G11_40 | ecosystem: Environmental > Aquatic > Freshwater > Lake > Sediment | place: USA: Wyoming | collected...
CTCCTTGAGTACAGGCCGAAGCGGCCGCCATGAGCGCAGCGCTTCGCAGTCCTTCACGACGTTTCGTCGTCCTACATGAAGCTTCTGAGTCAGGACGAGGCGGCCGAGTCAGGGCAACCTGCTCGAAGACATGGGACGGCGGCCCTCATGGAAGCCATGAGGACTGCAAGGCTGAGGCTTCGCCGCCACAAACCCAAGCTTCAGGTGATCGATAATCCGGTCCACAACGGAAACCTCCGTGATGAAGGCGACGATCTTCATCCGGCCCCCGCACTTCGGGCCTCGAATTTTCACTTCACAGGTGGTACACTAAGTGGGGGCAGGTCACAATTGACAAGACCAATAAAGTCGTGAGTCTCGGCCAAGCAAGAGTTGTCAACGACAAACAGGTTTGGGTGCTAGTTGAACCAGATTGTTACATAGCTTTCCGTTGACACTCGGAAAAAATTATGTTCATATGGCTAGCCTAAGCCTCATCATGATAATCGTAAGATCCTATGGACGACAGTTGATTTGCCCGGAGGTGGTTTAAGGAGCAATCCATGTCGGCAACTTTGGATCGTCGCGAGTTCCTGAAAGCGATGGGCGCAGCCGCCGGGGCGCTGGCCCTGCCCGATCATTCCAAGGCCCTTCCGGCGCCGTCTCAGCGCCCCAACATCCTCTACATCATGGCCGACGACTGCGCGACAACGGCCCTGAGTTGCTACGGTTCGCGCCTCGCACCGGTGTTCAAGACCCCGAACATTGACAGCATCGCCCAACAGGGCGTACGCCTGACTCGCTGTTTCTGCGTCAATTCGATCTGCGTCCCCAGCCGCGCGAACATCCTTACCGGACAGCACAGCAACAAGAACGGATGCTTGACCCTCGACTACCAAATCGATCCCGCGCGACAGACCTTTGTGAAGATGCTCCAGCAGTCCGGCTACACGACCGCGGTCTTCGGCAAGTGGCACCTTGGAACCGAGCCCCAGGGCTTTGACGAATACAAGGTCGTCGAAGGCCAGGGCGCCTATTTTGACCCGAAGTTCCTCGAAAAGAGCCAGACTTGGAAAAAGCGCCCTCTGGTCGAGCGCAAAGGGTATTTCACCGATATCGTCACCGATCTCTCGATCGAGTGGCTCGACAAGCGCGACAACACCAAACCGTTCATGCTCATGTGCCACCACAAGGCGCCCCATGGTCCGTGGCGGTTCCATCCGCGGCACGCGCAGCTCCTCGAAAACGTCGAGATCCCGGAACCGCCCAGCCTGTTCGAAGACAAGAGCCACCGTTCGGCCGGATCGCGCGACTTTGGCAAAGGCATTCTCAAAGACAAACCCAACGCCACCCCGGACGAACGCCGCGCGGCCTACCAGGCCTATATGAAGAACTACCTCCGTTGCGTGGCGGCCGTGGACGAAAATGTCGGCCGGCTGCTTGATTACCTGAAGAAAGAAAACCTCGTCAACAACACGATCGTCGTGTTCACGTCCGATCAAGGGATGTTTCTGGGGGAGCACAACTACGAGGACAAACGATGGATGTTCGAGGAAGCGCTGCAGATGCCGTTTGTCATGCGCCTTCCCGGCGAGATTGAACCTTCGAGAACGAATGACGACATTATCACCAATGTCGACTTCGCACCCACCTTCCTCGATTATGCGAGGCGGAAGCCGGACCCGGAAATGCAGGGACGCAGTTTCCGTTCCAATCTCGTCGGCAAAACGCCCGCGGACTGGCCGACGAGCTTATATTATCGCTACTGGATGCATCTGGCCCATCTGGATGTGCCCGCCCATTTCGGCGTGCGCACGAAGACGCACAAACTTATCTTTTTCTACGGGATGCCGCTGGACGCCCGTGGCGCTCTGCCCAGGCAGACGCCGCCCGGCTGGGAGCTCTACGATCTGGAGAAAGATCCCCAGGAACTGAAGAACGTGTACCAGGACCCGGCGTATGCGGAGACGGTCCGGCAACTCAAGGCCGAGCTTTTCCGCCTCAAGAAACTCTACGGCGACACCGACGAGAAATACCCCGAGCTCCTCAAACTCGAGCAGATGACCGATCAGGAGTTGGAGACTTATGGGAAATCGGGGGCGGTTTTCAAAGAGAATGATAGCAGATAAACATCCTCAGGAAGAAATGAAAATCGTGGCGGGACTTTGGCGGCAAGATCGTGTCTTATGGAGATCATCATAGCAAAAAAGAATTCGAGACGGGCATTCTTGAGAATGGCCCTTACGGGGGGCGCGGCGGCCGCACTCCCTTCCTTCGGCTCCCTGAAGAATCGCGGGCGCGGAATGGCATCGGCCATCGAGCCTCAAGCCGAAAAGCCGAACATTGTTATTATATTGGCCGACGATATGGGCTGGGCGGACGTGGGATATCATGGAGGAAAGATCCAGACGCCCCATATCGATCAGCTCGCGAACGAAGGCGTGCGCCTGGAAAACTTTCATGTCTGTCCTTTGTGTTCGCCGACTCGGGCCGGCCTGATGACGGGCCGGTGGCCGATTCGCTATGGCCTGGGAGAAGCAGTGATTACGCCCTGGCGCAAATACGGTCTGCCCACGTCCGAACGGACGCTGGCGGATCTGGTGGCGAAGGCGGGCTACGATCGGCGCGGGATCATCGGTAAGTGGCACCTCGGCCATTACCAGAAAAAGTACCTTCCCCTGAACCGGGGCTTCACCTCTTTCTACGGTTTTTATAACGGTGCTCTCGACTATTTCACGCACAAACGCGAGGGTGAACTCGATTGGCACAGGGAGTTCGAAACGTGTCGTGATGAAGGCTATTCGACGGATCTGATCGGTCGAGAGGCGGTCCGGTTCATCGAGCAAAGCCCCGCCGGCAAGCCCTTCTTTCTTTATGTGCCTTTTAGCGCGCCACATCTTCCCCTGCAGGCGAAAGAGGAGGACAAAGCCAAGTACGCGCAGATTGAAGACGAGAAGAAGAGAACCTACGCCGCCATGGTGGATTCCATGGACCAGTCCATCGGAAAGATCCTCGAGGCGATTGACGCCAAGGGAATTGCAGACAACACGTTCGTCCTTTTCTTAAGTGACAACGGGGCGATCGAATACGGTGACAACGGACCATGGCGCAGCAGCAAAGGAACGGTTTACGAAGGTGGCGTCCGTGTGCCGGCCGCCGTGCGCTGGCCGGCCGGCATTCGGGGAGAACGTGTCGTCGATGCCATGATGGGCTTCATCGACATATATCCGACCATCAAACGCATCGCCGGCGTTACCGATCCTGATCCCAATCCCATCGACGGGCAAGATATGCTTGACGTGATTCGCGGCAAGGCCGGGGCGCCGAAGCGTGACTGGTTCAGCTACATCGCCCAAGGAACACCGGACCAGACGGCCATATGCGATGGAACCTGGAAATTGGTCGTCCTGGGCGGCAGTGTGCTCGATGTCGAGCTTAGCGGGGTCGGCCAACGTGGCGGCACAAAGGACAAGATTTCCGTCGAGTTGTTTCGCCTCGCCCAAGATCCCGGCGAAAAAACGAACCTTGCCGCGGAGCGCCCGGAGATTGTCGCGCCGCTTTTAAAGCGTCTTAAGGAATTCCGCCGCCTGAAAATGGAGGGCGTGCCCGGCTACAACGAGGGCCGCGAAGGATTCAAGGCGCCGAAGGACTGGGTGATTCGAGATCTCTAGGAGTAGACACTAAAAGATTATCTAGGAAAGGTAGCCATTCTTCACTCCTGAGAGGAGAAGCCCGTTTCATGAGTCTTCAAAGCCGCCGGGAATTTCTCAAGGCGACAACGGCGGGCCTCTTGTCTGGAATGTTCACGGGGCTCCGATTTAACGCAACCTCTCGACGTCCCAATATCCTTTTCATCTTCGTCGATGACCTGCGCCCCGATTTAGGGTGCTATGGCAACAAGGAGATAAAAACACCCTGTTTCGACCGGTTGGCGCACGAGGGGGCGATCTTTACCCGGGCTCACTGCCAAGCCGCCGCTTGCGCGCCATCGCGGGCGAGCGTCATGACGGGGCTTCGGCCGGATTCGACCCGGGTCTGGAGCCTGGGCGAGGAGTTCCGGAAGACGGTCCCCGACGTCGTAACCATGCCCCAGTATTTCCACAAGTTCGGCTACTATACGGTCTCTTTGGGCAAGATCTTCCATAACCACATGCCCGACCGGATTTCCTGGGACGAGCCCGACCTGCGGCCCGCCGAATACAACACGCCCGCGCTCATCGACCGTGACCCTGAATCGTTCTACTACGATGACGAGCTCAAAAAAGAGCTGGCGGTCGTCCGGGAAGAGAGGATCAAGAAGAATCCTAAAGCTTATGCGGGCGGCTGGGCCTATGGGCGTTCGACGGAATGCTCGGAGGCGCCCGACAGCGCTTTCTATGACGGGGCCCAGACCGACCTGGCGCTGGAGACGCTCAAGAGAATCAAGGATCGCCAGCAACCGTTCTATATGGGCTTGGGATATTACCGGCCCCATTTGCCGTTTGTCGCCCCCAAGAAATATTGGGACCTCTATGACCGGAACGGCCTGTCGTTGGCCTCGAACCCCTATCTGCCGAAATTCGCGCCGGTCATGGCCGCGGACTCGAATTATGAGCTCAAGGGCTGCTATGATCTGGAATTCGTCGGCCACCCATCCGTTTTCACGATGCCCGAGGAAATCGCGCGGCGTCTGAAGCACGGCTATTATGCCTCGGTCAGCTATATAGACGCCTGCCTGGGAAGATTGCTCGATGGTTTGAAGAAGCTGGGCCTCGATAAAAACACGATTGTCGTGGTCATGGGAGACCACGGCTACAAGCTAGGCGAGCACAACGGCTGGACCAAGCAAACGAACTACAACATCGATACCCGGGTGCCGCTCTTCATCCGCGTCCCGGGCGTCAGTGAGGGTGGAAGTTCCTGCGCCCAGCTTACCGAATTGGTCGATCTCTACCCGACCTTGTGCGACCTGGCCGGAGTGGATATTCCCCGGATTATGGAGGGAACGAGCTTCAAGCCGCTTCTCGGCGATCCCCTCCGGAAATGGAAGTCGGCCGTGTTCAGCCAGTACCATCGACGGCCGAATGTTTCACCCGACGGGAAGCGATATATGGGCTATTCCATGGTCACGCCGCGCCACCACTATGTCGAATGGCGGTCCTGGGACGACGATAAAAAGCTAGCTGGAGACTTGGCCGCCTCAGAGCTCTATGATAACCAGGTTGATCCGGACGAAAACGTCAACATCGCCGGCTTTCCGGAGAACGCGGAAATCGTGGCCCGGCTTGCCGGCCAGCTCCGGGCCGGCTGGCGGTCCGCTCGGCTTGCGACATGAATCCCGAGATCCGGGCAGCGGCCTTGGTATGGAGGAAATTATGGATCGACGCGATTTTCTGAAATCTCTCGGCCTTGGCGCGCCCGCGCTGACCTTCCCTTTCACCAAAGCTGTCCGGGGAGATCTTGCGCCGCCGGAGAAGCTGCCGAATATCGTCATCATCATGGCCGACGACATGGGCCTCGGGGATCCCGGATGCTATAATCCCGGGTCTCTGATACCTACGCCCCATATGGATAGGATAGCGACTGAGGGCGTAAAGTTCACGGACGCGCACTCGGCCGCGGCGCTGTGCTCGCCGACGCGCTACAGCCTTCTCACGGGGCGATATCCGTGGAGAACCCGCCTCAAAAAGGGCGTCATGATGCCGTACTGGCTTCCCTTGATCGAACCTTCGCGAATGACTATCGCCTCGCTCCTCCGGAGCCGCGGATACGGAAGGGCCTATATCGGGAAATGGCATCTCGGCCTCGAATGGACGACGAAAGACGGAAGCAAGGCCGAAGAATTCTATCGCCGGGACCAGCCTCGCCAAACGGACGAGACGCTTCAATGGCGCGTCGATTTCAGCCGGCCGGTCGGGGGCGGGCCCACGCATCGCGGGTTCGACTATTTCTATGGCAACTCCGGCTGCCCCAGCAACGATCCGCCGTACGTCTTCATCGAGAACGATCGGCCGGTCGCGGTGCCGACCCAAATGAGCAAGGACAAATGGCGCGGGCTCCCGGGATTCCTGCCGGGACCGATGGCCGACGATTGGTCGGAGGAAGACATCGATATCATCCTCGCCGGCAAGGCCCAGGCGGCCATCGACCGCCACCTTCAGCAAAAGCCGAACGCTCCCTTGTTCCTCATCGTTTCGCCCAATTCCCCCCATATCCCGTGGCTCGTGCCGGAATCCATGAAAGGCAAGAGCAAGGAAGGCCCGCGCGGGGACCTCGTCGCCTTGTTCGATTGGGTGGTCGGGGAGGTCGATGCCCACCTCAAGAAACGCGGGATCTCCGATAATACGCTCCTCATTGTCACGAGCGACAACGGGGGCCAGAAAGGCGCGAACGGGCATAAATCCGAGATGGATTTCCGCGGATATAAGAGCGATATCTGGGAAGGAGGCCACCGGGTGCCGTTTATCGTCCGCTGGCCGGGTAAGGTCAAGCCGGGAGCGGTATCCGGCGAACTCGTCAGCCTGGGCGACCTGTTTGCGACTTTCGCCGACTTGGTCGGCGCGCCTCTTCCGGACAATGCCGCCGAGGACAGCTGGAGCGTCCTCCCGGCGCTCCTCGGAAAGTCCCAGGGCAAGCCCCTTCATGAAGCTCTCATCTTCCAGGCGGGGAGCGGCGACCTGGCGATCCGCCAGGGACGATGGAAATATATCGCTGCTAAACAAGAGGGAGGGAGCGGCCAGCTATATGACTTGGACGCGGACCCGGGAGAGACGCGAGACCTCGCAGCCGATAATCCGCCGGTCGTGGCGGCGCTTTCGGCCTTGTTGGACAAATACCGCCGCCAGGGCTTCAGCCGGCCGATGAGAGGGAAAGGGCCCGGCTCTAGCTGATTCCTCAGATCGCTTTGATGTACTGAAAAGCTTACCCCGTCATTTCATATTTGTGAAAGAAAAGACTTACATTACCGAAATCTGACGATTGTAATGTATCTTGTCTCAAATTGTGGATAAGGAGACTATGATGCGACGCCTGCATTCCTTCGGACGGAAATTCAGCCTATCCTTGAGAAAATCGATAATTGTCGGTCTGGGAATCGTCTTCCTCGGCGGGTGCAAGGTTAAGAACCCGCTTCCCAGCAGACCAAATATCATCCTCATCAACGCGGATGACCTCGGATACGGGGCCTTGGGCTGCTACGGACAGAAGCTCATCCAGACTCCTTATTTGGACAAACTGGCCGCGGCCGGGCTGCGATTCACGAACTTCTACTCGTCCAACGCCGTCTGCGTGCCCTCGCGGGTCAGCCTGCTGATGGGGATGCATCCCGGCCATGCTCCCATCCGCGACAACGCCCTGCCCCATCTCCCGAACTTCTCGGGCTATATGAAAGAGTATCCCGCCGATTTGTGGCCTCCGAAGCTTCCGACGATCGGCCAAGTCATGAAGAAGGCCGGATACAAGACCGCGCAATTCGGGAAGCTCGAAGCCGGGATCCCCCTCGCCAAGGGAAAGATGACGGAGCACGGGTGGGATTATTGGTTTGGGTTCAAGGAGACCGACGAGGCTCAGCAGTATTACCCCCTCGAATTATGGAAGAACGACGAAAAGATCACGTTCGAGGAGAATAAGAATGAAGATGTCCGCCGGCAGGGGATCGTCGGGAACAAAGGAGTCTATTCGGAGGATCTGTTCGTGGGGGAGATTCTGAATTATATCAAAGCCAACAAAGACGGCCCGTTTTTCGTCTATTTCCCGACTCAGATTCCGCACGGCCGCGCCCCCAGGGACGGGGACGAGATGCAGGTGCCCGACATCGGGCCTTACGCCGACCGGGAATGGACGCACCTCGAGAAGCTCTACGCGGCCGCCCTTACGCGCCTCGACACCGATATCGGCCGCATCGTCCAAGCCCTGAAAGATAACGGGATCGAGAAGAACACGGTCCTGTTTTTCACCAGCGACAACGGAGACGAGAACAGCTATTACAAATACACAGATAGGTTCCATGCGATGGGGCCTCTAAAAGCCAAAAAGCGGTTCCTCTATGAAGGGGGAATACGCGTCCCGATGATCGCCCAGTGGCCCGGCACCATAAAGCCCGGCGTCAGCGATCTGCCGGCTGCGGGCTGGGACTTCATGGCCACCTTCGCCGACCTGGCGGGGGGCCAGGTTCCCCCGCATACCGACGGCATCTCACTGGTCCCTACGTTGATCGGGCAGGATAGCCGTCAGGCCCAGCGGGAATACCTTTATTGGGAATACCACTATGGCAAGCAGCAGGCCGTCAGGATGGGCCGATACAAAGGCGTCCGCATCGGCGGGACGAAAGAGCCCATCGAGATCTATGATCTCCTGACGGATATCGGCGAGAAGACCAATATCGCTTCGAGCCATCCCGAGCTCGTCAAGAGAATCGATGCCATCATGGAATCGGCGCGCAAGGATTCGGAATTCACCCGATTCTGGCCACTGCCGGAGCATCGGCTATACGACGTGAAATGGGACAAGTGGATCTTCGACCAGCTGGAAAAAGGGATAAAGTAGCCTTCGGAACGGGCCTGACGCAGGCGCCGCGGCCCACTGGCCCGAGATCCACCCTGAGTTCAGGTTTTTTCTCTCATTATACCTGGACCGGTTTAAGGGGGGCAGGTCCATTTTAAAATAACTTGACAAACTGCTACTTAGTTAGTAATCATTAGAAACATAATGAGTTCGCAAACAGGGAAGCGAATCTTCTTGAACGCACGCTGGCCGTTCAATTTCTCATCTAGGCCAGAAAGAATGGACCCATCAAGATTTTGATAATTGTGCAAGAGGCACAATAATTTTTTAGTCATACAAGGAGGGATCATGAGGGGAAAGAAGTTCTTTTACGTTTGTCTGTCGATCATTTTTTTCACGATGTTACTTCAAGCCCAAGCTCCCCAAGCCGGATCCATGCGTGGGAGGGTGCTAGACAAGGATGGAGAGCCTCTGCCGGGCGTCTCCATCACGGTGACCGGGCCCGCCCTTATCGGGCGCGAGGCGACGGTCACGAACGAAAGAGGCTCGTTTCGAATCGCCTCCCTTCCGCCGGGGAAAGAGTATGCCGTCTTGGCTGAGCTCAGCGGTTTTCAGCCGGTCAAACGAGAGATGCTCATCGTCCAGGTCGGGGCCACGGTGACCCTAGAAATCCAGATGAATCTTTCTGAAATCAAAACGGAAATCACCGTCATGGCCACGGCTCCCGTTGTCGATACCGCCCAGGCTAAGATGGTTCAAACGGTGACCAAGGAAGTCCTCAACGCCCTGCCCTTGAGTCGAGACTATATTTCGGCCACCCAGATTGCTCCCGCGGTCCAGGAACGAAGAATTCACGGCGGAACCAGAAATGACACGGGGTTGATGGTGGACGGCGCCGCAACCAATGCCGCTAATCAAGGATTCGCCGAAGTCAATGTCAGCTGGGACTCGATCGAGGAAATCGAGTTGATCACCGGCGCGGTGTCGGCCGAGATAGGCAATGCCGTCGGCGGGGTCATGAATGTTGTCACAAAGTCGGGAGGCGACAAGTTCAGCTTTTCGGCCTGGGCCTACTACACGAACCAACACCTCTCTGCGAGCCTCTTCAGCCCCGAACAGCTCTCGGCTTTGGCCGTGGCGCCACCGAGCTTCCCCATTTTTGACGGAGACTACGGCCTCAGCCTCGGGGGCCCTATTTTCAAGGAAAAGATGTGGTTTTACGCCAACTTCAATGCTACGGATAAGTCGAGCGTGAATACGTTCAGGCCGACCACGATTCTTGGCAAATATTACGGTCAATACGACTTTCCGGAAACCGCCTATTATGGATACCTGAAGCTCTCCGCCCAGATCACACAGCGCCTCAGGGTCCAGCTCATGGGAACCTTATGGGTCCGCCCCAAGCCATATAATGCAATGGCCTGGAGCGCAACGGCGGAGTCTAACCAGAAGAACAATGCCCACCAGGAAACCGGCTCCGCCGGCATCACCTATCTCATGAATGATAATAATTTCCTCGAGGCCCGGTTAGGTTTGTGGAGACATGAGAGTAAAATGCCGTACTCCATCGCAGGTACGGAGAATAATCCCCGTTATACAGACAGCTACACGAGCTACGCTTGGGGGAGCGGAGGTAGAAACCGAATCGGCCAAAAGAGAAACTACAACGCGTCGTTGAAATGGACCCACTTCCAGGACAACTTCCTTGGTGCGGACCACGAAGTCAAAATGGGCGCCGAGGTCCAGTACGGACTCCAGCTCAGCGACGAATGGCGTCAAAATTCCATCAGCAACTGGCTTTACTATAATGGAAATCCTTACTATTACCGCGGACTCTACGGGCTTACCGGCCCGCATCCGACTTACGGCGACGGTCAACTGCAGTTCACGACGCTCGGCCTCAAGAGCCTCGACAGCGCCGTCTATGAAAGGAAAATTCGGTACGGAGGATTCATCCAGGATTCCTTGACGATCCAGAACCGGCTGACGATCAATTTCGGTCTCCGATTCGAGTACATCCGCGGCTGGATGCCCGACGTCGTCAGCAAGGGAGCCGATAGCCTGGCGAAGGCGATCGGCCAAGAATATTTTATGCCGGCCTATGGTTTCAATCCTTATGACTACAACAAGTACGGGGGATGGGACCCTGCCCTCACGTACCAAAAGCTGACTCCGTCGATCGGCGTCGTCTACGATGTTTTCAGGAATGGGAAGACAGCCCTGAAACTCGCCTACGGGCAGTATGTGGAGCAGCTTCCGACGGTGACGTTCTCCTCCGTTTTTCCGGGGGGCGCGGGAACATTCAATTTCTATTGGTGGGACCTGAACAACAACGCCCGGCCGGATGCGCCGCCCATCGATCGATACCAGCAATTCGGGGCGAGTCCGACAGGGATGCTGTCCACCGTTTACAAGAGCCGCATCGATCCCAATATCAAGGTTCCCTATGCCAACGAGTTCTCCGTGGCCATCGAGCATGAGGTCCTTCCCGATTTGAAGATCAGCCTCGGCTACGTCTATCAGGACCGGAAAAATATCGCCGAGGACGTTCTCTTTGACTTGAACACGAACCAAAGATGGGATACTTATGGGGCCGCCTCCTCCTGGTGGATTCCCTTCAACACGACGATCCCTGCTTACGGTTCATTCCCGGCCAAAGATATTACGATGTATTTCATGTCCAACACGGCGCCGGCGCAGGTCACCCGGCTGATCAACGTCCCTGAAGCAAAGAGAATCTATCAAGACGTTGAATTGACCCTCAACAAGAGAATGTCCCACGGTTGGCAGGTCGGCGCTTCCGTCGTTTATTCCAGCCTCAAGGGGAACTACAGCTACTCCTATTCCGGCGACATCTGGACCGCGGCTTTCAATACCCCAAACTGGTATATCAACAGAGAAGGCACGATCGCCGATACGCGTCCGTTGTTCTTCAAGGCCTGGGGGACATTTACCTTTCCCTACGATTTCATCGCGTCCTTTTTCATGATCTATCAATCCGGATCGCCCTGGGGCAGAACCGTTACGGTCGCTCCTCCGACCGCCTGGGCCGCGGCCAACAACGCCCAGGCCCTTTCTTATGCCATCCAGGTCGAGCCGTCGGGAACACGGTGGACTTCCGATTCGACCAATGTGGATGTGCGAGTCGAAAAAACCTTCAAAATGGGTAAATTCGGAAGGTTGGGATTCTTTGTAGACGTTTTTAATTTGCTCGGAAGCCAAAACCTGAACATTACCACCAACCCGGGCGGAACATGGAAACCCACGGACGCCGGGACGACAGCGGGAACCTTCAGCCCGGGGCAGATGATTGTCACGGGAGTGAATGGGACGAGGATTTTCAAGCTCTCGGCGCGGTTCACGTTTTGAGGATCCTGGACAGGAGAGGAGGAGGACGAATAATTCTATCCTCCTCTCCGAAAGTCCACGTCAAAGAAGAATGGGTCAGGGCAATACGCCTTCAACTTAGCCTGATTCGGACGGGGGCGAATTGTTCGCAGATGTCTTCTTGATCTGAAGATTGCTGTATAGCACGTAGGCCCGATACCGTCGGCAATTTTGGCCTATGGTGGCACATAACGAGGATTAAGAACCATGGCGAAACCGAAAACATCTAGGCGAGATTTCTTAAAGACGTTGGGGGCCGGCGGTGTGGCGTTCTCCCGGCCCGGAATCCTCCTGGGCTCTGCGGCGCAGGGTCGGACCGATATCAAAAAGAAGCCGAATGTCCTGCTGATTCTCACGGACGATTTGGGCTACGGCGATCTGGCTTGCCACGGCAACCCTGTCATCAAGACGCCGAATATCGACCAGCTTCACGGCCGCTCGGCCCGCCTGACGAATTTCCATGTGGATCCGACCTGTTCCCCCACGAGGTCTTCGCTTCTCACGGGCCGCTATTCGAGCCGGGCGGGCGTCTGGCACACGATCATGGGCCGCTCCATCCTTCCCAAGGACGAGGTCACCGTGGCCGATACGTTCTCCCGGAACGGTTACCGGACGGGGATCTTCGGGAAGTGGCATCTGGGCGATAACCATCCCTTCCGTCCCCACGAGCGCGGTTTCCATGAGGCCGTCGTCATGGGCGGAGGGGCCATCGGCAACATGCCGGATTACTGGGGCAACGACTATTTCGACGACACGTACAAGCACAATGGCCAGTGGGAGACATATTCCGGATACTGCACCGACGTCTTCTTCAAGGCGGCCATGGACTTCATGAGCGCCGCCCCGGGGACGCCGTTCTTCTGCTACCTTCCGACCAACGCCTCCCATTGGCCCCACAACGTCGCCGAGGATTACGTCAAGCCCTACCGGGGCCGCGTGCCCGACAATCGGGCGACCCTCTACGGCGTGATCGCCAACCTCGACGAGAATATCGGCCGGATGCTCCGCTTTTTAAGCGAACACAAGCTGGAGAACGATACCATCCTGATCTTCATGACCGACAACGGGACGGGGTTCGGCGCCGAATTCGACGCTCAGAGATTCTTGACCGGGGGCTTCAACGCCGGGATGAGGGCTCAAAAAGGCTCGGTCTATGAAGGCGGACACCGCGTGCCGTTCTTCATCCGCTGGCCGGCCGGCGGAATCCGGGCCGGCCGGGACATCCCCCAGCTTGCGGCGCACATCGATGTCTTCCCGACGCTCCTCAATCTGTGCGGGCTGGAGAAGGGCGAGGGCGGGGCGTTCGACGGCGTCACCCTGGATCCGCTCTTGACCGGCACGGGCGCAAGCTGGCCGGAACGGACGCTTCTCGTCCATAACCAGCGGGTCGACGAACCGATCAAAGGGAAAGACTGGGCGGCCATGACCTCGCAGTGGAGGCTGATCAACGGCCGGGAGCTCTATGACATCCGCGAGGATCCGGAGCAGCGCCGGGACGTGGCGGCCGCCCATCCCGAGATCGTTCAAAATCTGCGCC
>Ga0315289_10010312_pt1 | contig 13384 bp, 11 predicted proteins | sample YL17G11_40_MG_FD_203452 | JGI IMG/M metagenome (GOLD analysis project Ga0315289, IMG submission 203452) | Sediment microbial communities from Yellowstone Lake, YNP, Wyoming, USA - YL17G11_40 | ecosystem: Environmental > Aquatic > Freshwater > Lake > Sediment | place: USA: Wyoming | collected...
GTCGGTCGGACTCCAGGTGGCCTTTCAGAAGAACGGCGCCCCCCGGTCCGGGGAGCGGATCGAGAAGCTCAACTTCCTGATGCGTGCCGCTGACTCCATCCCCGACTGCCATCTCGCAGATGTGGCCAGCATCGTGAAGTTCCAGACCTGAACGCGAGGAGTCGCAGCATGGCGGAGACGAGCGACGATCGCGGCAGCCGCGACTTCTGGTCGCGGCCCGGTCTTGCCGTTAGGGGCGGACGCCTTCAGATAGCCGGGCGGGACGCCGAGTCCCTGGCTCGCGCTCACGGCACCCCGCTCTACGCCTTCGACCTCGAGAAGATCGGCGAGCAGGCGCGCGCCCTGCAGGAGGCGCTCGCGAGCGCCGGCCTTCGGCATCGCGTGCAGCTCGCGCTCAAGGCGCAGCGCGAGCCGGAGGTCCTGGCCTACGTGCGTGGCCTCGGCGCGCCCGGGTCACCGGAGAGCGTCGGTCTCGACGTCTGCTCGCCGGGCGAAGTGCTGCACGGTCTCGCTCACGGATGGCAGGCGAGCGAGATCAGCTACACGGGCACCAACGTCAGCGAGCGCGACCTGGACGTGATCCTGGCGCACCCGGTCCACGTGAACCTCGATCTTCTGAGCCAGATCCGCCGCGTGGGGCGCCGGGCGCCGGGGCGGCGTATCGGGCTTCGGGTCAACCCGCGGGCCGGCGCGGCGTGGCGGGACGACAACGAGTCGCTCTACAGCAGCGACCGGCCGACGAAGTTCGGCATCTACCCGGAACAGCTCGAAGAAGCGGTCGCGTTGACGCGGGACCACGACCTCATCGTCGACACGATCCACTTCCACGTCGGAGACGGCTATCTCACCGACGCACTGCCCGCCTTCGGCGTCGCCGTCGACCGCGCCGCCGAGATGCTCGTCGCAGCTCGAGCCCTCGGCTGCCCGGTCGAGACCCTCGATGTCGGCGGGGGGCTCGGCGTGCCCATGGCCCCCGGAGACACGCCGCTCGACGTGGCGGCGTGGGCACGCCTGCTTGCCGATCGTCTGGCCAGTCTGGACGTCACGGTCGCGGTCGAGCCGGGCGACTACCTCGTCAAGGAGGCGGCGATCCTGATGGGCGAGGTGGTCACCGTGGAGGACCGCATGGGCACGCGCTTCGTGGGCTTGGACATGGGCTGGAACGTGATGAACGACCGGTTCATCTACGAGGCCCCCTTCGAGTACGTCGTCTGCGCTCGCGCGGACGCTCCTCGCGCGGTCCGGACGACGATCACCGGGCACATCAACGAGGGGGACGATCTCTGGGCCGCAGACTACCCGTTCCCTGAAGTCGAAGAGGGAGAGATCGTCGCCTGTATCAACGTGGGCGGCTACAACCAGGCGATGCAGATGACTCACTGCCTGCGCCCGCCGGCGCCGGCCGTGTACTTCGAGGATCGGGTCGCGACACCCTGACGGGGCGACCCCGGCGACGAACAGGAGGGCAGCATGAGTGGTGTGACCCCGTCCGATCGGCAGTACGACGCGGTGGTGATCGGCGGCGGCCACAACGGCCTGGTGGCAGCCTTCTACCTCGCCCGCGGCGGGCTCCGCACGCTGGTCCTGGAGCGCCGCGAGATGGTCGGCGGCATGGCCGTCACCGAGGAGTTCGCCCCCGGCTTTCGGGCGTCCCCGGGCGCGTACGTCCTGGCCATGCTCGGCGACCACATCTGGCGGGACATGCGGCTCGCCGAGCGCGGACTCCACGTGGACGAGTGCGGGCCCAGCCTGAACGTGTATCCAAGCGGGGCCCACTTCTGGATGGAGGAGCACGCCGTCGACGCCTCCAGGGAGGTGGGTCGCTTCTCGAAGAAGGATGGCGCCGCCTACGCCAAGTTCGATGAGGAACTGACCCGGATCGCGCGCTGGTTCGGCCCACTCTTCGGGCTCACTCCGCCGGACCTGCGCATGAGAAGCGCCGCCGACTGGGGCCGCATGGCCCGCCTCGGCGGCACCGCGCTCAAGAACCGCAAGCTGCTGCTCGACGTCTACCAGCTCATGATGGCGTCGAGCGCGACCTATCTCGACGAGCGTTTCGAGTCCGAGGAAGTCAAGGCGGGGCTCGGATGGTTCTCGATCAACGACTCGGTCTCGGGTCCCTCGACCCCGGGCACCGCGTACACCCTCCTGCACGAGTACGCGTCGTCCGAGGCCGGCGGCGGCGTGCGCAAGTGGGGCTTCGTGCGCGGCGGCATCGGCACGCTGGGACGGCTCATGTCGGACGCGGTCCGCGAGGCCGGCGGGGAGGTCCGCACCGGCGTGCCCGTCGAACGCGTCATCGTCCGGGGAGGTCAGGCGGCCGGCGTGCTCCTGGTGAGCGGCGAGGAGATAGGGGCTCGCCTGGTCGTCTCGAACGCCGACCCCAAGACGACGATGCTCGGGCTCGTCGGTGAAGCGGACCTCGACCCGGGCTTCTGCAATGCGCTGAAGACCTTCATCACCGACGGTACGAGCATCAAGGTGAACCTGGCGCTCTCGGCCCTCCCCAAGCTGGCCTTTCCCGCGCTCAACGACGGCGACGGCGTCCAGGACTACCACCGCAGCATCATCGAACTCACCTCGTCGATCCGCCAGATGGACCTCAACCAGGCCGAGGCGCGGGCCGGCATTCCCGCCAGGGACCATCCCCACGTCGAGTGCTGCTTCCCGACGGTGTTCGACCCGTCGCTGGCGCCCGAAGGCAAGCACATCATGACGATCGACATGAACTCGCAGCCGTACACGCTTCGCGACGGATCGCACTGGGACGAGATCATCGGCGACGTCGCCGACCGCTGCGTGAAGCAGCTCTGCGACTGCTTCCCCGGTCTCGACGGCATGGTCGAACACCGGCAGGTGCTCTCGCCCCTCGACATGGAGCGCCTGTTCAACGCCACGGGGGGGCACGCCCTTCACGGCGATATGGGCGACCATCAGATGTTCGTCATGAGGCCCGTGCGCGGTTGGGCCAGCTACCGGATGCCCGTCCGCAACCTGTATCTGTGCGGAGCCGGAACTCACCCCGGCGGGGGGATCTCGGGCGCGAACGGCACGAACTGCGCCGGAGAGGTGCTCCGCGACGCCAGGAGGATGAAGCTCGGGCCTTGGGTGAGCGGGAGGTGACGATGGGCGCGCCTCCGCCGGTCGAGGGGCAGGCGGCCGGCCCGCCGGCCCTCGGCGCCCACGAGCGCGAGCGAGCGCTGGCGTGGGCGCGCGACGAACTCGTGCGCCTGGTCGAGATCGCGTCACCCTCGGGAGATGAGGCCGCCATCGTCGAGTACCTGGAGCGTCGCGCGGCCGAGCTGTCCTTGCCGGTGCGCCGCGACCCCGTCGCCGACGGCCGCGACAACCTCATCGTCGGCTGGCCCCGCGAACCGCAAGTGGCCGTGATCGCGCACGTGGACACGGTCAAGCCCACCTGGGAGTGGGACGGCGAGGCCAGCGTGCGTGGCGACGAGGTCTGGGGCCTCGGCGCCGTGGACGACAAGGGCAGCGTCGTCGCGGCCTTGCTCGGGCTGCGCCTGGCGAGAGAGTCCGGCGTGCCTGTCGCCGACCTGCCGCTGAGCGTCGGCCTCACGATCGACGAGGAGGAGGGCGGCACTGGGTCGATCGCGCTGGCGAAGTCGTTGCGCGCGCGCCACGCCGTCGTGCTCGAGTCGACGGGGTTCGACATCGCGGTCGCCGAGGCGGGCGTCGTGGAAGTCGTACTTGCTGTGCATGGGCGAAGCGCCCACGGCTCGGTGCCTGAACAGGGCGACAACGCCGTCGTCAAGGCTGCACACATGGTCGTGGCGCTGGAGGAGCTCGCCTTCGTGCGTCGCGTCCACCCGCTGGTCGCGCCGGCGGTCACGGTGCAGCAGATGCACGGTGGGTCAGAGCTGCACGTCGTGCCTGATCTCACCGAAGTCCATCTCGACGTGCGCCTGGGCCCGAACCTGCGCGCGCAGGAGGTGTTCGACGAGCTTGCCGAGCTGGCTGGGCGGTTCGGCGCCGACGTGCGCACCATCGAGCTCGCCGATGCATGGGAGACGCCGGGCGACGCGCCGTTCGTCGACACCCTGCGGCGCGCCGTCGCCGAGACGCTCGGCCATACGCCGGAGCTCTTCGGGTTCCCGGCCTGGACCGACGCTCACAACATGGTTGAGCTGGGCGGTTCGCAGGCGGCCGTGTTCGGCCCGGGGCCGCGGCTCTCAACGGCGCACCGGCCCGACGACCACATCGATCTGAGTGAGGTCGTCGACTGCGCGCTGGTCCTTAGGTGCCTGGCGTGGGACCTGTGGCGCGCCGGCGACGCCTGGCCGGCCCGCGGAGCGCGGACAGCGGCCAGTCGATGACGCGGGCCGCGACGGCGATCTGCACGCCGGCGGCGAGCAGGGCCAGCCGTAGCCAGAGATCCGACCAGCCGAGCTGGGCGCCGGTGTCGGCCGCGAAACAGCCACAGCCGATCTCCAGCCCACGAAGCAGGGCGCTGACGAGGGCGCCGGTGTAGACGGCCGCTAGGACGGCCGCCACGAGTCCGGCGCCCGGGGTCCCCAGTCCGGTGATCAGGCACAGCCCGGCGACGAGCTCCACCCAGGGGAGCACGACGGCGGTGAAGTCGATGAGAGCCAACGGCAGGATCCGGTAGTCGTCCACGGCGTCGGCGAACGGCTGCGGGTCGAGGAGCTTGTCGTAGCTCGCATAGATGAGCAACACGCCGGCGGCAAGCCGGAGCGCCAGCGTAAGGCGCGAGTCGAGGAGACGACGCGTGATGTCTCGCCCGGCGCTCACAGCCCTTCCCCTCTGGCGATCGGGAACCCGGCCGCGGCCCACACAGGATAGCCGTCGACCAGCACGCGCACGTCGCGCCAGCCGTTGCCCGCGAGCCAGGCGCTCAATTCGGACGCAGACCCGCACTCGCCTCCATCGCAGTAGACGACCAGCGGCTGCGTGCGCGGGAGCTCGCGCCGAAGCCGGCCGAGGTCGCCGGCGCGTTCCGCAAGCGGCACGCTGACGGCGCCGGCGATGTGACCGGCGAGAAAGTCGCCAAACGGCCGCGCGTCGATGAAGCGCGCACCGTCGCTTTCGAGGAGCCCACGAGCCTCGGTCAGCTCGATGGCGCGGCCCGGCGGCGCGCTCGTTGCGATCAAGGGGACACCCGCGCCCGACATGGCGTTGGCGAGCAGGCCGAGCGCGGCCGCGATGACAAAGATGGCGGCTGCGCTGGCCAGGGTCCAGGCGAGGCGCCCCCTCAAGGTCTCGCTCCCCCGGCTCAGCCCGTGCGCCGCCGCACGCCGTCGTCGAAGCGCGCCAGCAGTCCGGGTTCGGCCGGCGGGTGGGCGGCGACTTCGGCGATGGCCTCCACCGCCTGCCGGCACGCCCAGCGAAAGAGGTCCGGCGGCATGTTGATCGCCGGCTGCATCCGGTAGACCCACTTGCCCCACTGCGTGATGCCCAGCACGCCGCGCCGCACCAACTTCTGGTGGACCGCGGCGTGGAAGGCCGGCGCCGGCGTGATGCTGCGTTTGTCGGTCACGAACTCGACGCCGACCCAGGCGCCGACGACGCGCACGTCGCCGACCTGCTCATGGAGCTCGACCAGCGGGTAGAGCTCCTCGTGGGCGACGTCTGCGAGCGCGCGCGCGTTCTGGAGCGCCCCCTCGGCGATGATCGCCTCTATGCCGGCAAGCGCGCCGGCGCACGCCGCGGGCGTCCAGGCGAACGTGCCGCCTGGCTGCACGTCGGAGTCCGCCATGACGGCGTCGGTGGCAAGCACGGCGGCGATCGGCTGGCAGCCGGCGGCGATGCCCTTGCCCATCAGCACGATGTCGGGCTCGAGGTCCCAGAGCTCGGCGGCGAACATCGTGCCGCAGCGGCCCAGGCAGGTCTGCACCTCGTCCAGGATCAGCTTCCAGCCGTAGCGGCGGCAGAGCTCCGTGAGCCGTCGCCAGAACTGCGCCGACGGCACCAGGATACCGCCCTCGCCGAGCACAGGCTCGATGAGCACGCCGGCGACCTGTTCGGGGTCGACCTGGTGGACGAGCAGGTGCTCCTCGATGAAGTCCGCGTAGAGCGTGTCGTCATACGGACCCGGCCCTTTGTGGAAGGGCGCTCTGAAGCGGTTCGGATAGGGCGCGAAGACCATGCCCGAGACGTACTGGGCGGCGTTGCTGGTCACCTCGGAGAGATCGGTGCTGGCGGCGGCGGTGAGGTACGTCGACTCGCCGTGGTACTGACCGTGAAAGCCGAGGATCATCGGCCGCCCCGTGGCCTCGCGCGCGAGCTTCACGCCCGCCTCGACGGCCTCCGTGCCGCTGATGCTCGGCCCGACGCGTGAGATGCCGGCAGGCGCGATCTCGACGAGCCGGCGCGCGAGAGCCAGCGCCGGCTCGTTGAAGACGTAGTCCGTGATCTCCATGCCGTAACGGTCGAGCGCCTCCGCCGCCACGCCGGTTGCGGCGGGGTGGGCGCCGAGGGGCGTCGATCCCCAGGCCGAGACCAGATCGACGAACGTGTTGCCGTCGACGTCCTCGATCACCCAGTCGCTCTTGCGCGCCTCGACGAAGGGCACGTCGACGTGGTCGCGCATCGGGCCGCAGAGCACAGCGTCGGCGTCCGCGAACAGACGCGCCGAGATCGGGCCCGGAAGAGCGGTGACGACGCGCGGTAGCACGTCAAATCGACCGCCGCCGGTGCTGGCATCCATGATGGCGCCCTCCTGTCGTAGAGCCGGTTCGTTGCGCACCATGACGATGCGACGACCGCGCACCACCGCGGGCCGCTAGGTCGACTGTCGACAGCCTATCAGCCGCCGTTCATGCGGACAATCGTGCGTGGACCGGCGGCGATTTGCCACCCGTCGGGTCCCTCTCCCGGCCAACGGTTCATGGTAGACTGTCTGCCAAATGCGTCCCCTGCAGACACGCAAGCTTCTCGCCGAAGATGTCGCCGACCGCATCCGCGAGGAGATCCTTGCGGGGGGCTTTCACCAGGGCGAACGCCTTGTGGAGGCGACCCTCGCCCAGCAGCTCGGCGTGAGCCGTGGCCCCGTGCGCGAGGCCTTCAAGCTCCTGCGCGCCGAGGGTCTGGTCAAGGAAGAGCCGCACCGTGGCACGTTCGTCGTGCGCCTCACGAGCGCCGACGTGCGTGACATCTACGATCTGCGCGCCGCGCTTGAGGCGCGTGCCGCGAAGCAGCTCACGGAGCGCGCCCGCGGCGCCGACTTGCGCGCTATGCGGCGCCTCCTGGGACGCCTGCTTGAGGCCGCCGAGAACGGCGACGTGGCCGTCGTCTCGCAAGCTGATCTCGCCTTCCACGAGGGCGTGTGCCATCTCAGCGGCAACCGTCGCCTGCATGAGGTCTACATGCGCAATGTGCCCGTCCTCAAGAACCTGATGAAGCTCGACGAGTACATCTATCGCTCGCTCGACGATATGGCCGTCGAGCACGAGCCGCTCATAGCTGCCCTCGAGAGCGGCGATCCCGCGATGGCGGCGGCGCGTTTCGAGAGTCACGTGGAACGCGCCCGGGACCAGCTCGCCACCTACATCGACGCGCTGCCCGACCGCCAGTAGTCTGTACGACGGCCGCGCCATGTGGGCCATGGTCAGACAACCCAGGACCGTCATCTTCTGCGCCCTCGCGCTGGCCTTCCCGCTCGGGCTGGTGGCCGCATGCGGTGGGGCCTCGACGCCGGCGGCCACGCCGCGGGCAAGCGCGTCACTCACGGCCGGCGACGATCTCGTCCTGTTGGCGCGGCCGCGGCTCATCGCTGCCGCCGGGCTGGACCAGACGGGCGGCCGGCAGTACCCGGGCGCCGTACAGGCGCGGCCCTATGCTTCCGGCGAGGACATGCTCGTCGACCTGCGCGCGGGCCGGCGGGCCGACGTCGTCGAGATCTGCAGCAACGAGAGCGCCGGACGCCTGGCACGCAGCGGTCTGCTGCAGCCGCTCGACACGAGTCGCATCCCGCGGTGGGGCGACCTCTACCCGGTGCTCAAGGACCTGCCCGGCGTCGTGGTCGACGGCAAGGTCTACATGGTGCCGCTGACGGCATCCGTGACGGGGATCATCTACGATCCGTCCGCCGCGCCCACGCCGCCCGACGCTTTCGCCGACCTGTTCTCGCCCCGCTACAAAGGTCATCTCGGCTTCGCCGACGACGCCGCGCTCGCGTTCCAGATCGCCGCTCTCGACCTGGGCCTCCGCGACCCCGAGGTACTCACCCGCGAACAGGCGACCGCCGCCGAGATCCACCTGAAGCACTACAAGAAGAACTACCGTTCGTTCTGGTATGACCTCGACAACCTGGCGAGCGCCTTCAGGGGCGGGCGCGTGACGATCGCGGTCGGCGACCGGCGCGACGCGCTCGAGCTTCAGCGACGCGGCGCGCCGGTCGCCTTCACCCTCGCCGCCGAGGGGCAGCCTCTCGCCGCCTGCGGGCTCGCCATCACGGCGGGGCCGCGCGACCTCGACGCCGCCTACGCCCTGATCGACTACTGCATGCGGCCGGAGACCCAGGCCGTTCTCGCGACCACGACCGGCGACCTGGTCGCCAGTCGGGCAGCGGCGCCGCTGGTCCGGCCTGCCGAGCGGGCGCGCCTCGGCCTCACCGACCTCGCGCGACTCGATCGTCCGATCGCTCGCGTTCCCGAGCTCGAGCACGTCGACTGGGTCCAGGCATGGTACGAGGTCAAGAAGGGCCGTGGCTGATGTCACTGACGGGGCCGCCGGGCGCGGCTCGAGCCAGACCGAGCAGGGACCTCGGGAGCCACCAAAGCCGTGCGGCGACGCCCTGCCCAGCGCCGTACGGGTCCGGGCATCGCGCGCACACTGACGGCGGATGCTCTTGTCAGTGTCGACAGTCGACACTAGGATGCCCACTAGGGGCAGGCGTTCCGCGTGCTCGTCGCGCACGACTGGGGGGGGAGACATGGCAGGCCATAGGAACCTGCGGGCGGGGACTATCGTCGCCTTGGCGCTGGTGCTGGCAGTGCCGCTGCTGATGGGCTTGGGAGGATGCGGGTCCGACGAGAACGGCCAGCCCGCCGCCTCCGCCACAAGCGGCCCGGTCGCCGGCGACCTCAAGCTGTTCGCCTACGAGGACGGTTTCGTGCCGGGCTACATCAAGGGCTTCAAGGAGCAGTACCCGGACGTGAACCTGATGGCGAGCGCCTACGACAGCGGCGACGCGGCGATCGCCAAGCTGCGCGCCGGCTTCGAGGCCGACGTGATCAACCTCTGCGTCGAAGAGGACGCCGAGATGGCGGTGAAGCTCAAGCTCGTCCAGCCCCTCGACGTCTCGCGCATCAAGAGCTGGGACCGTATCTTCCCCGGCTTCCAGAAGCTGCCCGGGGTCACGATGCCGGACGGCCAGCATTACATGGTACCCGTGGACTCCGGCCCGACCGGTCTGCTCTACGACACGACCAAGATCACGCCTGCGCCGACCTCGTTCAAGGACCTCTTCGATCCCAAGTGGGCCGGCAAGGTGGCGATGATCGACTACCCCGTGACGGCCATCCAGATCGGTGCCCTGGCGCTCGGCTACACCGATCCCCTGCACCTCACCGACGAGCAGCTCCAGAACGTCAAGGACCTCTACATCGAGGCCAAGAAGAACGGCCAGTTCCGCACCTTCTACCAGACCGACTCCGACATCGTGACGCTGTTCAAGGGCCACGAGGTGTGGCTCATGCCGGGGGGCCGCGGCAGCGCGCTCGACATCCAGCGCGAGGGTGAGCCGGTGGAGTTCCAGATGGCTTCGGAGGGGCAGATCCTCTGGGTGTGCGGCTACGGCATCAGCAGCACCTGTAAGAACATCGACGCCGCCTACGCGCTGCTCAACTACTACCTGTCGCCCGAGGCCGAAGCTTACGAGGCGACGCACTGGAACTACATGATCACCAACGAGGACACCCTCGACGTGGTGGATCCGCAGGTGCGCGAGGACGCCGGACTCGACTTCGCCTACGACCTGGGCAACGCGATCCCGGCGGCGCCGCCCGCGGAGGGGTACGACAAGTGGATCCGGGCCTGGCAGGAGGTCAAGCGTTACTGACTCAGCCATGAGACCCATCGACCTGCGGAGCGACACGAAGACGCGCCCCGGCGACGAGATGCGGCGCGTCATGGCTGCGGCGCCGGTAGGCGACGACGAGTCGGGCGAAGACCCGAGCGTCAATCGCTTGCAGGAGTACGCCGCCGAGCTCTTCGGCAAGGAGGCGGCGCTCTTCTTCCCCACCGGGACCATGAGCAACCAGGTGGCGCTGCGGGTGCTGGCGCAGGCCGGCGACGAGGTCTTCATCCACGCTCGCGCCCATATCGTCCAATGGGAGATGGGCGCGGCGGCGGCGCTCTCGGGACTGCAGCTGCGCGGCTTCGAATCGGCTGACGGCACGCTCGATCCACAGGAGATGGAGCAGTTCGTCCGCACCGACGAGGAGGGCGACGACTCGGTCACCCGGGTCGTCGCCCTCGAGAACACCCACAACGCCGCCGGTGGCGTCGTGTATCCGCAGGAGCGGGCACTGGCCGCACGCGCCTTCTGCGACCGCTACGGCATCGCTCTTCACCTCGACGGCGCGCGCATCTTCAACGCCCACGTCGCCACAGGGCTTTCGCTGCGCGAGCTGGCGGCGCCGTTTGACACGCTGAACGCCTGTCTTTCGAAGGGGCTGGGGGCGCCGGTCGGGTCGCTGCTGCTGGGCAGCGCGGCGCGCGTACGTCGCGCGGTCCGGTATCGGCTGCAGTTCGGCGGCGCGATGCGCCAGGCGGGCATCGTGGCGGCCGGCGGCCTCTACGCGCTCGAGCACAACATCGCCCGGATGGCCGACGATCACCGCCGGGCGCGCGCCTTGGCCGAGCGCCTCGCCGCGGTGCCGGGCCTCGACGTCGACCTGACGCGCGTGCAGACCAACATGGTGATCGCCGATCCGCGGCCGGCCGGCCTGAGCGCCGACGAGGTCGCCGAGGCGACGGCGCCGGCCGGCCTGCTGGTCGACCCCAACCCGTATGGTCTTCGGTTCGTCACGCACCTCGACGTGGACGACGCCGACATCGAGGAGGCGGCGGCCATAATGGCGGCGACGATGGCGCGTCTCGCGGTCGCTTGACCCGGGACTCACGCCGCTCGTAGCCTGTCAACAGAGGACTTCTTCCCGCCGGAGGCGATTGCGTGCCCGCTGCGCCAGCACCACCACTCGAGCTCGCTACATTCGCCGTGCGCGACGTGGCCGCAGGCGCCGAGACGGCGCTGCGCGACGGCGTCCTGACCGTCGACGTGCCCGGGCTCGAGGCATCGGTCGCCGGCGAGCCCGGTCTGCTCGGTATGACCGTGCACCTGGTGCGGCCGGGCGAGTCCGTGCGGGTGCTCAACGTGCTCGACGCCGTCGAGCCGGCCGTCAAGACGGACGAGCCCGAAACGACCTTTCCCGGCGCTGTCGGCGCGCTGGCCGTCGCCGGCACCGGGCGGACGCATCGGCTGGACGGCGCCGCCGTGCTTGCGACGGCCGACTTCTTCTCCGCCTACGACGTGACGGCGCTCGACGTGTACCCGGACGGTGACTCGTTCGTGGACATGGCCGGGCCGGCGGCGGGTCTCGCGTACTGGTCGGCGACGCACAACGTCGTGCTGAGCTTCACGTGCGACGCGGAGGCGCCGCCCGCGGAGGCCGACGCCTCGATTCGACGGACGACGCTGCGTGTCGCCCGCGATCTGGCGGCGAGCACGCTCGCGGCGCCTCCCGAGCACCTCGAGCCGCTCGACCTCCCGGCGGTCCAAAGCGACCTGCCGCGCGTGTGCGTCATCCTGCAGGTCGCCTCGGAGGGGCCTCTTGTCGACACGTACCTCTACGGCCGGGCTCTGCGCGGTCTCGTGCCGACACTCCTCGATCCGCGCGAGGTGCTCGACGGCGCCCTCACCGCCGGGCAATACGACTGGGCCGGCGTGCGCGATCCCACGTACTTCTTCCAGCGCAGCAGCCTGCTGCGCGAGCTGTTGCGCCGTCACGGCGCCGACCTGTGTTTCTGCGGCGTGATCCTCACGCTCGCCTATCTGCCGTCCGCCGTCGACAAGGAGCGTTCGGCGCTGATGGCGGCCAAGCTCGCCCGCCAGGCGGGCGCCGATGCGGCCGTGCTGACGACCTTCCAGAGCGGCAACTCGCACACCGACACGGTGCTCACGTGCCGCGCCTGCGAGCGGATGGGGATCCGCACCGTGCTCCTGCTCGCCGAGACTAATGGCGGTCTCACCGACCACGTGCCCGAGGCCGACTGCATCGTGAGCGTCGGCAACGAGGAAGAGCTGGTATCGGAGTGGCGCCCCGAACGGGTGGTCGGCGGCGAACGCACGTGGACCGGTCGTCCCGCCGATGACGCCGGCCCGGTGCCGGCGGTCGCCTACCTCGGGTCTCTCTGCCAGATGGGGGACATGCGGATGCGGGCGGTCTCGTGGTGATGAAGGTCGTGCACTACGTCAATCAGTTCTTCGCCGGCCTGGGTGGCGAGGACGCGGCCGGCACGGAGCCTGTGCGCCTCGAAGGCGCGGTCGGCCCCGGCAAGGGACTCGGCCTCGAGGTGGCCATCACGCTGGCCTGCGGCGACGACTACTTCGGGGAGCACGAAGAGGGCGCGCTGGCGCAGTTACTCCGCTGGCTCGACGAGGAGCAGCCCGACGTGCTGATCTGCGGACCGTCGTTCGGGTCGGGTCGTTACGGCTACGCCTGCGGCTCGTTTGCCCGGGAGGCGGCGCGCAGGGGGGTGCCGGCCGTCTGCGGCATGCACCCCGAGAGCCCCGGTGTACTCGCGGCGGAGGGCGCCGCCTACGTCGTGCCGACCGACGTCAAGGTGACCGGCATGCGCGACGCGCTGCCCCGCATGGCGGCCCTGGCTCGCCGGCTCGCCGCCGGCGAGACCCTGGGGCCGCCCGACCAGGAGGGCTACCTGCCGCGCGGTCTGCGCCGCAACGAGATCGCCGAGCGGACGGGCGCGCAACGCGCCGTCGATCTGCTCCTCGCCAAGCTGGCGGGCGACGTTCGTACCGAGGTCACGGCGACGTTCGACGACGTTCCGCCGCCGCCGCCGGTCGCCGACATGGGCAACGCCACGGTGGCGCTCGTCACCGAGTCCGGACTGGTGCCGCGGGGCAACCCCGACCGACTAGAGTCCAACCGCGCCCACGCCTGGCTGAGCTACCCGCTGGAGGGTCTGGACGGATTCGACGTCGCCGACTGGGAGACGGTCCACGGCGGATACGATACGAGCGTCGCGAACGCCGATCCCGACCGGCTCGTACCGCTGGACGCGGTCCGCCGCCTCGTCGCCGAGGGGAGCATCGGCTCCCTGCACGAGACCCTCTACACGACGACCGGCAACTCGACCCCTGTGGCAACGGCGGCGAAGTTCG
>Ga0315289_10010313_pt1 | contig 13383 bp, 11 predicted proteins | sample YL17G11_40_MG_FD_203452 | JGI IMG/M metagenome (GOLD analysis project Ga0315289, IMG submission 203452) | Sediment microbial communities from Yellowstone Lake, YNP, Wyoming, USA - YL17G11_40 | ecosystem: Environmental > Aquatic > Freshwater > Lake > Sediment | place: USA: Wyoming | collected...
GAGCGGCAACGTTTACGACGAACTCAAAGAACGCGGCTTCGTCGCCCAGGTCTCTGACGAAACCGCCGTGCGGAAGATGCTCGAGGGGAAGCCCATCACGTTTTATGTGGGCTTCGACAGCACGGCCTCGCCCCCGCACCGCGGCAGGAGCCAGACCTGGGTCCGTTTCCCCTCCCGGGCCGAGAGGAACGCCAACCATTTTCCGTCGAAATATATCGTTCTCCAAACGATGCTGTCAAGAAGCGTCCAACAACCCGCGAGTCCCGGTCCCTCCCGGTCGAACCGGCGGCTTTCTTCGGGGAAAAGGAATTTCCAGGCTTGACATCCCGGCCGGGCCGATCTAGAATCCCGCTTGAGGCGAAGGGGTTCAGTTGATTTTCTCCGAATTATCATCCGCGACGGCAAGGGGGCCAAAGACCGGATCACGATGTTACCCGAAACCCTTAAAGTTCCTCAAGCTCTGTGGTGAAAGATGGAGGTAAGCAATTGAAATGAAAGGCGCTGGACGAAAAGATAGGAAAAGGGAGAGATTTCTTATACGGAAAGGGACAGTCTGTATTTCAAGAATTATACAGACTATATAATCATTGTTATCTGTATAAACAAGGAAAAATGGTAAGAGATAATGGATATTAGTCTATGGGCGAATTTATCGGCAATAATTGGCGTGCCAATTGCATTCATAGGCTTGATAATTACCTATCTCACGCTTAGGCATCAAATAAGACAATCTGATAAAAAAATTGGGACCTTAAACGAAATTATGAATTTACAAAATAAATATCAATCGCAAGGAGCCCAGTATCATAATTGCAACTTTTATAGCTCGTCATTTGACGCAAAACAAATTGAGCAGGAGTACCAAAAAGGTATCAATGAGGTAAGGGAAAAATGAGCAATCAAGAGTTGGACATAAAAGAAGGCACAATCGATTTTTGGGTCAAGGAAGGTCGGATTCAATTTAATGACAACCAAGCAATTCCTCTAATTCAACTCAGCCCTTCGAATGGCAGTATATTTATGGTGAAAGATAGCGACAACAAATTGAAATTCTTTCATGTTTATTTAGGAAAAGGGCGCACTGATGTTGAATATGATGCCTCTTCGTTAAATCCCAATCAAAAACACATGATCGCAGTTACTTGGAGCTTAAAAAATAAAGAAGTAATTATGTATGTCGATGGCCAGCAAGTTGCGAAGACTGAAATCAAATATAAAGATTAGATGAAAGCTACAGATAACAAATCATTCCAGCGGACTTTTTACCCGCGGCAAAAACAACCGCAGGCAAAAAGCCGCTGATTTTAGACGTTAGGGGGGCAGGTGGATCCGCGAAAGCTATTCGTTGACGAGCGGTTGATCGGGTCGTGTGTCTACTGTGGCGCCGAACCCGACTCGCGGGATCATGTTCCGTCGAAGATTCTTCTGGATGACCCGCTCCCAGCTGACTTGCCCGTTGTCGAAGCATGTTCGACCTGCAACGGTGGTTTCTCGCTTGACGAGGAATACCTCGCCTGCTTCCTAGAGTGCGTCATTGCTGGCTCAACCGATCCTGCCTCACTCGCTCGGGACAAGGTCAAGAGCATCCTCGCGCGGAAGGTTGACCTCGCCGCGCGCATCCAAGCGTGCCGTCGGAGCGCAAAAGGCGACAGGCTGACCTGGGAGCCGGAAGAGAAGCGTGTGCGGGATGTCGTGCTCAAACTCGCTCGCGGACACGCCGCGTTTGAGTTGAGTCTCCCACAGATCGAAGCCCCGGATGAAATACAAATTCTGCCACTTGCTGTGATGTCCGCTATTGATCGCGGTGTCTTTGAAAATGCCGGATCCGGCAAGGTTCGAGGATGGCCTGAGGTGGGAAGTCGCGCTTTCATCCGCGCGTGTGCAGCCAGACCCTACGCCGACCAAGGCGGCCCGTGGATTGTCGTTCAGCCAGATCGCTATCGATACACGGTCGATCAGGATGGTGGCGTAAGAGTCGAAATGGTTCTTTCGGAGTATCTCGCTTGCACTGTCAACTGGTCGTGAGTGGATACCCCCTAACAACCGGTTGCAGCGGACGACGTTCCGCCGCTGCTGAACCGGAACGTTAGGTGCTCCAAATAGCATTGCTATCTGTGCTGTTTCGAGCGTTTGAAAGAGAATGCCGAGTCGTGGTAGTATCTCAGTGTATAGTTGGAGGGAACCCTATGGCAAAGAGAGATAGCTCTGGGAAGATGAAAGGTGCTATTACAGACCGGATTCAAGCGAAAAACCCAATTACCGGCAAGTGGGTTAAGATTGATACAAGCACTGGCAAGATAATGTCCCATAAGAAGACGTCCGGTCCGTACAAAGGTGTACGAAGGAAATAAGCGGTGGTTATCTGTCCGCTTACCTCAGATGAGTGTTCAAAGAAGATAATTCCTTCCTCCAAAACGGCTTTTATTATTTCTCCCTCCACTACGAACCAACCCACGAAAATGCCCGAAGTCATTATGGCCATCTATCGTGAACTGAAAAAGGCGGGCTTTAAGCCGATAGAAGGGGCATCTCTTGTTGATTACGGCGATTTTGTTTGTTCGATATGCAAAAGCATTCTTTCGTGTCCATTTGGCATTGCGTTTGCCGGCAAGGGTGTTCCTGACAAGACATTATGTAACATCTTCTGGGAAATTGGGCTTATGCAGGGATTCGGCAAGGTTGTTTTGCTAGTTGCCGACGAAGCTCTTAACTTGCCTTCCGACTTCAACCGCACTTTTATTATTCTTTACAACCAAATTAACTATGTAGAGAAATTTCGCAAATCGATTCAAAAACTAAAAGATCTCCCTCGATACTACATGAAAGTGCTGGCACCCATCGCATTAGATGCACTTGACTATGAAAAGGCACAGAAATACTACCAAGACGCATACCTATTCTCAGCGAATCGACGATGCCTGTCTGAACTTGAGAAGATTAAAAAAAGCATATCTGGTGGAAAGAAATCAAAACAATTGGATGGAATGTCCGCCAGGGTAGCCAATCAGATCGATGCTTTCATAAAAGGCGCTTCGATCTAACCAATGATCATATGAGGAGCTTCTAACAAATCGCTGGAGCTGACGCCTAGCAGGCCGTCCGGTATGGTGGATTTGGTTCTGGTATCCTGGTTGGGATGATATGATTCGGCGGTGCAGTTCAGCTATATCGTTAGATGGCAGATAGAAATAGACGCAGGAAGAAACCATGAATCATAACGGCAACAACATCGAATCCCGGCTCTGGGACGCGGCGGATGAACTGCGGGCCAATTCCAAGCTGAAGTCCTCGGAATACTCCGTGCCGGTGCTTGGGCTGGTGTTTCTGCGCTATGCCGATTGCAAGTTCCAGGCGGCGGCGAAGGAGTTGGCCGGACAAGGTGGCGGGCGACGGAAGATCGGCCCGGCGGACTATCAGGCGCGGGGCGTGCTTTACCTGCCCGAGGCGGCGCGTTTCTCGGCATTGATTCTACTGCCGGAAGGGGCCAACATCGGCGCGGCCATCAACGACGCCATGCGCGCCATCGAAGCGGAGAATCCCGACCTCAAGGACGTCCTGCCCAAGACCTACAACCGCTTCGAGAACGCCCTGCTCAAAGAGCTGCTCAAGACCATGAACTCCGTCCCCATGGACATCGAGGGGGACGCCTTCGGCAAGATTTACGAATACTTCCTCGGCCACTTCGCCATGAGCGAGGGCCAGAAGGGCGGCGAGTTCTTCACCCCCACCGCCATCGTCCAACTCATCGTCGGCATCATCGAACCGTTCCACGGCCGCATCTTTGACCCTGCCTGCGGTTCCGGCGGCATGTTCGTGCAGAGCGCCCGTTTTGTGACCGAACACCAGAAGAACCCCGGCGCCGAGCTGAGCGTCTACGGCCAGGAGAAGGTGGCCGAGACCGTCCGGCTGGGCAAGATGAACCTCGCCGTGCATGGTCTGGCCGGCGACATCCGCCAGGGCAACGCCTACTACGAAGACCTGCACCGCTCCACCGGCAAGTTCGATTTCGTAATGGCCAATCCGCCCTTCAATGTAGACCGGGTGGACAAGGACCGGCTCAAGGACGACCCGCGCTTCCCCTTTGGCCTGCCCCGGACGGACAACGCCAACTATCTCTGGATTCAGCTCTTCTACAGCGCCCTCTCCGACACCGGCCGCGCCGGATTCGTCATGGCCAACTCCGCCTCCGACGCCCGCGGCTCGGAACTGGAGATCCGCCGCCAACTCATAGAAGCCCGTGCCGTGGATGTAATGGTGGCCGTCGGCTCCAACTTCTTCTACACCGTGACCCTGCCCTGCACCCTCTGGTTCTTCGACCGGGGCAAGCGCACGACCGACCGCGCCGATAAAGTGCTGTTCATCGACGCCCGCCACCTCTACCGCCAGATCGACCGCGCCCACCGCGACTGGACCCCGGCGCAGATCGAGTTCCTGGCCAACATCGCCCGGCTCTACCGGGGTGAAGCCGTCGAGAATCTGCACGACAGCGCCGACCTGCTGGCCGAACACTTCGGCAAGAAACCCAAGTATGTCGATGTGGCGGGCCTGTGCAAGGTGGTGACGCTGGCCGAGATCGAAGCCCAGGGCTGGAGCCTCAACCCCGGCCGCTACGTGGGCGTGGCCGCCCGCGAAGAGGAGGACTTCGACTTCAAGGAGCGGCTGGGGGAGCAGAACGAGGAACTGGAAACCCTCAACGCCGAGGCCCGCGAACTGGAAGCGCGGATCGCAGAGAATGTGGTCAAGCTGTTGGAGGGGGAGTGATGGCCAGCAAAAAGCGTGACCTGGTGAAAATAGAACCTATGTCGCCCGTGGCCTCGCCCCCGCTTCTGGAAGACCTCCGCCGGTTGATCGAGGAAACCCGCCAAGGTGTTGCCGCCACGGTCAACGCTGCCCTGAGTTTGCTCTACTGGCGCGTTGGCAAACGCATTAACGAGGAAATTCTGAAAGGCGAACGGGCGGAGTATGGTAAAGAGATTCTTGCGACACTGTCGCAAGAATTGGTGCGTGACTATGGGAATGGGTTCGGTGAAAAGAATATGCGCCGCATGATCCAATTTGCCGAGGTATTCCCGGATGAGCGGATTGTCGTATCACTGATACGACAATTGAGTTGGACCCACATTATCGCGCTGATCCCTCTCGACAAACCTCTTCAGCGCGACTTCTACGCCGAGATGTGCCGCATCGAACGCTGGAGTGTCCGCACCCTGCGGCGGAAGATCGACTCCATGCTCTACGAGCGCACCGCCCTGTCGAAAAAGCCGGAAGAGCTGGCGCGGATCGAGCTGGCCGCCCTGCGCGACGAGGACAAATTGACACCTGATTTGGTGTTCCGCGATCCCTATTTCCTCGATTTTCTCGGACTCACCGGCGCGTTTCAGGAAAAAGACCTGGAAGCGGCGATTCTGATGGAGATGGAGGCATTCATTTTGGAACTCGGCGTAGGGTTCGCCTTCCTCGAACGGCAGAAGCGCATCACTCTGGATGGTGACGATTTCTATCTTGACCTGCTCTTCTATCATCGGCGTTTGCGCCGTCTGGTAGCGATCGAACTTAAACTGGGTGAATTCAAACCCGCGTTCAAGGGACAGATGGAGCTTTACCTGCGCTGGTTGGATAAATACGAGCGCCGCGAGGGCGAAGACACACCCCTGGGCATGATTCTCTGCGCCGGCAAGAAGCAGGAGCAGATCGAATTGCTGGAGCTGGGCCGTTCCGGCATCCATGTCGCCGAATACCTCACCGATTCACTGCCAAAAGAAATGCTGCAAGAGAAACTCCACAAAGCCATCGTCATCGCCCGCAAGCGGCTGGAGAATCAAGTGGAAGAGCGGATCGCAGAGAATGTGGTCAAGTTGTTGGAGGGGGAGTGATGGGCGTTGGATGGCCGGAATACACTTTGGGCGACCTCTGTAAGTTCAAGTATGGTCAAATGCCGCGAAAAACAGATCTATGCGATGATGGGTATCCGGTGTTTAGCGGCTACCACATTGTTGGATATGCGACAACTTATCATTATGAAGAGCCCGAGATTATTGTCGTAGCGCGTGGTGTAGGGGGAACGGGTGACGTAAAAATGTCCCCACCAAAATGCTTTCTTACAAACCTCTCGATTGTGGCAAAAGTAGTCTCTTCTAACGTGAACAAGAAGTTCCTCTATTATCGCCTTGCAGGACCAAAACTGTGGGAACTTCGGACAGGTTCTGCACAAGCGCAGATTACGATAGACAGACTTCAGCGGTACGAACTTCGTCTTCCCCCCCTCGCCACGCAGCGGAAAATCGCGGCGATACTCTCGGCCTACGACGACCTGATCGAGAACAACCTACGGCGGATCAAGATGCTAGAGGAGATGGCGCAGAACCTCTACCGCGAGTGGTTCGTCAAGTTCCGCTTCCCCGGCCACCAGCACGCCCGCTTCATCGATTCCCCCCTCGGCCAGATTCCGGAGGGGTGGGAGGTGGTGCCGCTTTCAAGCGTTGTTGACTTTGTCAAAGGGCGAAAGCCTGTTGAAACCAGAAATGAGCCAATTGCGGGTGATGTTCGGCTATTGTTGATTGACGCGCTTCGTGGAGGCGAGCCACAATTCACCGCACCTACAAGACTTGTTATCGCGGAAACTCGTGACACCATCATGGTAATGGATGGCGGGAGTTCTTGCGCAGTTGTGCAGGGATTTTCAGGCGCAGTCGGCTCAACGCTTGGTCGTTTTAGAACAACGAAACCAGACCGCTTCTCACCGCACGCTCTCTATCGCTTTCTTGAAGAAAAAACCGATGAATTCAAATCAAAGAACATAGGAGCAGCAATTCCCCACGCAAACAAAGATTACATCTTGACTCAGATGATTCCATTACCACCGCCGACCATCGTCTTGGGTTTTCACGACTACTTAGAGCCCATTCAAAGCACCATCGAAATTCTTAAAGCAAAAAACACCACCCTCCGCCGCACTCGCGACCTGCTGCTGCCCAAGCTTATCTCCGGTGAGGTGGATGTGTCGGAACTGGACTTCGCGGTTCCCGTGGAGGCCGAAGCATGAAAGCCACAGAAGATAGGTTTTTGGACCTTGTCAAAAAGTCACCGCAGTTTGTCATCCCCATCTACCAGCGCACATATTCGTCGACGGAGTAGCAGGTGAGCAATGGAGGAGACGTGTAAGATGAACCCAGAAACATGGGAAAAGTTTGACAAAATTCGTGGGCAGGGTTTTCATAATACTGAAGAAATAGCTGCCGTGCTACAAAAAAAAGCGATTCACTTCTCACCCAGTGAACTCCCGGCCTTTGGTGCTTTCATAACTGGTAGCTTTGGACGCCTTGGTGATTTTTTCCCGGCTCCCGATTGGTTGGCCGCAGTGTTTTCCGCCCTTGCCCAGGGCCGCACAGTAAACACGATATGTGATCCATGGGCGGGTATTGGATTGTTGATTGGCGTAATGCAAGAGGCCACCCAAGCGAAGATTGCTCTCGCCTTCGTACCAAACAGGTCCAATGCCGTTCTTGGGAAGATTTTGGTCGGAAATGCCGAGTGGCAGGTGGGGTCACCCATTGACTTGCTCTCTTCTCAGGATAGTGAGATCGACCTGGTGGCAAGCCTTCTCCCATGGGGGGCAAAGGCATCTCAGCCCCTGACCGTTAGAGACCTGGGTGGCAACGACATTGTGTTAAGGGATGATCTTGGAAACCAGATTCTGGTAACAGCATCGATGCGATTAAGCACAGAAGGGATCGGTCTGTTTGTGGTAACTCCATCATTCTTTATTTCGTCGCGCTCGGTTATTAAACAGTTCAACGCACTCGGTCTCGGATTAGATGCCGCGCTGGCTCTGCCCTCAGGGACTTTTACGCCTCATACAAATATTCCGTCCTACTTGGTGATCGTCCGGAAGCACCCTGTCTCGAAGATGTTCGTCGCACAACTTTCGAGTGATTCAAACACGAACCGCCAGGTGCTCTCCAATCTTACAAACGGTAAGGAAGGGGGTTCACTGGAGCTTGGAAGATTTGTAGACCCTCTTTCGTTTAGAGGCCTAGATATAATCCGGGTGCAAGAACGATTCGAGCAAGCCAAGCGACTGTTTGGGGCGTCGGCTGTTCCTTTGGAGGAATTGGCAACAGTCATCAACCTGGGTCGCTTCGGTGATGATTTCCAGTTTCCCAAACTCGAAAACGCCATATACATTCCCCTGATTGGGATCAGCGACGTCGTGGATTCGCTTGATGGCCTTACATTGAAGCCCCAAAACTATGCGCAGGTGGCTATCGACCCTGCACTTTCTAACGCTCGTTTTGTGGCCCAGTTTCTAAACTCGGAGTTCGGCAAAGAAATTAGGAATCTCTGCAAGTCCGGAGTAGCCATCCCTAAGTTGAACAAACAGAGCTTGAAGGAACTCCATGTTTTCGTGCCGGACCTTCAGACCCAGAAAAACATGCTGGAGATTGAGGCTCGCATCGCCGCCGAACAAAATACGCTCATAGGTCTACAAATCGAACTCGGGCAATTTCAGCGTGAGCTTTGGGCTAACCCACAGTCTGTCAAACAGGTCGATCAACGCCTTTCCGTTTTCTCCGACAGGCTTTCAGAAAGCCCCAAGCGGTACGCTGTCGCAGGTCTCGATCAATGGTTTGAGACGTTGCCATTCCCGCTTGCCTCGATTCTCCGCGCATGGCAGGCTACGCCAAGCCGAGAGTTTAAAACGAAGTATGAACATCTTTTGCATTTCTTTGAAGCAACAGCCGAGTTTATCAGCATTATTCTGATGAGCGCATTCAAATCGAATAAAGCACTTTTTGAACAACATAAACTGAAGTTAAATCAGTCAATGCAGAAGCAGAACTTGAGCTTCCAGCGGTCCACTTTTGGGACGTGGAAGTTTTCAGTGGAGTATTTCGGCAAACAGACACGGCAACTTCTGTCAGGCAACGACGATGATAGATTGCTCTGTGCGGAAATCTTTTCTGATTTATCAAACGCACTTCCCGCGACTCTTAGCCGCATAGAACTCGCAAGCATCCTTTCGGATACGAATAAGATGCGCAATGACTGGAGTGGTCACGGCGGAGTTATCGGACAAGAAGAGGCAAAACTCCGCAACGAACAGCTCCTTGGCAAAGTCCAAAAACTCCGCGAGGTGATGGCTGACACATGGATTGAGACACAGTTGATTCAGTCGCTTCATTGTGTGATGCGGAATGGTGTCTTTGAGAATGAAGTGGCAGTTCTGATGAGCAGTAATAGCGAGTTTCTAAAAGAATCCAGAACGATGTCGACTTGTTTGGACGTTGAGCTCCTTTACCTATCAAAGAAAGATTCGACGCGGGCGTTACAGCTTCTTCCTCTGATGCAAATTGGGCCTTCGCCTCAATCGGCAAATAACGCGTGCTACTTCTACAATCGAGTTGACAAAGAAAGCTTAAGGTTCGTTTCATATCACTTCATTGACCAGCCAGAACGCAATATACCGAGCAGTATGTTGGTGTCGCTAAGCGATTTGTGGGAGGGGAAATAGCATGGGGAATGGAGAGACTTTTTGACCCCTACCGGCTACACCGAAGACGCCCTGGTCGAGCAACCGGCCATCGCCCTGCTGGCGGAGTTGGGCTGGGAGACGGTCAACGCCTTCGGCGAGTTCGACCACGGCGCGAGCACGCTGGACCGGGAGACCCGGGCCGAGGTCATCCTCACCGCCCGCTTGCGCCCGGCTCTGCAACGGCTCAACCCGGACGCGCTGCCTGAGGCCATCAATCAGACCATCGAGGAGCTGACCCGCGACCGCTCGCGCATGAGTATGGTGGCTGCCAACCGCGAGATCTACCGCCTGCTCAAAAACGGCGTGCGGGTCCCCGTGCCCGATCCTGAAGGCGACGGCGAGAGGGTGGAAGTGGTTCGGGTGATTGATTGGGATGAACCAGCCACCAACGACTTTCTGCTCTGCTCGCAGTTCTGGGTCACCGGTGAGATGCACACCCGCCGAGCTGACCTGGTGGGCTTCGTCAACGGCCTACCCCTGGTCCTGATCGAACTGAAGGCCGCACACCGCCGCCTGGAGACCGCCTTCACGGGCAACCTGCGCGACTACAAGGACACGGTGCCGCAGCTTTTCTGGCCCAATGCCCTGGTTATCCTTTCCAACGGCAGCCAGAGCCGGATGGGCAGCATCACCGCCGGCTGGGAGCACTTCGCCGAGTGGAAGAAGGTGGACAGCGAGGACGAGGCGGGCCGGGTCTCGCTGCAGACCATGCTGCGCGTTTGCGAACCGAAGCGGTTGTTGGACCTGGTGGAGAACTTCACCTTGTTCCAGGAGGCGCCCGGAGGGCTGATCAAGCTGACGGCCAAGAATCACCAGTACTTGGGCGTCAATAATGCGCTGGAGGCCCTGGCCGACATCCGGCAACGGGAGGGCAAGCTGGGCGTGTTCTGGCATACCCAGGGTAGCGGCAAGAGCGTGGCGATGATGTTCTTCGCCCAGAAGGTGCTGCGCAAGATTCCGGGCAACTGGACCTTTGTGGTGGTCACCGACCGGCAGGAACTGGACGGGCAGATTTACAAGCACTTCGCCTCGGCGGGAGTGGTGACTGAAGGCCGCGCCCAGGCGGAAAGCAGCAGGCACCTGCGGCAGTTGCTCAGCGAGGATCACCGTTACGTCTTCACCCTGATCCACAAGTTCCGCACCGAGCAGGGCGAGGCGCACCCGGTGCTCTCCGAGCGGCGGGACATCATCGTCATCACCGACGAGGCCCATCGCAGCCAGTACGACACCCTGGCGCTGAACATGCGCACGGCCCTGCCCAACGCCGCGTTTCTGGCCTTTACCGGTACGCCGCTGATTGTGGGCGAGGAGAAGACCCGCCAGGTCTTCGGCGATTACATCAGCGTCTACAATTTCCAACAATCGGTGGTCGACGGCGCTACAGTGCCGCTCTATTACGAGAATCGCATCCCGGAACTGCAACTGGTCAACGAGAACCTCAACGAGGACATGGAACGCCTGCTGGAAGAGGCGGAGCTGGACGAGGCCCAGGAATCGAGGCTGGAGCGGGAGTTTGCCCGAGAGTACCACTTGATCACGCGCGACGAGCGGTTGGAGGCGGTCGCCAAAGATCTGGTGGAACATTTCACCGGGCGAGGCTTTCAGGGCAAGGCCATGGTGGTCTGCATTGACAAAGCCACGGCCATCCGCGTGTACGACAAGGTGAGAAAGCACTGGGGGGCCAAGATCGCGAGATTGCAGCTGGAATGTGCTGGTGTCGTCGGCGATGCCCGGCGAGAGCTTGAAGAACGGACCGCTCGGATGAAAGAGACCGACATGGCGGTGGTCGTTTCTCAGGGGCAGAACGAGATCGACGAGATGGCCAAGAAGGGACTGGACATTCGCCCGCACCGCAAGCGCATGGTGGAGGAAGACCTGGAGACGAAGTTCAAGGACCCGGACGACCGCTTCCGGCTGGTTTTCGTCTGCGCCATGTGGATGACCGGCTTCGACGTGCCGAGCTGTTCCACCCTCTATCTCGACAAGCCGATGCGCAACCATACGCTGATGCAGACCATCGCCCGGGCCAACCGGATCTATCCCGGCAAGGTGAGCGGCCTGATCGTGGACTATGCGGGGGTGTTCCGCAACCTGGAGCGGGCGCTGGCCATCTACGGTGCGGGCGGCGGCGGTGATAAGCCGGTGGAGGACAAGGCCGCGCTGGTGGCGGCGTTGCGGCAGGCGCTGGCAGAAACCCGGGGCTTGTGTCGGGAACAAGGGGTGAACCTTGCGGCCATCCAGACTGCTGAAGGATTTGCCCGCGTCGGCCTGCTCGATGACGCCGTCGAAGCATTGGTGAGGTCCGAGGAGATCAAACGCCGCTATCTCGATCAGGCCAACAGCGTGCAGCGGCTCTACCAAGCCGTGTTGCCCGACCCGGCTGCCCAGTCCTTCGCTGCCGAGGTAACGCCCATGCAGGTCATCGCCGATAAAATACGCGCGCTGACACCGCCGGCGGACATCTCCCAGGTCATGCAGCAGGTGGAAAGACTGCTCGATCAGTCGATTGCCACGGAGGGCTACATCATCCGCGAGGCAAGCCCCCCCTATGGCGACGAGCATTGGATTGACCTGAGCAAAATTGACTTCGAGTCCCTGGCCGGGAAATTCAAGACGGGCCGCAAGCGCACCATGAACGAGAAACTCAAGGGGACGGTGGCGCAGAAGCTCATGGCCATGGTGCGGCTCAATCGTACGCGCATGGATTATCTGGAGCGATTCCAGGCGATGATCGACGCCTACAATGCGGGCAGCCTCAACGCCGAGGAGTTCTTCCAGCAGCTGGTGGCCTTCGCCCGGAGCCTGAATAAAGAAGAACAACGGAGCGTGGGCGAACGATTGAACGAAGAAGAACTCGCGCTTTTTGACCTCTTGACCAAGCCGCGGATTGAATTGAGCGCTGCGGAGCGGGACAAGGTGAAGGCCACGGCCCGAGAGCTGTTGGCCGCGCTCAAGGCGGGGAAACTGGTGCTCGATTGGCGCAAGCGCCAACAGGCCCGCGCCGAGGTGCGGGTGACCATCGAGAAACTGCTGGACCAGGGCTTGCCGAAGGTCTACACGCCGGAACTATTCGAGCAAAAGACCACTGCGGTGTTCCAGCACGTCTATGACGCCTACTATGGCGCGGGGCGCAGTGTGTATGCGGCGGCAGGTGAGCTTGGGCGTTAGCCAGAGAGATCATATGGATAAATCGGAGCAGCGTATTCACGCCGTACTCGGTGACGACAACGAACGGACGCCCAAGAATGCCCGTCGCTATCTTGCGCACCTCAAGAAACATCTCTCCTTTCCTCTGCGTGTAACCGGCATCGAGGACTTCCCGTGGGAAGAGCCATGTGTGCTCGGAGGCTGGGACCGGAATGAATATGAGGAAATGAAGAAGACAAACCCGTCCTATACGGACAAGTTTGACCTCATCGACATTCTCGATTCGGAATCCGACGATCTCATTGCCAAAATTCGGCGCGTCTCGGACGGCCAGACCTTCCAGATGGAATTCTCGTGGCTCAGGTGTGTTGACAAGAGATCACCGGACTACGTGACGCTAAACGACTACTCTGTGTGGCATGTGATCTACTGAAGAGGCGGATTACAAAACAGGAAAGGTGGTCGTAAAGTATGATAAAAAAAATTGACTGGTGAGAAAATCGGCAGGACAATATATTCCACAGGATATAAGGTTAAGGAGTAATATTGGAAATAAAACTTGAATCAATCATAACGCGCCCCGAGTGCGGGCACCAAAAAAAAGAAACAATGCCAAAGGATGCTTGCCAATATTTCTACGTTTGTGAAAAGTGCAATGAAAGATTGAAGCCCAAAGAAGGGAATTGTTGCGTTTATTGCTCATA
>Ga0315289_10010314_pt1 | contig 13383 bp, 15 predicted proteins | sample YL17G11_40_MG_FD_203452 | JGI IMG/M metagenome (GOLD analysis project Ga0315289, IMG submission 203452) | Sediment microbial communities from Yellowstone Lake, YNP, Wyoming, USA - YL17G11_40 | ecosystem: Environmental > Aquatic > Freshwater > Lake > Sediment | place: USA: Wyoming | collected...
TTCTTTATTCGCCAGGACCTCAATTGTAAACGCGTTTAAGGGGTTAAAATCATAGTCCTTTATCCCTAACCGCTCAAAGAGCCTTTCTATCGCTCCCTTTAGATGCAGGTAACCCGCTTCCTCTTTTACCAGGCCCTGCTCAAGCAGCAAAGATTTTGTCCCGCTTAAGGCAATACCCAAAGTTAATTCTTCTTTCGGAAGATTTGCGCAGGGCAGAAAGACATTCGCGATTTCAAAGACAGAAACATAATCCTGCTTCTGATTTAGATTATAAGTGACACAGCGGGCCAGGCTCGGCGCCAGGCATGTGCGCAAAACCTCCTGCTCTTTGCTCAAGGGATTCATAATCGCCACTGCCTGCGGTTCATCCCGCAGAAATCCAATTAACAGATCTCTATCCACGAGGCTATAGGTGACCACCTCATACAGGCCTAGGCCCGTCAGGATATTTTTTGTAAGAGAGACTAAATCCCTCACCTGACAAGAAGTTATCTGTGGCCTTACCGCAGGCACTGTCTGGGGGATAGTTTCGTAGCCGTGGATCCTGGCGATCTCCTCGATAAGGTCTTCCGCCAAGCTTACATCCGGCCTGAACATCGGGATACCGATTATGAATTTATTTTTTCCCGAAGTTTTTACTTTAAACCCCAGATCCGCTAAAATTTTCTTTATTTTCCCGGGCGCGATTCTTACGTTCAGGATTTTTTCCACCAAAGATAAATCCAGGGCAATGCTCTTGGCTTTAGGCCTTGCACCTCCCGCTGCTTTAGCAAGGACGCAAATACCTGCGGCCAGCTCTTCGATCATTTTGGCTGCCTGCCGGGAGGAAAATTCCGCGGTCTCAAAATCCACTCCTCTCTCAAAGCGATAAGAGGAATCAGTCTGTAAGCCCAGCTTCTGCCTTCCGCGGCGGACAACCGGGCCGTTGAACACCGCTGCCTCAAGGAGAATATTTTTGGTGCTTTCGGTGACTTCGGTATCTTTTCCGCCCATCACGCCGGCTATCGCAACCGGCTTCCTGCTGTCTGCGATAATCAGGATATCCGGGCCAAGATCCCTCTCTGTCCCGTCGATAGTAACCAGTTTTTCTGGGCTCTTTCCCCGGCGCACAACGATCTCTTCGCCGCCTAACTTATCCAAATCGAAAGCATGAAGCGGCTCACCCCAGGTGAATAAAACATAATTGGTGATATCCACCACATTATTGATGCTGCGGCAGCCGATCAGCTCCAGGCGCTCTCTTAACCACGCCGGCGACGGCCCGACTTTAACATCGCGGATGATCTTACCGGTGTAAAGCGGGCAGTCTTTTTTATCCTCGATATTGATTGTTAGCCTGTTAGCCTGTTTGCCTGTTTGCCTGTTTGCCTGTTTGAACGGGATAACGGGGTAACGGGATAACTTTTTCCCGGTTATCGCCGCCACTTCCCGCGCGATTCCCACGACGCTCAGCCAGTCCGGCCGGTTCGAGGTGATCTCTAACCCGAAGACGGAATCCCCGCCGCGCTCCTCGATGCTCTCGACCTCAAGGCCTGCCATCGTTAATTTCCCGGCGAGCGCCTGCGGCGTTATTTTTATATCCACGAAATCTTTTAGCCAATTGTAGGTGAATTTCATATTCTCAAGTATTTAGAACTGTTTTAAGAAACGCAGATCGTTCTCGGCGAACAGCCTGATGTCGTTTATCCCGTATTTTAACATAGCGATCCTCTCAATACCCATGCCAAAGGCAAAACCGGTGTAGATCTTAGGGTCGATCCCGACCTGCTTAAAGACATTAGGGTGGATCATCCCGGATCCCAAAATCTCAAGCCAGCCTTTTCTGCCGCAGACAGAACACCCTTTGCCTTTACAGATAATGCAAGAAATATCCACCTCTGCCGATGGCTCAGTGAAGGGAAAAAAGTGCGGCCGAAAGCGCATCAAGATGTCCTGCCCGAAAACTCCCTTGGCAAAAGCCTCCAGCACTCCCTTTAAGTCTGAGAATTTTATATCCGTATCCACCATGAAGCCTTCGATCTGATTGAACATGAAAGAGTGCGAGGCGTCCACCGCATCCGGCCGGTACACGCGCCCCGGGACTACGATTGCCAAAGGCGGCTTGCGCGATTTCATCGCCCTGATCTGCACGGGTGAAGTGTGGCTGCGCAAAAGCAGCTTCGAATAATCTTTTAAGTAGAAGGTGTCAAAGGCATCGCGGGAGGGATGGTCCAGAGGGATATTCAAGCCGGTGAAATTATTGAATTCTGTCTCGATCTCCGGCCCCTCGACAATAGAGAACCCCATGCGCGTGAATATGGCGCATATCTCATCGATGACCTGGGTGAGCGGATGCAGCCGGCCTAAATCCGAAGAGATACCCGGCATATAAATATCGGTTTCGCTGACTCCTGACGCGCGGCTTGCGGCTCCTGACAATAGCTTTTCTTTTTCCGCAACCAGCGCATTGATCCTGTTCTTTAAGGCATTCACTTCCTGACCAAAGGCCCCGCGCTCCTCCTTCGGCAAAGTCGGGATCGAGCCGGTAAGCTCGGCGATAATGCCTTTTCTTCCCAGGTATTTAACCCGGAATTCTTCCAGGGCAGGGAGAGAATTCACATTTTGAATGTCCGGATCTAGCTGATGTTTGATCGCCTGAATATCCATAAAAGCGCCAGTACTCCTAACAATAAAGCCACTAGGCTTATTTTCGTAAAGCTTATTTTTTCCTGTATTATATGCCCATCCGCGATTTTGCGCAGCGCCTGCGCGTGTATATCCGCATCCCCGCCGTGCTCCGGGCAGGCGCGGTGAAAAACTCCGACCACCTCGATTTTGTCTCCCCTGGACTTGTAAGAACCGGTATAATTGATGCTGTTTGCAAGCGAGGCGTCCATCCAAACCCCGATGGCGTCATCAAAGTTATACACGTTTACCCAGGCAAAATTTCCCCGGCGCATAACGTCACCGATGACTTCCCCTTCAAAGACTACAGTCTTGCCGTCAAACTCCTTGACATTCTTAAATATCTCGGCAACGGAGAGCTGCTGCGCATAAGAGAGCGCAAAACTTAAAGCGCAAAGCGTAAAACTTAGAATTAAAATTGCGAGCTTCTTTCGCATTACTTTCTTCCTTTTATGGCAGCGTAAAAGAACCCGATCAGCGTAAATATGGAAAGGAATTCCAGGCGGCCCGCCCACATCTGAAAAATATATACCAGTTTAAGGCCATCGGGCATGTTCACCCCGGTGACGCCGCAGGAAAGCCCTACGTTTGCCGCGGCTGAGGTGGATTCAAACAAAGACTGTAAAAAGGGATATCCGTAAAGCGACCCTGCCACGGCACCCAGAAAATAAAGCACAATGTAACAGAGGGTGATCATCAGAGCACTTCTGGCCAACTTATCTTCCAGAAACACTTCCTTGATGTGGTGGAATTTTTTCACCACGATCGCCTTCTCCGGCATGATAATACGCTTGATGTCTTCGCAAAGCGCGGTGAAGATCACGCCGATACGCAGCATTTTAATCGCTCCGGTCGTTGAGCAAACCGCTCCGCCAAGCCCCATAGCGATGATTACGCCTACCACCGCAAGATGGTTCCAGTCGGTAAAGAACTGCTGGTCGTAGAGGGTCTGAAAACCCGTGCCGGTGTGGCCAGAAATAAGCTGATAAAAGCCTTTGCGAAAGAGCGCAAGGGCGTTGGGGTAAATCCCTACCTGCGTCAGCCCTGTCGCCACTATACAAAAGGTAACCATGATAGTGGTGAATAAGGTGACGGTCTCTATGTTTTTAATGATCTCCTTGCGGTTTCCCGTCCAGACCTGATAATGCAGCCTGAAATTGAGCGCGCCTAAGATCATGATGCTTACGGTGACGATCTCATAGAGCAGGCTATGGTAATATAGGATATTCTGAGACTGCGGGGTAAATCCCCCGGTGTCAAAGGCAGCCATGAAATTGCAGGCGCCGTGGAAAAAGGCATTCACCGGCTTCATCCCCTCCCATATCCCGACAAAGCCTAAGGCAAGCGTGCCAAGGATCAGGTAGGTTATACTTACCATCCAGATAAAGCGCGCGGTATGGATCACATTAGGCAGGATTTTTTCATCGCGCCCTTCTCCCACATACATCCTGAATGCTCCGGAAAGGCCCTTGACAAAAAAGGAGAGGGCGACAATGACGATACCCTGTCCGCCGATAAACATAATGAAGTGCCGCCAGAAGTTATGCGCGTAGGAAATATGATCCAGATTCTGCACCAAGACTAATCCGGTGGTGGCAAGGCCGGACATGGCATCAAAACAGGCATCCAGGTATGATTTCCAGTGCCAGCTTAAGTACATCGGGATAGCGGCCAGAAGCATGGCTATGATCCAGGAGAGAGAGACTACGATCATCCCCTGCATCCAGCTCATGTCTTTTTCCGTATAGCAGAGGATGGTAAGGCTATAGCCGAGGATAACCGATACCACCAGGCCGATAATAAAATCGAGGGCCGGATTGACCTCGCCGGCAATCAGGCCGATGATGATCGGGATGGTCATAGTCAGGGCGAGCCCGAGTATAATCTTACCTAAATAAAATCCGATGATTTTTAAATCTTGGAGGCGGGGTTTTAGGATCATAACGTCCAGGTCAATGCCAGGCAGATCACAAAGGCTGCCAGCATTATTAACAGCGTATACGCGATTTCCGTGATAATACCTAAAGTTATGCTTACAGGAAGATTGATTCTCATTTTATAGTTTACCTGCTAACAGGTTCAACAGCTGCGGCTCATTCCCAATCAGGGTGATGGCGATGACATCGTCTCCGGTCTTAAAAACCGTGTTGCCTTTGGGGACAATGACTTCTTCGCCGCGCAATACCGAAACGATCACTGAATCAGGCGGTAAGCGGATGTCTTTTAATTCTTTATTGATAACGGGAGAGTCTTCGGGCAAGTCCAGGCGCACAATAGCCAGTTTTCCGCGCTTAAAGCTCATCAGGTTGACAAAGTCCGAGAAAGACACCTCTTCTTCGATTATCTTGGCGATAATCTTGGTGGAATCAACCGGGACATCGATCCCCAGCTCCGTAAAGGTATGCTCATCGCCGGGATTATTCACCCGCCCCACAGTGCGGTGCACATTGAATTTTTCCTTGGCCAGCTGGCAGATAATCAGGTTATCTTCGTCATCGCCGGTAACCGCGGCCACCACATCCGCGCGTTCGATGCCGGCCTCTTCAAGCACCGCAGGCTCGCACCCGTCGCCGTTTATCACTAACGCCTCTAATTCACGGGCGATCTCTTCGCAGAGCGCCTTGTCTCTATCGACGACGCTCACGGTATGTTTGCTGGCGCACAGCCGCTTGGCAAGGTAATATCCGATTTTTCCCGCACCGATAACGACAATATACATATTGCTCCCCTATTTTAGTTGGAAATTCTCTCTTATCTTCTCGAGGCTAGCTACCTTAACTACTCCCATGAGAATATCCTTTGCCTTTAAGAGCGTATGCAGTTCAGGGATGATGATGCCGTCCATCCTTCTGATAGCCACCACCATGAATTCTCCCGGCATATTGATATCTTTGATGTGCCTGCCGATGAGCTTGTCTTTCACGTCTATCTCGATAACGCCTAGATCTTTGCTTTCGATCAAGTAACTGGAGAAGCGGCTTTCAATGATCTTGTCGCGCAACATCGATGAAAAAAGCATGGTGCCGCTGATGATATCCAGGCCTAATGCGGTATAGATGTGCGCGCGCTGCGGGTCGTAGACGCGGGCAAAGACCTTGGGGACTTTGAAGATTTTCTTGGCCACCTGTGCGCAGATCAAATTGGTGTTATCGCCGTTTGTCACCGCGCAGAAGGCGTCCGCCTTTTCAACCCCCACCTGCTTTAGCAACTCCAGGTCAAACCCGTTTCCGGGGGTCATTACTCCGTTAAAGGCCCCTCCTAAACGATCGAAGGAATCGCGGTTTTTGTCTATAACCACCACGTTATGCCCTTCGTGGGAGAGGAGCTTGGCCAGCTCGGCACCCACCCTGCCGCATCCGACTATTATTATGTACATAATTTCTCCTAAATTCGAATTTACCCTTTCGCTATTTCTACCAATTTCTTAAACGCAGCCGCATCCTTTACCGCCAGATCCGCTAAGATTTTACGGTCCAGGCTGATCTTGGCTTTTTTCAGGCCGTTGATGAATCTGCTGTAGGTGATCTCCTGCGCGCGGCAGGCAGCGTTGATGCGGGCGATCCAGAGCGCGCGGAATTCACGTTTTTTCACGCGCCTGTCCCGATAGGCATAGACGAGCGCGTGCATAAGAGTACGCTTAGCCTGCTGGTATTGTTTGCTGCGGTCACCCCAGAAACCCTTTGCCGCCTTCAATGTCCTCTTTTTTCTTCTGCGCGTTGCAACACTATGCTTGATCTTGCTCATCCGTTACTCCTTCACAGTAGTGAACCCCAATCCATCCGCCCCAGAAGGGGCGCACTTGGCAATCCTTTATGCCAAGGTGCGATAGGATTGGGGGTGCTAACCGTAGGGCAGCATGCTTTTCACGAATGCCGCCTGTTTTCTGCCATCGAGAATAGCTGCACGGCGCAGTTTACGGATCCTCTTTCCCGCCTTGCACGTCGCAAGATGTCTTTTCCCGCCGTGAAAATATTTGATTTTTTTACTTTTGGTTAATTTAAAGCGTTTTGCCACGCCTTTTTTAGTCTTTAGTTTTGCCATGATTATCTCTCCTTGGACTACATAAATCGTGCGCTCTTAATTGACTCCTGCAGCTTTTCACTGCGAAAAATTTGTTCCAAATTTTTCGCGTAGCTGCAGGAGTAAGTTCGGCCAAACACTTTATGTCGCCCATCTATAGGGCTCCATAAAGTGTGGCCTCACTTACCTTTTCTTTCATCCCCCCTTGCTTTCTTGCGAAAGCAAAACAGGGGGGATAAGTTCGCCCAGACAACTTACGTCGGAGCGAGTGAAACGAGCCCTCCGTAAGTTGTGGGCTCACTTAGGTGAAAGGACGATCGACATTATCCTGCCTTCCATGCTCGGCGTCTTTTCCACCGTAGCGTCATTCTGTGTATCGGTAATAAATTTATCTAAAACCTTTCTCCCCAGATCCAGATGCTCCATCTGCCTTCCGCGGAAGAAGAGGTTGACCCTCACTTTATCTTTTCTCTTTAAGAAATCTGTCGCCTGCCTTACCTTGGTCATATAGTCATGCTCGTCGATATTGGGCTTCAGGCGGATCTCTTTCAATTTTCCCTGCTTTTGATGTTTTTTGGCTTCGCGTTCCTTCTTCTCCTGGTCGTATTTGAACTTGCTGTAATCAATGATGCGGCATACCGGCGGCACTGCTGTGGCCGCTACCTCGACTAAATCCAACTCGGACTGACTTGCCAGATCCAAGGCTCTCTGGATGGAGACTACGCCCAACTGCCCACCATCCGAGCCGATAAGACGAACCTGCGGAACGCGGATTTTTTCATTAATACGGATAAACTTTTTTATGGCTTACCTCCTTTGACTTTACGCATACTGTTCATGCCCGCCTTCGGCGGACTATGAACGTTGTGCGATTTGTTTTTGTATATCCTCTATAAATTGGGCTAGGGATTGGCTTCCCTTATCGCCCTCGCCTTTCTTTCTCACCGCGACTTTCTCTTCTTTTGCCTCGCGCTCGCCGACAACCAGGCAGTAAGGGACCTTGCTGACCTCGGCGTTGCGGATCCGTTTATTCAATGTCTCATTACTGTTATCGATTGAGACGCGGATATCGGCGGATTCCAGCGCCTTTTTCACTTTCAAGGCGTAGTCGCTGACTGTTTCCTTTATCGGGATCACCACTACTTGCTCGGGCGAAAGCCATAAAGGCAGTTCCGCGTTATAGTGCTCGATCAATGCGCCGATAAAACGCTCCAGGCTCCCTAACAAGACCCTGTGCAGCATGATCGGCTGCTTTTCTTTTCCGTCGGCATCGATGTAGGTCAGATCGAACCTTTTGGCAAGCGCGAAATCGCACTGGATGGTCGCGCACTGCCAGGACCTTTTCAGCGCGTCTTTTAATTTGATATCGATCTTCGGGCCGTAAAACGCGCCCTCCCCCTCATTGATCTCATAATGAAGGCCTTTTGCTTTTAACGCGCCTTCCAGGGCGGCGGTTGCGCGCTGCCAATCTTCTTCCGAACCGATGAATTTTTCCGGGCGCGTGCTTAACTCGATCGCCACATCATGAAACCCGAAGACCTTCATCGTATCAAAGACAAAATCAATGATCGCCTTTATCTCGTCAACAAGCTGCCCTGGCAGGCAAAAGATATGCGCGTCATCCTGGGTAAAGCCGCGCACGCGCAACAGCCCGTGCAATACCCCGGCTTTTTCATGGCGGTAGACTGTGCCCAGCTCAAAAAATCTTATCGGTAAATCCTTGTAACTGCGCGTCTTTGATTTGTAAATTAAAATATGGCCCGGGCAGTTCATCGGCTTGATCACGAATTCTTTTTCGTCCATCTGGAAGATGTACATGTTCTCTTTGTAGTAATCCAGGTGGCCGCTGGTCTTCCAAAGCCCGGCCTGCATGATGTGCGGGGTGATCACCATCTGGTATCCGCGCCTTAAGTGCTCTTCCAATTCAAAGTCTTCGATGATCTTGCGCAGCAGCGCGCCCTTGGGATGATAAAAGACTAATCCCGCGCCCGCCTCCTCATGATAAATATCAAAGAACTCTAACGCAGGCCCAAGTTTTCTGTGGTCGCGCTTCTTAGCTTCTTCGAGATTCTTTAAATACTCGTCTAATTCTTTCTGGGTTTCAAAGCAGGTGCCGTAAATCCGCTGCAGCATGGGGTTAGTTTCGATCCCATGCCAGTAGGCGCCCGCGACCGACAATAATTTAAAGGCCTTGATTTCGCCTGTCGAGCTTACATGCGGCCCGCGGCATAAATCGGTGAAGCTTTTCCCGGTCTGATAAATGGAAGCTTTCTCATCCGCCAGTGACTGGATCAAATCTACCTTGTAATCCTCGTGCAATTTCTTGAATAAATCCAGCGCCTGCTCTTTTGTCAATTCCTCTCTCACAAACGGCTCGTTTTTGGCGATGATCTCGCGCATCTTCGCCTCGATCTTAGCTAAATCCTCGTCGGTAAACGGCTCTTTCTTATCGAAGTCGTAGTAAAACCCGTCTTCGATGGAAGGGCCGATGCCTAATTTCGTTTCAGGCCATAATTCTTTTACCGCCTGAGCCATTACGTGTGAACAAGAGTGTCTTAGCGTGTCTAGATTCATAATGTCGTGGTCCCTCGTCTAATCGCTTGTTAATTTCTGGCGCTTCGCGCCTAAAATTGACTACGCAGGCTTCGGGATAATTTTGCCTCCCGTAGAAAGATTGCAAAATTAATGGGCGATACAGGACTCGAACCTGCGACCCTCACAATGTCAATGTGATGCTCTAACCAACTGAGCTAACCGCCCAACTCAATTATTATAACTTATGGGCAAGGAGGGAGTTGAACCCTCATGACCTTGCGGCCAAAGGCTTTTAAGGCCTTCGTGTAAGCCATTCCACCACTTGCCCTAGATGAGCCCCCTATCGTTTTACGTATGGGGGCGAATCACCCCGCCGAGCGTGTCAAAATTATCGGAGTCCCCGAAGGGGACGAAGAGAATTTTGACACATTTTGCGAGGCGGGGTCAACTGGCATAGCTTTTGCCCTTCGCCTAAACTGGTTATCTTCATACTTTTCTCGCTGTTTTGCTTGGCGAGAAATGTATTCAGTCCTTCGCCTATTCGCTCGAAAATTTTTCTCTTCGCAGGTTTAGATACTTTTCTCGCTGTTTTGCTCTGTCGCAAAACAACGCTCGAAAAGTATGAATTAAAATTTCCCTTGCCGGAAAATTTTAATTCAGGCGTGGACCGGACTCGAACCGGTGAATAGTTGTTTTGCAGACAACTCCCTTGACCACTTGGGTACCACGCCATTGTATTCCTGCCATTTAGGATATAATCTGAAAAAATCTAAAAATTTGTTATATTTCCGCTCTAAATATAATCCATCCCCGGTGTCCGAATAACAATATTTTAATAAAGGAATAGCTTCTTTTGTCGAATATTTTACCTGAAAGGCCCAGTGATTGTTAAATACATTGTGTCTCTTAATCCCCAGAGTAGAACTGATAACTTCTGATAATCGCCATAAGAAATTCTCGCTGCCAGATGTAAATGTTACGGATAACCTTTGCTTTTTATTATATATACTAACGCAGCCGTCTCCATCAAGGTAGCCTCTCAAGAAATGAGCCATAAATTCACCAGGTATTTTTGGAAAAGTGATGGTGTTTGATTTTCGCGGCATTATACCCAAGCCGAACAAATCATTGTAAATTTCGTGGCTGCCTATTCGGAGCATATATTTTTCTTTTGAAATATATGTCTTCCCTCTCAACACAAATTCTTTAGGTTTAATTTTAACCATTGTATGTTCCGAATCCAACACTACTTTTATTTTTTTTAAAATCTCTTTATCGCTACTGCAAATACTTATATATTTACCTCTCATATAAGGCGTGTCTTCTAGGCTGCCGTCAGCAGCAATAAAACCTAAGACATAAGCCATGTTAGGGGACCAAGATTTGAAAAAATTTAGATTTATTTTATACTTAATGCCCATTTTTTAGGTTCTTTTTTACTTCTCTTACTATCGCCTCAACTTCAGCCAAGCAGCCCACACCCACTTTGCCGCAGGCAAGCTTGCCGGTCCGCGGCTCAATAAATTTATAGCCTAACGATTTCAATTTCTGGATATTGCCCTGCGTGATCTTATTTTCGTACATATTCTCGTTCATCGCCGGCGCGATCAGCACCGGAGCCTTGGTAGCACTTATTACGCAGGTCAACAGATCATCGCAAATCCCGCCTGCTATCTTGGCGATTACGTTCGCGGTTGCCGGCGCGACAACCACCACATCCGCTTTATCCGCTAATGAAATATGCTCGATCTCCCAGCTCTCCGGCGCGTCAAATAATCCGCGATAGACCTTATCTCCCGAGAGGCTCTGAAAAAGAACCGGCTTGATCAGCTCTTCCGCTTCTTTAGTCATCACCACCGTGACCGCATATCCTTCGTTTTTCAGCTTACGGATAATATCGCAGGCTTTATATATCGCCACACTCGCGGTAACGCCCAAAATTATATTTTTCTGCTTGTTCATGTTATTCCGCTGACTTTACCTTTTTCCACTGCAGCTTTCCCTCGGAAATCTCCTGCAGCGCCACGGTAGAAGGCTTCATGTCCAAGGGCACACTCACCAGTTTCGGCTGGCCCTCGGCGATCTCCAGGCCTCTTTTTGCCGCCAGGATCACCAGCTTATAAATAGACTCGTCGTTCTTCTCCAAATGGCTTTTATCCAAAAGTTTCTCCAGCGCCACATATACCATCTGCTTCCTCCTACTGACTTGCTAAATGTATCTCCTGTAAAATAATCCCCTTTAACTCCCGGAGCGCACGCTCCAGATTTTTATTTACTATCGTGTAATCGTACCTGCGCGAGGCGCTAAGCTCTTCTTTCGCAAGCTTAAGCCGTCTGGCTATCTCTTCTTTTTTCGTTTCATGGCAGCGCTTCTCGATTCTTAGGCGAAGCGTCTGTATCGAGGGCGGAAGAACGAAGGCTGTGACGCTGTTTTTGGGATAAAGCCGTTTTATCCGTATCGCGCCCTTTAAATCCAGGCACAAAATGATGTTTTTGCCCCTGCTAAGCTGCTTCTCCACCAAAAACCTGGGCGTCCCATAATAATAACCCAAGTATTTCGTCCATTCAAGAATTTCTTTCGCCCTGACCTTCTTCTTAAAATCGGTTTCAGTGATGAAGAAATAATCCCGGCCGTGTCTTTCCTTTGTGCGCCTTCGCCGCGTGGTAAAAGATACGGATTTGCTTAATTTTCTCTTGAGCGTTTTATCCTCAAGCAGCTTATCGCGCAGCGTGGTCTTGCCGGAACCCGACGGCCCCGAGACGACAAAGATCAGCCCCCTTTTACGGGTGGCCTGATGACCTAGTCCCCTTCGGGGAGGCTTCGCTTCGCTCCGCACTGACCTGGCGACTTTTTTTCTCACTCGATGTTTTGCACTTGCTCGCGGATCTTCTCGATCTGGCTCTTTATCTCCACCACCTTGGCAGAAACGCCCACATCAAAGGATTTTGCAGCCAGTGTATTGGCCTCCCGCTGCATCTCCTGGGCGATAAAATCCAGCTCCTTGCCAATGGGCCCGGATTTGGCGAGCTTGCTCTTAAAATTGCGGATATGAAAACTCAGCCTTTCGATCTCTTCGGAAATATCCGTCTCTTTCAAAAAAGAAGCCCGTTCCTCATTGGTAAGCAATGTAGCTAGCTTTTTTTTGATCGCTTCCTTAAAGCGCGCCTTTACCGCCTCTAGATTTGTATTCAGGGTCCCCGCGCGGTTTTTTAAATAATTATACAGGGCGCGGCCTTCTTTCCGGCGCATCTTTACAAACTCATCAAGTGCTGAGTTCGTCAGCGCTTTTAAATGCGGCCAGATACTCGCCTTAGGGATCGCGCTCTCCTCAAGCGATAAAACGCCGGGCAGATGTATCAGCGTGTTTACGCTGAGGTCGTCCTTGATATGGAATTTCTTGCGCATCTGTTTGAATGTGCTCAAGTAATTTTTCAGGAGCGGCTTATTAACATAGACATGCGCTGCTTTTCCGCCGGAGATATTCACCGCGCAGGTGACCCTCCCGCGCTTTACCTTGGACTCGATTTCGCTTTTGAGCCTGTCTTCCAGGGATAAAAACCCTTCGGGCAGATGGAATACTATCTCTAAAAATTTATGGTTTGTGCTCCTGATCTCCACGGAGACCTTGCCAAAGGGCGCGACCTCCTTTTCCCTGCTGCCAAAACCGGTCATGCTATTTAACATCTTATGCCCACACTTTCTTTTTATCCTCTTTTTCCACCGCGTCTTTAGTCGGATATAAGTCCACGATAACCTCTTCCGGCTTAAACCACAATTTTATCTCGCGCTCTGCCTCAAGCTCGTTGCTTGAGACGTGGATCGCGTTTTCATAAACGCCGTGAGTGGTAATCCGGCCGTATGAGCCGCGGATAGACGTCGGGTCAGCTTCTTCGGGGTTGGTCGACCCGGCCAGCTCCCGGCATTTACTGATCGCGTCCTCCCCCCAGTAGATAAGCGCCATGACCTTTTTGCGGTCGTGCAGCTCTCCGCGGATATACTGAATCAGCTCGTCGAAAAACGGCTTCTCCTTCAGGTGCACGTAATGCTTTTCGGCGAGCTCCTGCGAGACACGCACCATCTTCGCTGCCACGATCTCCAGCTTCGTCTCGGATAAGCGCGTCAAAATATTACCCGTCAGGGATTTTATCAACCCGTCCGGCGTT
>Ga0315289_10010317_pt1 | contig 13380 bp, 14 predicted proteins | sample YL17G11_40_MG_FD_203452 | JGI IMG/M metagenome (GOLD analysis project Ga0315289, IMG submission 203452) | Sediment microbial communities from Yellowstone Lake, YNP, Wyoming, USA - YL17G11_40 | ecosystem: Environmental > Aquatic > Freshwater > Lake > Sediment | place: USA: Wyoming | collected...
TCCACGAGCTTCGAAATGACGCTCGTCTCGTCCATGTCAACGGCAACGAAGGCCCGAATTCGCTCGTCAACCAAGCTCTCTTACCAAATCCACATATCGACGCGGCCAATTTAACAATTCAAGTCAGACAGGGGCTGGAGAGGAAGGTTCGGTTTTCACCAATGATGGGGCAGAGGATCATTGCGGTCGTCGGGATGCCAGGGTCGGGAAAAGCCATCGTCTCAAGGGTCGCATCTTCACGCGGCATACCAGTGCTGGTCTGCGGAGACGTTGTTCGTGAGGAGACGAGTAGGAGAGGTCTCGCGCCGACCCCTGAAAACACTGGAAAGGTCATGCTCGCGATACGCCAAGAGGAGGGCCCGGCCGTTGTTGCCAAGAGATTGATCTCGAAGATAGCGTCGTCGCACGCACCCTTGGTTGTTGTGGAAGGGGTTCGAAGCATGGCTGAAGTGGAAGCGCTGAGAGGAAACCACATGGTCGTAGTGGTGGCTGTTCATGCGTCTCCGAAAACAAGGTACGAGCGCTTGGCGGCGAGAGGAAGGAGCGACGATCCAAAGAGCTGGGAAGAATTCGCCGACAGAGACGCTAGAGAACTTGGCGTTGGCATCGGAGACGTCATCGCGCTAGCTCAGGAGATGCTCATCAACGAGGCATCCTTTGAAGAGATGAGCGCTACATCGGAAGGTGTTCTCTCAAGGGTGGCGCAGGAATGAGCGAGGTTCTGGCACGTATCGAGGCTCCACTCAACCCTACAGAGGATTCTGAGAAGGTTTTGCGTGCGATACGCAACCTGTTTCCCAAATGCACCCCAACAATTGCCAGAACCGACGAACGTCACGCAAAGTTCGAGGGGTCAGTCGCCCGCCTGGAGGATCTGGACAATCTCAAGTGGCTTCTTCGCCAAGAAGCCATTCGAGATGCGGCTCGCAAACTACTATTCAAGGGCGTCTCAGGCTCTTCCATCGTCGTGCACTTGAACAAGCAGGCCGCTTTCGCAGGGAAAGCGTCCTTCTGTGAAGGCTACGACGAATCGCCGCTCGGTCCCATCACATTGACTATTACGACTGAGAACCCTGAGCAACTGATTGACTGGCTTGCTCCGAGTTCAAGGAGCAGGCGACAAATCGAGGACTATACGACCCGCGCTTCTCCTCGGTCAGAGCGATCAGGGCAATTCCAGGGATCTTAGATCCTCAGCAACGATAGTCCTAGGGAAAATCGCCTTCGCCTCGGCAAGAAGCTGGCTTGTGTCTGCGTAGATCGCGCTGAAATGAGTCAGTGCAAGATTCCTAGAGTGGCTCCTTTTCGCGATCTTTGCCGCCTCGACTACGGTGGAGTGGCCGTATTCGCGGGCTCGTTCCGATGCATCTGACGAGAACATTCCGTCGTGGATGAGCAGGTCTGAGCCGGAAGCTAGCTCGATAACTCGCTCGCACGGCCTGGTGTCTACTCCGTAGGTTATTTTGAGTCCCTTGCGCGGAGGATCAACAACCCTCGACGCATCGATTCTCCTCCTACCAACCTTCACCGGCTTTCCCATCTGAAGCGTCTTCCACAGCGGACCTTTCGGTACTCCAAGCTCTCTTGCCTTCGCCGGGTGGAACCGGCCGGGTTTGTCGTTTTCTGTGAGCGAATATGCGAGGCATGGGACGCTGTGATCAGCCCACGCTGCCTTGATGGCGTAGGAATCTGTCCTCGCTATGGTTCCTGCGTGAACCTCTACTGTGCGAATCGGGAACATCGGTCTGAACTTGACGGTTTCCGTTGTGCATTTCACGAATTCACAGATGCCGGGGGGTCCGTAGATCTCAAGGTCTCGACTTCGACCCATGAATGACATTGAATGGAGAATGCCGGGAATGCCGAGTATGTGGTCAGCGTGCATGTGGGAGATCAGTATCCGCATTTCCCGGTTGAAGCCTAGCTTTGCGATGAGGAATTGCTTCTGTGTTCCTTCTCCGCAGTCGAACATTACAAGGCCTCCGTCTGTTCGGACCGCAAGGCTTGGGAGGTTTCTCTTCTTCGTCGGGACACTGCCCCCCGTGCCTAGGAAAGTGACTTTCACTTCTCGGCCTCCATTCACATCATCTCTTTCTCAGCACAAGAATCCGCCTAGTGAGGCTTCGGTGCACATACAGTAGGTGAGATTCCACTAGCTTGAATCCTGCTCGCTCTGCAATAGATATGATTCGCAGCTCACTCGGGCAGCATATGCAAAGGTGGCCTTTCTTGGAAAGGATATCCTGTGCCGCGGGTAGGAATTCTCGGATAAGAACGCTGAGTTTTCGTCCACGAGTCGATGCCTCCCTGCCATATGGCGGGTCAGTGACGATCGATCCGACACCTCGTATAGGGATCTTGGTGGCGTCTGCGACAATGAGCCCGAAAGGCGCGGCTCCGTAGTGTGTCAAGTTTGTCCTTGCTCCTCTAATCATTCGCGGGTCTGCGTCGGCGCCGATGGCTAAGCAACGGATTGAGACTGCTTCAAGGAGGATCCCTCCGACGCCGCAGAAGGGGTCCAAGAGGGTGGCCCCCTCGGGAGGCCTCGCGAGGTTCACTATGCATCTGGCCAGTTTAGGTTGCATCGTAGATGGGTGGAATACAGGTCTCTTTCTAGGTCTCCTTGAGGCTATCAGCCCTGGGACCCTTGAGTGAGTAACCTCCCCGAGCAAGAGGCCACGCGAGGAGATTACGCAGAGAAACGTCACGTCGGGACGGTCGAGATTGACCCCAACTCCATGGCTCCTCTCCTTTAGAACTCCGCCAACCTCCCGTTCCAAGCTTGCCCTGTTGAGATACCTGGACGCCCCGCCAACGCGTAGTGACCGTACGGCGAAGGAACGCCTCTTGGCGAAATGGCGCGAAAGATCCATTCTTGACAATAACGAGAGGAGTCGTCTTCTGCCTTGACTCGTTGCAGCGATCTCAAAGCCGCACTGTTCATACATCACGCTCCTTCTCGCCACCGCATCTAGAGCTGAAGACTCAGCCGTGACTCTCAGCAGCTTAGTCGAGGCTGCCCTCTGCTTGAAATGAATCTCTTGTGACTGCAGTATGGCTCGTATCTCTGCGTGTGGTAGAGTTCTATGCTCTCCCGACACGACGAAGAAGAGCCTGGCTTTCACCAAATCTTGCTCAACGCTTCAGCTAGCACTGGCGCGATGGAGACCGGTTGTGGTCGAATTTCGATTGAGTCGGTGCCAATGGTCTCTTCGACCCCAGCAGCCTTCAGCGTCTGTTCGGCGTTCCCCGTCAGAAGAAGATGTGCGCATGCTGCGATGACTCTCTCGGCTCCCTGCCTCTTGGCGATTTGAGACGTGTTCGCTATCGTCTTGCCGGTTGAAATTACGTCATCAACTATGACCGCGTCTCGTCCTTTCAAGTCCACGTCTTTGCCAGATGTGTTCACGGCACCGGTCACCTTGTCTCTTGACTTCTCGAACCATGCGTATTCGGTTTGCAGAGCAGCGGAGACTGTCTTGGCAAGCGGAATTGCTCCATCGTCGGGCGCAAGGACGTAGGGTCTCCATAGGCCACGCCTCTTCAGGTATGTTCCCATGAGGTTCATACAAGTCAGATTCTCCGAATGGATCCTGAAGAACTGGAGTGCCTTGTTGCTTGGCACGTCGATTGTCAGGAAGTGTGACGCTCCGGCAGCCTCAATCAGACGAGCGCTTGTCTTCGCACTAACCGCCTCCCCGTTCCTGTACCTGTCGTCTTGGCGTGCGTATGCGAAGTACGGCACGATCGCAGCAACCTCCTTGGCCCCCATCTCTCGAGCCGCGTCGAGAATGAACAGCAAATCAATCAGGTTCTTGTTCTGTGGAGGATAGCAGGATTGTATTACCGCAACTCGCTCGTCGTCAACAGACTCGGGGAATCGGATGTATGTCTCCCCATCAGGAAACACCTTGTGTTCGAGCTGTAAGACGTTCGTTTTCATCGCATCGGCTACACGTCGTGCCAGCATAGGGGAAGCGGGTCCGCTCACAATCAGCAATGTGGAACTCACGAGGACGCTTTGCGATGTCTCTCTGTAAAATGAGTTACTGAACGCGGCTCCGAGGATGTTCAGAGTAGAATTCCGTTTCGGGTAGTTGATGATTTGCAGTCAGGGCTCTGCCTTGGTGAGCACAATAAGAAAGGGAGAGGTTTGGGTTTGGTGCGCGTGCTCAGTCGATTTGTTTCTGCCCACATTCTGGACAGTATACTTGTCCTTCTTTGAGTTCATGTCCGCAGTTCGTGCACCGTATCGCGATTGAGACCGCAGGCTTCGATCCACTCTCAGTAGCCGGAACGGGCGCAGGGGGTTCTGATGGAGTCTCAGTAACCTCTGCCGACGGTGGGGGCGGCGGAGGTGGTGGAGGCTGTTTCACTGTAGCTGGTCCGCGTCTTCTTCTCATCCACAACAGCAGACCGGCCACGACAGCAATGGCGGCGATGGCTCCTATAATGATGTAGAGTTGGAAGTAGTTGGTGGTCCAAGTGGCGGTCGCGGTCTTCGGTCCATCCATTGTTATTGAGCCTTTTGGATCGTTTCCGGTGTAATCGCCCGTCCACTCGACGAAGACACGCTGTATCCCTATGCCGACTGGAGAATCGACCGAGAAAGTTGCGGTGTCTCCGGACTTGTAGTAACCCGCGCCCTTGGGGTTGCCATAGTCCGACACCATTGTCAGCAAGAACATTGTATCATATTTCGCGACGACCTTGTGAGGCGCATCCATGACAACAATGAAGCCGTTATCACCCCTCGACGTGCCGTCCACTGCCCACGTCGTGAACACGTATTTGGTACCCTTAGTGCCTTCAACCTCAGTAGGAACTGAAGCAACCGATACGGAGGCTCCCTTGGCGTACCAGCCAGAAGCTGTCACGTCTGTGACGCTTGCCGGGTCTGTGCTGACATCCAAGTAGACCTGAGTCGCATAGTTGAACGCGTTCGACCCGGCACCGCTTGCCGTCCAGCTGTTCGACTCACAATAGTACCTGTATCCGGATGCCCCGTTCACATATTGGTCGACCTGAAAAGTGTGCGAGGTACCGATCGGGTAGCTGAGAACCTTCACGTCGCCGCCTTTCATGTCGGTTGCCTTGTTTCCGTCAACCAGCAATGCAGTGGTCGCGTCGGGCGGCAGTCCGACCAAAGAGATGGTAACGTCATATGTGTCAGGGGTGACTGCGAATGAAGTGGTATCTCTGGCTGTCCCGCAGTATGTGGCAGAAAGCTCGGCTGTGTATGTTCCTATTGGATCGGACGCCTTCTTCGTGAAAGTGGCAGGCAGGTAGCCCTGTGCATTCGCCCAGTTGCTGCCATCTGGTTTCTTGACTGTGAGATAGTACTGGGCCGGCAGATTGGCATCCATCTTGAGGGTGACCGTTTCACCTTTCATATACGAAGCCTTGCTGGCTTCCACATGGACGCTGAGCAAGTTCACTGTTGGTAGTAGGTTGATTGTCAGCGTCGGACCTGCGATCGTACCCAGAGCAGGGTCACTCCCTTGGACGGTGATTTGTATGTAGTAAGGGCCTGGAGTGTTCTGACCTGGACAGACATCAGCAGGGCTAGGAAGCGGAATGGTAAAAGTGGAGTCCAAGGAGCCCCCGGCAGCGGGGACGTTTAGCGTAGTTGGGGAGAAGGTCCCCCACCACCAACCCCCAGGGTATCCAACTATGGAAAGAGTGACAGAGTGGACGTTGATAAGATCAATGTTGGTGACCCGAACGTGGTTAACTATGACTGCGCCCATTTGGGCTGTTGTCGTTGTCCAGTCGAGAGCAGTAATCGTGACTGGCTGAGCATGAGCAGGTGCGACTAACGGTGCCACGCTGACTATTAGGAGAAGAAGAACCATGAGGCGAGATAATTGACGCAAGTTAATCCCGCCTTTCATTCGACTCGCCCACCGTATATAAGGCTGCGACAGGTCTCCCTGAACTGAAAGCGCCGGCGTGTCCGCATCGAATCGCCGTCAGAATCGACATAAGCTGGCATAAGCCTACATTGTCTTATTAAGCTGTTCCTGCCTCGATGCTGCCTAAGCGGGCAAGTCGCCATTTCGCTTGACGAGTTCTCGTTGCCTGTCACAAGCGGCGACTCAGAATAATGCCTTCACATCACACGTATCTTGCGTAACTCTGAATCTTCATTGTCGCCAACATCGTCTCAGCTCAAACCGGATATTAAGGCCTGCTTGAACCGGTCCGATTAGGTCGCATGCTCATGGGTGTGCTAGGTGTCTGACCGGTCATCGGAAGAAGAGGACGATGACTGCAAATGCGGCTCCGAAGATAGTCGCAATCAAATTGACGACGTTGTTGTCGATCACTTTACGCCCTCTAAGTGGAATTGAAGGGGATCCACAGTGCCTACGGTTTTCGGTGATCTTGTTACAGACGCTACATCTGTAGATGCCCTGAACTGTGGCGCCGATGATGCTGTCGACGGAGCATCCGACGAGGCCTGCTATCATCGTGGTGCCAATTATGACGCTCAACGGCCAGCCCGGGTTGCCAGTCATTCCCAGAAGCCCAGCGGCTATGCCGATAACTAGGGCTCCGAATAGCGTCGCGAGTTCGCCGAAGATCGAGATGCCGCCGGAGGTCCCGGCAGGCACTATCTCCCTCAGATTCGTGATCAGCCTCGGATCACTGGGGTTAAGAAGTCCGATTTCTGTCGCCAGTGTGTCCGCGTTCGCTGTGGCGACTGCTCCGAGAAACGCCGCCAAGACTAGTTCTCGTGGAAAGAATGGGACCGACAAAGCCAATAAACCGGCGATAACGCCGTTCGCCGAGACGTTAGGCCAGCCGCGAGCGCCGCCCTTCTCTTGGGCGAATCCCTTCTTTCGCTTCGCTTGGTACTTGTAGTGGGTCATGTAGCTGGAAACTATCAGAAAGACCAAGAGCACAAGGAACCATTTCCAGCCGTCAGCAGGAACGACGAATGTTACGAAACCTATCAGGAACGCGCTGATTGCGCCTCCCTCGTCGAGGATGTGTGCCTTCCAAGCGCCCGTGGCCAACACGGTGCATATTGCGCCGGCAAGAAGCACGATCAGTATATCCACAGTCTCTGTTTCCCTCTGCTCTTTTTCTTTGGCCCGCCATCGCATATTATTTATTCTGAGCAACGCAGCCTTCGTATATATCGCTTAAGAAACGTGTTGGGCCTTGCAGATATCCCTCTTCGATCTGGGTCTTGCCTCTCTGGTATTCGCGCTTGTGATTCTGTTTATAGGCGCGGTTGAGCTTCTGAGGAAAAAACTGAATCTTGGCACCTACACCACGCGTAGAGCAATCCATCTGTTTGCGGGAGATTCAATCCTCTTCGTGCCCTTCTTCTCAAGCGTGATCTATCCACTCCTGCTCCCGATCGGAATGGGAGTCGTCACGGCTCTGTCATTCGCCCTCAGTAAGCGGAGCTTTCTGACTCAGTCAATGGTCGACGAGAAGCGATATTCAAAACTTCACGCCTATGGGCCCGTCTTCTATATCATCTCGATAGCTACCCTTCTCCTTGCTCTCTGGAGCGAGAGGCCAATCATAATGGCGGCAACGATGGTGATGGCATGGGGCGATGGTGCTGCATCTGCGATCACGCCTTCACTCAAGAAGAGGCATCTCTACCCATTCTCGGACAAATCGCTTGAAGGGTCCACCATGATGTTCGTCTTCGCTTTCTTGGGGGCATTGGTCGCATACTCTCTGGCGTTGTACACGGGAATCATGTCCGCGAGTCTCATCTCAGTTTTGGGGCTGTGCGCGTTGGGCGCCCTCGTGGGTACTGTTGCTGAGGCATTGACGGTTGGTCCGATCAGAGCATTCGACAACTTCACAGTGCCATTCGCATGTGCGATAGCCCTTTTCTTGGCCACGCCACTAATCCTCTAGCTGAGGACTCATACCTCTGTGCGTATGCGAGAGATCCTTTCATATCAGAGCCGATCTATTCTCGTATAGTGGAATTCTTGGGCACCGTCGGCATCCATTCTCGCGGCAACATCAACGTCCAACAGGTCATGGATGAAATCCGGAGACAGCCTGAGTCAAAAAGAGCAGGTGCGATGGCCACGTTTGTTGGTATCGTGAGGGAGGACCCTGTTGAATCTTCAAGCAGCAAAGTTCGGTATCTCGAATACGAAGCATTCGAAGAAGTCGCAACTCAGAAGCTCCAGGAATTACGAGACGACCTGACGAAAAGGGAAGGAATCGTAGATGTCTCAATCCATCACGTCGTCGACAGGCTTAAAGTCGGCGACGTGAGTCTGATCATTGCAGTCCTTGGGACACGTCGAAGATTCGTGTTTCCTGTCTTGGAAGAGGCGGTGGAGCGGGTGAAGAAAGAGGTCCCGATATGGAAGAAGGAGTTCACGTCCGACAACGCGTATTGGGTTGAGAATATCCCGCCGTCACAAGATTCAAAGGACCGCCAGTGACTGCCCTTGTTCGCCAGCTGGCCATCAGTCACCGTAACCTATTCCTAACCGCGTTCAGAATAGCATCCACTTCTCTCTTCCATTCGCCGAAGCCAGAGGGCGAATTTGGATATTGGGAGTAGAGGTGATTAAGCGCGTTCATCTTCGAAACAGTAAAAACAAGATTCCTGAATGCGCTGAACTTGGGCAAACCGCGGGCCACTTTCACGATCTTGTCGGCAAAGCTCAGGTCGGGGACCTGGCCGTATAGGAAACCATCAGCCTCTTTCTTGGTCACGAAGTTGCGCAATCCGTAGTCAAGCTCAGAGTTGTCAAGGCTCTGCAGATAGATTCTGAACGCCTCCAGCGCTGCACTCTTGTTGCCATACTTCTCAACGTATTTTGTATTGTACCCCCACAAATTGGCTTCACCCACATCCCCGGCCTGCAACGCCGCAGTTGCGACCTCGCCAGCGATCACCCCGCCTGTCATCGCCGGCCCTATCCCACCGGCACTTATTGGGTTTGGAAACCAGCCCGCATCCCCCACAAGCATGAATCCGTTTGCGACCAAGCTATCGTTCTGATGTCGGACGGACACTGGCCATGCTCCGGTTCCGTTGCCATCATCTGCGAGCGGCGTGAGGCCTTTGAAAACGGGTTTCGCAGCGATCCACTCCTTCAATAGGGTATCGAGCGACTTGCCGGTGCGTCCCTGTTGGACGCCAAGCCCGAGGTTGACTTTGCTGCTTGATTTTGGAAACATCCACATGTAACCTCCGGGCGCTCTTTCCGCGTCAAGGTATATCTCACATCGACGCGCCTCAACTCTCGAATCATCTGCAAGCTGAGCGTGCATGCGAATCGTCGGCTCCACGTCACCCTTGTCGATCTCTTTCTGAATGTAGCTGGGAATGTTCAGGCTTCGTCTGAGTATTGTCGACATGCCCGATGCGTCAATCACGAGTTTCGAAGTGATTTTGTGTGACTGTGTTTGCTTGCTTCGCAAGTCCTGGCAGGCGATCCCTGTGGCGAAGTTGCCCTCAGTTAACAGATTGACTGCTTGAGTTAGATCTCGGTACTCGATTCCGGTCTTTAGAGCCTCATTGAGCAAGCGTCGTGCGAACTTTGGTCTATCGAGCAAATACCCCGAGCCTTCGACCGGATGGCTTACTTCACCGTTAGGTGAGCAAACGACGACTGCATCGGCGCGATTCTCAATTTCTGGCGGCCCAAATGTGATCCCAAGTCTATCGTGAACAAACTTGGCATGATACTCGCTTACAGCATCACCACATATCCAGCCAAGGGTCGTCTTCTTGCCAGGTTCCGTTCTCGGGTTCCGGTCGACCAAGAGTATCTTCGATCCTTTCGCCTTGATCCCCAACGCAGTCGCGGTCATGCATCCCGCGACTCCGGCCCCGACCACAATTGCATCATACTCAGGCTTCATGAAACATCATCGTCACGATGACGAGCGATACTGAGAAGGGCGTGGTTTTAGCCTTTCTCGCTTGTTCCGCACTTGCCTTCGTTCTCATCAGCGCCTTCTTGTGGTCCATCGCAGGAGTTGAGATAGAGCATGAGTGATTGTCGGCCTGCGCGTTCTCGAAAACCGCCTCGCCGTGTTTTCGAGCGAAGATAAGTACTGTATTCACTTTCGCTTCATCATACATATGAGTAATACGCAGGCAGTTCCTGCAACTGCGGATCTTCGTGAAAGAGAGGAAGTAGATGAGAACAATCAGGTTTGAGGATATCGCTGAGCAAACGAAGCGAATGTGCATGGAGGCAACGCACAACCTAAGCGGGAACATGGTGAAGAAGTTCCAGTCGGCTCAGCAGGCGGAGGTATCGCTGCTCGGCAAAGAAGTCCTTCAGCAACTGATTGATAATTCGCGAATCGCGCGGGAAGAAGATTACCCGATATGCCAAGACACCGGGGACGCCGTCTTCTTTGTTGAGTTTGGTCAGGACGTTCACATCGAAGGCGGAAGTCTCATCGATGCAATAAACAAGGGAGTAGCCGAAGGTTATCGTGAGGGATACCTTCGTTTCTCAATGGTTGCAGATCCGCTGAGACGGAAGAATACGGGTGACAATACTCCGGCGATGGTTACCCTGCAGCTTGTTCCAGGCGATAAGCTGAAGCTGTCATTCTTGGCGAAAGGCGGAGGATGCGAGAACATGAGCGCCTTCAAGATGCTGACTCCCGCTGCCGGAGAAAAGGGCGTGAAAGATTTCGTCGTGAATACGATCAAGAACGCCGGCGGCAATCCATGTCCACCGGTCGTCGTAGGAGTGGGTCTCGGAGGAACGTTCGACCAATGCTGCATGCTTGCGAAGAAGGCACTTCTCAGAGAGGTCGGTGAGAAACATTCGGATCCGTTCTATGCGCAGCTTGAGTCAGAACTCTTGGATGCGATCAACAAACTCGGAATCGGCCCGATGGGACTGGGGGGTAGGACTACAGCGGTCGCGGTCCATATCGAGACCCTCCCTTGTCACATAACAAGCCTACCAGTTGCTGTGAACATGGACTGCCACGCACATCGGCAGAAGACAGTGGTCTTGTAAGGAGGAGATGTGGATGTCAGCAAGTGTTAGAACAGTCAAGTTGAAACCACCTCTAACCGATTCGGATGTGTCAAGCCTACAAATCGGCGACAAAGTGCTCATTGATGGTCCAATCTATACTGCACGTGATGCGGCGCACAAGCGGCTTTTCGAGCTCATTGACGCAAAGAAGGACCCCCCGTTTGCGTTGAAGGGCCAAGTGATCTACTATGTCGGACCGACCCCACCGCGACCAGGAAGGCCGATCGGAGCAGCTGGCCCTACCACATCGTATCGAATGGACACATACGCTCCCAGGCTCATCGAGCTTGGCATCAAGGCCACAATAGGAAAAGGACCGAGGGCGCCTGCGGTTCTTGATGCGATGAAGAAGTTCAAAGCCGTCTACTTGGTCGCAATCGGTGGAACGGGCGCACTGCTCGGCAAGCAGGTCATGAAGTCGGAGATGATCGCTTTCGAAGATCTTGGAACAGAGGCCATCCGACGACTCACAGTCCGTGACTTTCCTGCAATAGTGGCAAACGACGTGTCAGGAAGAGACATCTTCACAGAAGCAGTGGCCAAGTACGCAACAAAGTAGGACTCGAGTGCTAAGATACTGGTGAGTACACCAGGCCGAGCGCGTCGGCGTAGTCATACGCCGCTCTCATTTCCTCGGCAATAGGCCTTCTTGCGATGTCTGAATATGCAGAATGTCCCGCCGGGACCTGGTAGTCGGGATGATATTGACCCATTATGTTCACGACAGCCCGTGGGCAGTGTTCCGATATCCAATGAAGGACAGGCTTGGTACAACATTCGATATGGTTCGGCATCACAAGATGTCGGATGATCATGTCTCCGTTTAGCTGCGCGAACTCGTGGTTTCTGGCGACCACTTCGAAGTACCGTGGAGCCTTCGAGAGTCGAATGGCGCATTTGTCATTGCCATATTTGAAGTCCGGCAGCCAGATGTCAATGAGATCTGCGAGGATCCGCATCGCTTCCTCCGAGCAGTACATGTTGCTATTCCACAACATGGGGACGTTCAGGTCGAGCTGATTCATTGCCTCGACTATCGTGTGAAGATTCGGGGTCGGCTCTCCACCGACGAAGTTGATGTTCAGGACCCCGTCCGCTCTAAGGCTTTTCACTATGAGTGCCAGTTGTCTAGAATCGACAGGTGCTCCACTCAGCGGATCCTGTGAAATATCCCAGTTCTGGCAGAATGCGCATCTGAACGTGCAGGAACTGAAGAAAATCGTTCCTGATCCGCCTCGACCGACCAGCGGCGGCTCTTCGCCGAAGTGAGCAAACCAAGTACTCACCCGACTCGCGCTATCGAGTCTGCATGCGCCTTTCCTAACTGCTGAGACACGATCGACTTTGCACTTCCACTCACAGAATGTGCATCGTCGAATCATCCGGCTGAGCAGCTTCGCTTTCACATCTAGGAAGCTCACCGGGGCTGTGGGCAAGGTCGTGATATCTCGCTCTTTCACATCCAGTTCATTCAATAGTGCGCGGGCCAACTCGCTGAGGCGCGTGTGTTCCTTCCAGAGCGTTTCGTCAGACGACTCGTCCAAATTAATGTGGCATGATATGCGTCTGGCGATTCGGTATTTTGCGGGGCGAAGGTCATTTGAGACCCTCTCGTACCAGGAGAGTCTCCCGTGCATCTCGCTGTCGCTGCGTACGTTCGGATGGGCGAGGCGGAACATGTTGTACGATACCGGGTCAGATTGTCGGCTATTATAGCGTTGCCCGCAAGAGGGTCGAAATCATCGGAGGCCTCAACCCAAATATATGCGCGGATGACTTACGGTGATCGCCCCATTGCGTGAGCGTCTCAACTGATCGGATCTGGGGTTCCTCGATATGGCTAGGGATTCCGACAAGGCTTGGAGAGAAAGGCTCGTCAAGGCCAACCTAGACTTGATCATACTTCGCCTTCTCAAGTCGAAACCCCGCTGGGGATACGAAATCAACATGGCCATTCGAGACAGATTCAAAGTATACCTCAGTGCTGGAACATTGTATCCTCTGCTCCACTCGCTCGAGGACAGCGGCAGAATCGAAGGCGTATGGGAATCAGAGAATGGACGAGGCAGAAGGATCTACCAAATCACGCAGAACGGTCTCGAGTTCCTATCATCAGGTGAAAGGATGACCGCGGAACTTGTGAAGCTCATGCAAACGATGCAGGACGAAGTCCACCCATAAGAGAGAGGTTCAGCCACGCGGTGTTTCCAGGGCGAAACTGATATCTAAGAGAGCCTTGACAGGGGCCCGAAAGTTGCGGGGCCTTTGACACTGAGTCGCATTCTCACCACAGCAAGGAAGAACCCGATTGCTCGCGTCGCGATTCTCGTCGGGCTCGTTTTCTTGATCACTTATGGTGGAATGGCGG
>Ga0315289_10010318_pt1 | contig 13380 bp, 14 predicted proteins | sample YL17G11_40_MG_FD_203452 | JGI IMG/M metagenome (GOLD analysis project Ga0315289, IMG submission 203452) | Sediment microbial communities from Yellowstone Lake, YNP, Wyoming, USA - YL17G11_40 | ecosystem: Environmental > Aquatic > Freshwater > Lake > Sediment | place: USA: Wyoming | collected...
TCATAACGACTGGCGTTTTCTTAGTGATTTGGTCGAATTCTACGATTTTTCTGTGCATGAGGGAAAAACCGGAAGTCAGTTGCGGATCTGTGGTAAAAAGGCAAAAACTTTTTTAGCTTGGATGTACGAAGGCGAACCACAACTCGGCCTTATAAGAAAGCGCGATAAGTATGAAAAAACTAGATAGGATTGCCATAGTGGGCGATTGCCATGGCTGCATCGAGGAGCTGAAGCGGCTCTACGGTATGCTGTCGTGGATCAGCCTAGACGGCATCTGGTCGGTGGGCGATTTGGTGGATCGCGGCCCTGATTCCGGTGGCGTTGTGGATTTCTGCCGGACCCATGGGATCCACTTGGTCCGGGGCAACCATGAGTCGACGATCCTTTCGGTAATGAAAACCGGGGGTTACACCAAGAACCCTGATCGTAACCGCACCATCAAGTCGATTGCCGATGTTTTTGCCGGTCCTGAAAACTGGAAATATCTCTCTGATTCTCCATACTTATGGGCTATCGATGACCTCAACGTAGTGGTCGTTCATGCCGGTCTTTGGCCAGGCTTCCCCCTCTACCTCCAGGCTAACTCCCACGCGGTCGCAATCGCCCAGGCCATTAATCCCGAGAAGCTTGGGGATTCTGTGTGGTACGAGCATATGGCCCGGGAGAACGCCAAGGCCGGGTTTCAGAAGTATATCCCGTGGCAGGACCTCTACGATGGACCCGAGAATGTCGTGTACGGCCACAGTGTCTACGATAGGCCCAGGATCACGCAGGGCTTCGGTGGCTGGACTATTGGGATCGATACCGGCGTTCCCTTTGGGGGTAGTTTGACGGCCGTTATTTTGCCCGATAAAGCGTTCATTCAGGTTCCGGCCGCCAAGGTTTACTGTACGGAAAACAGCCGGGTCCCGGTGTCACCGCCCCGCTATAGTGGCGACCCCCTTGCATCTTCTGATGATCCGGAGTATACTGAAGGTAAGGTAGGTACCGATGCGAAGTCGTGACCACAAGGTTCTGTCAAAGCTCCGGCGAGATGCCCGGAGGATTGCGAGGCACTTTAAGCTACGGTATGCCAAAATCACAACCGAGACGCCCAGGACGACGCGTTGTGGCAGCTGTGACGAAAACCACGTTATTAGGATCCGGCTCCGCGTTCTAAGAGACCGTAGCGTTATACGGTACCATTTGTTGGTCGACACCCTTTGTCACGAACTGGCCCACCTGATGCACTTTTCGCACGGCCCAGAGTTCAAGGATTTCTACCAGAAGATTTTGGATTGGGCTCGCCAGCGAAAGATTTACAGTCCCCCGAGGAGAAAATGACCGCCATACGCTTTTCACGCTACTGTGGGTTTTGGTACGACCTTGTTATCGGGACGATAACCCGCGCCGAGAAGGCTAACCTTACGCAGTTGTGCGAATCGATCCGGGATCCTGGTTTGCTTATCAAGGGCATTCGATTGAATCAAGATGGATTGAAGGGTCGGGTTCTTTACATTCGGTGGGGGCACAACCATGACGCCGGATAGGTGGTTTGATGAATTGAAGCCCGGCGATACCGTAGTGGTTCGGAACCAACTGAAGCCTCGGTTTAGCTCTACCTACGAGGCCAAGGTCGAGGCCGTCCAGGACGGCACCGTGTCGATTCAGGCGCCGTGGATCCCGGTTCCCAAGCTGATCGAATTCAGAGTTTCGACCGAACCGGTAGACAAATCGGAAGGTCGTTTGTCGCTGGAACCCGGTACGCCCGAGGCCCTCGTGGCCGTTGAGGACGAACACTTCCGTCGGGCCGTTCTGCAACGGATCCATCGGATTGTTGAACCTAATGTCCGGGCTGCCGTTGATTCCGGCGACACGGGCACCGGGGACAACAAATTCAGGACTCCGCTGCACATTGGGGACTCTGAACTTGACGCGCTCGTGAAGATCGTCCAGGAATACGAATTTGATCCTCAGCCGCTCGATACTCGTCCCAAGCGTTTGAGATGCCTGCACCGATATATCAAACATGACCTGCAAGCCGAGCAAGATGTCACCGTACCTGCCCTTTTGCTTTCAGCTGATCTCCAGGCCATCTGGGATATCCTGTTGAAGGTTGAGCAGAACTACATCGATCAAGAGGGGTTTGTCTTCAAGGAGTTCGATGGAGATGACCGAGCATGAGTTTCTTTGTTAGCCTATTGGCTACCGGGCTCTTTATCTACGGTTACCTGTGGGCCCATAGCGTTCATTCTGATTTGTTCGGGATCATGTGTGAGATTGATAAGGCCGAAGGCAATGGCCACCCTATCGGCCACGCCCTCTTCTTCAAGGTCGTGGGATTTTGTCTTTGTAAGTTTTTTATGTTATTGATGCTATTGTTTGTGTTGTTGGCGGGCGCCTCACTTGTCAGTGCTGTGGTTTGTGGGGTCAGAAAGGTCCTGGGGGTCTAATGCAACTGCGATTCAAGAAACTTCATCCTGAAGCTAAAATTCCGTACTACGCCACCTCCGGCTCGGCCGGAATGGATGTCTGTACGGTTGAGCCCATCGCGATAGGGTGGGGCCAGGTGGTGGTGGTCAATACCGGCCTGGCCGTTGAGATTCCCGAGGGCTATGAACTTCAGGTCCGGCCTCGGTCGGGCTCAGCCATGCGCCGGGGTCTCACGGTTGTGAACTCTCCTGGAACAATTGATGAAGATTTCAGGGGCCCCATCAAGGTAATTTTGACAGTCGTGAGATCGCCCGAGGAGTTGGCCCTGGACGGCATGGAACACCCGCTCCACCTCGATGCTGGTGAACGTATTGCCCAGCTGGTTCTCAAGAAAGTCGAACGCTTGCCCATCGTAGAGGTCACGGAATTGTCCGAGACCGAGCGGGGCGAAGGTGGCCTTGGAAGCACAGGGAGGTAAAATGAAAGCTATAATGTTTTCTGCTGGGTATCCACGGGTCGGTAAAGAGAGCGGGCTCCAGAGGGCCTGGTTCTTGATCTTGCCGGATGGCACCGAAATCAAGACCGAGACCAAAGAGGCGGCCCTCGAAATGGTTGCCAAGCTTCAGTTGGAGATTGTGGATAATGATCCCCACTGCCTCGAAGGCCAAACGGACTCGAAAGCCTAAGCCGGTTCCACCGTCTAAGCCCGGGTGGATTCCGATGGAAGACGCTAGGTTCTACGTTCGTCATGGTAGGTGGCCTCGACGCAGGCGTAAGCGCCCGCAATCTTTAGGATAGTAGACGTCGACATATTCCCAAAGGAGCGACCATGCCTCGCAAACTGATCTACCAAGGTATCTCTATCGTGGAGGTTGCTAGCCTCGATGAGTTCTACAAAATCGGCCGGATCGACCTGGCGGCTTTGCCCAAGCGTAAATATTTTCAGAACGAGAACCTCGTGATAAAAGCCACGCGGGGCTCTGCACTCGCTATCGTTAAGAACACCGAGGCGGTTCGGGTTCAGGACGTGGGTGCCTATGGGATCTTGCCCCGGAACAAAGAGCAGATCCTGGCCCTTAGCATGCTGTTGGATCCGTCGATTGCGGCCGTGACGCTTACGGGTGCGGCCGGGACCGGCAAGACCCTCTTGACCATTGCGGCGGCCCTTCAGCAATCATCTGGTTCCAAAGCCACGTATCGTAAGATTATCTATATCAAGTCGGCCATTCCGGTCGGTAAGGAAATTGGTTTTTTGCCCGGCAACTTCGATGAGAAACTTGATCCATTCTTTGGGGCTCTCCACGATTGTATCCACCTGTGTGGCAATACCAAGGACTTCGAGAAGCTAACGGGTTGGGACGAGAAGTCCAAGATCCAGAAGATGGCGTCGTCGTTTGTAAGAGGTCGGACCTTTCGGAAGGCCTTCGTGATCGTTGACGAATGTCAAAATTTCTCGACCCACGAACTCAAGACCATGCTGACCCGTCTCGATGACGACAGTAAGATCGTGTTGGTTGGGGATATTGACCAGGCCGATATTAAACTCAAGCCCGAGGACGATGGGCTTGTCCAGGTAATCGAGACATTCAAGGAAGAGTCGATGTTTGGTCACATCAACCTGATTAAGTCGGAACGATCTAAGCTGGCTCAGCTGGTGGCCGAAAAACTTTAACCGTTACTATAAATTCGTATAATTAATCTTGCTGCTAGTGTGCGGGAAAAACGCAACCACACACCGCGCACTTGTATCCGTGGGTGGGATTTTGGGGATTGGGCTGCCACTTATGCGGCGGACAGGACGCCTCGGGCACTTTATTTGATGATGCCCTGGCCTTCACCAGACGGGTGACGAGGAAGTAGCCTGCGACCGCAAACAACAGAAACGTCAGAAGGTTGTTCATTTCTAGTTCGAGGTATTGGACTTGGGATGAATTCCGTAGGGTCGGATCCCGGCTTCCTTCAGGGAGCACTCAGAAGTTTCAAAATCAGCAGCTGCCGCGTCGGTGTCATATCCCAAAATTTCGGCCATACTCTTGGTATGAAAATATTTGCGCATCTCCTTGATGATCTCGACCATCCGGGGATTTCCGAAGTCCTGATATTTCTGCTGGATATCGCGGAGTCGATTCTCTAGTTTTTCGTGTGCCGAGGCCTTAGCGGCCAGCGCTGGCAGGTCACCCTTGAAGGGCTCCAATTTAGATTTGGAGACTCCCAAGAATACGTTAATGAAGGTAAACACAACAGGTATTTCGTCGGTCGCTAGCGTCCCATAGGTTTCGCCATCGTAGACATAGCCGATGGTGCCCTTGTGGAGCATTACGCCGTTGGCTTCGTGCGTTTCAATGACTCTGACGACCTGTTGTTTTTGAAATTCCATTTCGCATCCTCTAGTCTATAGCACCAGACGTTGGTGTCGGGGTCTTTCATCTTAAAGATTGTTAGTCCTTCACGGCGCAGAAAATACAGGTGATCTTGATAGCTTGAGCTGAAGATTTCGAACAGCTCTTCGTTGCTGTGCCACCGACCGTCTCGGAGGAGATCCAACAGCCTTTCCTTAGGTGACTGCTTGACCCGAATGGCTGGGTCATTTGGGTCAGTGACGAGCCGGTACATCCAACCACAAGGAGCTGTGTAGTCTCGCCGCTTGATAACGGTGAGCCCCATTTTGGTTCGGAGTTCACCGATTCGGCTGGTATAGCTGATGCCCCCTATGGCCTTGATTTCCATCATGAAGTGCCACTCGCCGTCGCTCAAGAGGTCCTGGACCATCTGGAGCTTGGTGCGGGTCGGGGCTGGTTGTGCTAGGCCCATACGGGCTCGTTGCTTAACGGCGGCTTGGCGCCGGTTGGTACAATCTCGACACGCAGGCCCTTTCCCAGAACGCTTCGACGCATCCCTAGAGAATGCTTCGAGAGGCAGCACCGTATTGCATCCCGTACATCTTTTGGATTCATTGGGCATACTTACGATTCTATAGTATCGAATTTCCCCGTGGCCGTCAAGGTCCGGGCGACCCAATCTTTAGAGCTGGAGGTCTTCCTATGCCCAGACTTGGCGCCCAGGTTCTACGAGCCGTCGTGAACCAAAACAGCTATGACTTTGCTAATCAATTCGAACACATGCAGCAGTCGGCCGATGAGCTATACATTCAGCTTGTGAATCGCGATTACAACCTCGGGGGCACGCCCCAGGGGATCCGGTATCTTCCGGCCGCTGGCTCTGTCTTGACCGTGACACTACCGTCTATCGACGCCGCCAAGAACAAGACCTATACAGCGATCCAGCCGTTCGCTGGCGATCTCAGTATCTTCAAGATCTTGATTTTGGCAACTGACGATTTTGGGAGCGGCAATATTCTGTTGAGCTTGACCGAAAGTGCCGTTGTCAAGACCTTTGTGATTCTCAATGGCTGCCGGGTTTCTCCGACGGATCCCAGCCGCTGTGTCTCGGGGTACTAAACGATGTCACCAATTGTCTTCAACACAACCCCCCTCGATGGACAACGTACTAGCCTGGGTTCGACCTATCCGGACCACGCCGAGAATTCTAACGCGGCGGTCAATCGAGTTGAGCCCTTGCTGACGCCTGAGCTTCTGAAGAGTCGGCATCTTTTCGGGATTCCCCTGGTTAGTCCATTGACCAGAGAAAAAATTTCGGACGAAATGTTAAAGGACAGCATCGTCCGGGCCGTCAACAGAGCCGAGACCCAATCGAAGCTGGTGATTTGGTTGACGCAGTTCAAACAGAAGTTTCCGTTTGACCGCAACCTCTACCAACAGTGGGTCCACATTAACATTCCAAAAACTCCCATTTTCTCCCTTCAGTCTTTGACGATTACGACGGCTGATGGTACCAATGTGTTTGTGATGCCGCAGCGCTGGATCGAGACCAGCAATTTCCATAAAGGTCTACTCAACGTCATTCCGATCAGTCCGGCGTTTGCGGCATTGGGTGCCCAAACAACTGGGGCAACCGGAGGCGCTGTGTTTTTGACGTTCATCGGGCAACTTGGGTGGATACCCGCGTATTGGCAAGCCGAGTGGATTGCTGGTTTTGACGATAAAGCCATTCCGGTCATTGTCAACGAACTGATTGGTGTAATCGCAGCGATGGACGTGTTGAGTCCGTTGGCCGCGACCAAACAGACCACCAGTCACAACCTAAGTGCCGACGGCCTTGGTCAAGGCGTTAGCACCCCCGGTCCCCAGACCTATAAGATCCGGATGGACGAACTAGAAGTTAAGCGCCAGCAGATTTTGGCCGATTTGAAAATGATGTACGGCCAATCTATGTTTGTGGGCTCGGTCTAATCAATCCCAAAGGAGCCCAATGCCTTGGAAGGCTCTTCATAAAAAACTTTTTGATACCAAACTTGGTCAGACCCAATCTGGCAAGGATATCCAGGGTGTATCGTACCACCACGGTCATTCTGATTTTACCCACCAGGACCATGCAGATGCTGCCCAGCTCCATTCTAAACTTGCTAACCAAACTCGCCTCGATTGGATCCGGACCAAGAAACGGATCGACGCGCCCTGGAACATTATTGGGGGCGCCTCCCCCCGGGATCTCTACAAACTCCGGAGTCTAGAACGACTCCACGACCATCATGTTGAACAAAGCGCTATCCATGGTGAAGCGGCTCGCCGGGCTCGTGTCGCAGCCCACACCCATCAGCCCTTCGAGATGCCGACGCCCCAGGACGTTCACCCCGGTCTTCTAGAAGGTCCTGATCGGAAGTTCTTGTTTTGGCACCAGCGGAAGCTAGGTAACGATCCGACCACCAAAGATTTATCGATTGTGGGCCACCATACCGTACCGGTAGGTAGCGGCAAGCCCGGTAAGCGTCAGACCCTAGAGGAACAACTTCAGCATGCCGACGTGCAGCTTCGCGATGTCTTTGGTCGCCCGCCCGTTCGGGACGTCCTTCCTCTTGAACACGCCGCTATCCACGCCAAGAGCGAAGAGCCTTACGCACCAATCACTCAGGTGGTTTCCGTTGCGGTTCTCAATAGTCACGGCCAGCTTCTGATGGGCAGGCGGAACGATTCAGGCAAATGGACGATGCCCGGTGGTCATGTTGATGACGAAGATGGTTCTCTTATTGCAGCGGCCCACCGGGAACTGAAAGAAGAAACCGGCTTCGATGTGGCCGTTTTGAAACTTTTGGGTTCCCGCCAGATCATCAGCGAGCAAGGTGCCCCCATCGAGGTCCACGCCTACAAGACCTTCACGGACGCGGTAGACTTTCCCCAGGGAGATCCCGACGGTGAAGTATCTGAATGGAAATGGATCAACGTTGGGGGAGGTCTTCCCGAAGACGTTGCTCAGAATCTTCACGCCAAGCGAAACGTTACACTTTACCTCCTGGGTATCCAGCCCTGGGAGACTTCCAAGTCGGAGCCGATTCCGACGGCCTACGATGTCTTGACCAACGAGACCTATGGTGAAGACCTTACCAAGAATCTAAAGGGTGCCCTGATGGGCGGTGCCATGGCGGCGCTTGGCGCACTGGCGCCCCAGTCGCTCGGGGTTGAACCCCCGGCCGCTACCCAACAGGCCCCATCCCGCGCTTTTCATCCGCAGGATCGTTTTCTCGATGCAATCAAGGCAGTTGAGTCTACCGGCGGTCGCTTCACCGCCCATCAGCCCATTACGAAGGGTCTGCACGCAGGCTTTCGGGCCATCGGGGACCATGGCCTAATGCCCCTGACGGCCCAGCTGATTGCCAAGAAGGCCAGTGATCCTAAGGTTCAGGCTCTAGCCAAGCTTTCGCCCGACAAGATCGCGACGGCCTTGAGTTCGGATCCCAAGCTAGCCCACGCAGTGGCCCGTGAGCACGCCGAGCAGCTCCATTCTCGATTTGGTGGCAACGTTGCCAAGATGGCGTATGCGTGGTTTAAGGGACCGAATGCCGTCGGGAAGGCCTCACCCGAAACCATCCAGAACCATTGGTACACCAAACGGTTTCATGAACATTTTCAAAAAATATCACACGCCCAGTCGCTCGATCCCGACGATTCATTTTTCCGCGAGGCCGACCACCCGATTCACCGACACACACCCTTTGTCGAAGAAATCGAAAAGGCCGAACAACTACCCCTGACGGCGGGTGAATCCGGTAGTACTCCCGAAGATCTCACTCGAATGCTGGCCCAACATACCCAAGAGACCCAGGAGCGCAAGAAGACCCCAACCCAAAAGTTGATGAGTCAGTATTTTCATCCCGAAACTAAGCCTGGCGATTGGAAGGCCGATCAGATTCCTGATTATGTGCGCGACGCCGCTACCAACACGACCCCCGTATCCAATAAGGTGCAGGCCAGTGTGTTTGCTGGCCAAGCGACACCTGCCCAGCTATACCGAAGCTACAAACATAGTCCCCACACGCCAGGAGCACTGTTTCTCAAATACCTGATTTATCGGCACCAAAACCACAAAGACTATCTTGATCCCAAAGATGCCGAGATGCTCGATAAGGATTTTTTGGATCTCCACCAGAAGGGTGGGGCGGCCGACAAGAATCACCACCTTGACGCCAAAGCACTTCACTATGCTGTCCAGAAAAACCCCGGCCTAATAGACAAGCTTCTGACCCATCGGGATCGGCTACAGCAGGCGATCAAGAGAGGTGTCGGCCTGAACGTCAAGGATATCCATGGTGAGCCCCACGTAGCTCTGACCCGTGGACTGTCTACTAGCCAAATGGGGCCCCAACACGCATTGTCTTCGTGGTCTGATCTACCTGACCCGGCCTTCGGTTTCCATATGCACCGTAAGTGGGTGCCGCTCAAGAACCTTTGGTATACCTTTAAGGCTCCCTACAAAGCTAGCCAGAGCCCAAATTACGGACACGAAAACGAGTTTCTGGTTAGCTCGGATGTGCCCACGCAACACGCCGGTTTACCCGACGCCTCTGGTGTCGATATCAAAGAGGCTGATCTTGAGCCCGATATGCTGGGGCGTTCGGGCGACCCACTATCAATACCCAAAATTGCATTCGATGACGCTACCCGAGAGGATGTGAAGCGGACAATTCGTAATCCAAATATGTCTGGCATTGCAGCACGGCATCTTATGCGGCACGCACACCATATTGACTCGGACGATGTCGACACACTAGTTCATCGAGCTGGCCAGTCCAGCACCCTGTCGTCGGGACAAGCCAACCCCCGGGCCATTAAATCGAAAGGTGGGGCGCGAGACGCACTAGACCAACTAATGATGAATCGTCACCCGGCCATAACTGCCAAACATTTGTTGCGTATCGTGGGGAACCCCGAATATGCCGATTCGCTTCGTAGAGGTGCCCTTTACCAACCAGCAGTCAACCAAGATCCAGAAACGAATCGTCGTATGATCGATAGCGTATTGGATTCTTGGGAAAAGGGATTGGCCAACAACGCCAACGACCCCCTTGTTGAAACGCTTCCGATTGCCCAAAAAAATCACATAACTATAGAGGATGCCAAACGGGTACATCGTGGACTAGGTAGGATCCAGCAGTACCCCTGGTCCTCAGCTATTGGGGCCGGTAACACACGCCGGTCCTGGCTACAGCATGCTCCGGTCGATGATGAAATTGTCAGTGAGGTCATGGGCCGTGCCGATTCCTCTGATGTTTCAACTTTGTTGAGTTATAAGGGAGATCAAGTTAAGCCGGACCATATACAAAAATTGTTAGATCACCCCAACACTACCTTGTCCGAATACGCCGTTCAGTTTCCAAACGCTACCTCGAATCAATTGGAACAGGTCCTAGTTAATTCACGATTTGATCAGCATACACGGAATGTTGCAGCCAAACACCCAAACGTTGTGGGTGTCAATCCCGATGTCGTAGGCCCCTTCCTGTCAGATCGCAACATGGGCGCAGAAGCCCACGAAAACCTCCTGCGTCACCCGGGTCTAACCGACCAACATCTGAGCGCAGCGCTGGCCCGTATAGATGCTGACCAAGATAAGTATGGAAAGCTTCCTTGGGATCAACATATGATGCGAATGCGCCTCTTGGACCGGTTAGACTTACCGTCTTCTACACCGCCCCAAACTACAAAATCCGAACAGACGATCCCGCAGGAAGCCAGGGAAGTCGTGGACCAGATCTGGACCCAGCCGGACGACTTCATGGAGGCCGCTCGTTTTCTAGCTGGAGCTGAACTCGCCACTGACGACCAAATCAATGAGGCCCGTAGGCTTTGCGACTCTGACGAAGAGGTCGCACTTCATGCCTATGGGCTACCCTGTACCAACGAGAATCTCAAGGAACTCCACGCCATTGTAAAGTTGATGCAGGCCGAACGGAAGCCCAGGCGGTCTCTGACGGCCAATCCGTTCGACAAATCTGAAGAACGTCCATTTATAAAGAGGGATTTAGATCCAGCCGAAGGCATTACTATTACACATCGCCTCCACAGCCCCTCTTCCAATTTTATGGAAATAGAGGCCCATAAGGGTCCACAAATGGTTGGTCGTGCCGAAATGCACATCGAGTGGTCAACCAAAACACTTCATCCGATGACGGTTGAGGTTGACAAAGAACATAGACGTAAGGGTGTTGCTAGTGCGATGTATCGGCATGCAGAACAGGAAACAGGCCATAAAGTACGGCCGTCTGAACATCAGACCAAGCTTGGCCACGCCTTGTGGACTCAGCCCCGCCGTAAATTTGGCAAGGCCGAGAAAGAGCCGTCCCGACCCGATATGGCCATTCAGCACTTGATTGCCGTTCCCAATAAGGGCGAGAATATCGTGATGGCGGTCAATCGAGGTATCGAGGCCGGGAAGGTCCTGCCGCTTCAGCGTCCAGGTAAGTTCAGCCAGAAGGCCTTTATTGTGTGTGATCCCCAGGATGATCAGAAGTACGTAGTGAAGCCGGATCCTCACAAGGCGGCACCTCCGAAGGGCATGAACGATCTGATTTCGGCTCCGGTGCGGGAGCGATCTTTCTATGACCTTGCTTGCTTGCTTCACCTTGATCGATTCCTTCCCGATACCGCCTTGGCGGTTGACAACCGTAATGAGGTTTGTTCAGTCGTGCGAGTTCTTCAGGGATATCGCTCCATCGACGCCCTTAAGAAAGAATCACCCGGGGCAGACCGAGGCGTTCTGGAAGCCTATCGCGGACGTGGAGATCTCCATCGCTGGGCCGTGCTCGATTTTATTGCTGGGAATGTTGATAGGCATGGCAACAATTGTTGGGTTTCCGGTGACGGCTCCGACATCCGCCTGATCGACCAGGGCTCTACCATGGCAGATGCCCACTTTGATCCCTACGAAGACCGAAAGGCGTTTATTCCATATTACTTACGGTATCTTGGAGCCAAACGCAAGATGACTCGGGATGAATTTCAGCGCCATATGCCGACCATCCAGGATGATGTCGACAAGGCCCTCCGGGACTGGATTTTCTCGATAGACCCCGTTGCCATTCGGGAGACCCTCAAGGATCTGCCAGAACCAATTCTAGGCGCTCTGGTGGGTCGTCTTGAGCGCCTTCGGGCCGCAATCTTAGGAAAGAAGGATCGACGTGTGTGTGAGACGGTCAACCGAGTTTGGTTGGGGATCTATAACTAATTGAATTTTTGAGGTTTTATGCGACTTGATAAGAACCAAATCCAAAAGCGCGAAGTGATCGGTAAGCTGAACGGCCGCGATGTGATTCTAATCACCACGCACGGCGGCCTGTCGTTGGTCGCGGCTTCCAAGAATGGGCAACTCGTTACTCTCGGCGCCGGGCCCCACCCGGGAGTGTCGCGCTGGCTGGCTGAGAAAAAAGAGCCCGACATCATTTGGTCGACCCCCATGATGAAGAGCGAAGCCGATAAGGATTTGATTTGTCCCACCTGCGGTCAACTTGATACCCCGCAAGAGTGTGTGTGTATTTATCGCTGGGGGTTCGTGGATAAAAATGCCTCGAAATTCTAAAGAGACCAAAGGGATCCAGCTCATCACCTTCATTGAGCCGACCCAGATCTCCTTCGATCTGGACGCGTTCGATAACTTTATTCAGAGTCAGGGCGTGTTGTTGATTCACCAACGGGCCATGCGATGTCCTATTGGTGTTCAGGACCGAAATGACATCCGCCACAGTGCCGACGACCACCAGGGTTGTTCCAATGGTTTCATGTACCACAACGCCGGATGTGTTACGGGTTTCTTCCAGATGAATGCGGGTGGACCCTTGATGTTGCCCGAAGGCCTTTTGGAATCCTCCTCGACACTTCTGACGGTTCCGCGTTTTTATGACGGGACCAAAGAGCCCGTTATCATTGCGCCGTTCGACCGCTTCTTCCTAAAGGACTGTGAAGCCCGAGTTGTTACCTGGGATACCGTCGAGGCTAGTGCGACCGGTATCGACCGAACTCAGTACCCTATCGTTGAGGTAGAGCACCTGGTAGATTCCCGAGGCGTTAGTTATCGCCAGGGTGTCGACTTTGATGTGCGTGATGGCAAGATCGCGTGGAAGACCCAGAAGCAACCGGGATACGACATGAAGCTCCAGCGCGGTACCATCTACAGCATTCGGTATCGCTACGAGGCCCACTGGTATGTAAAGCAGCTAGTACACGAGATCCGGGTGGCCCAGGTGACGGATCCAGCAACGTTTGAACGTCGACTGGAGCGCCTGCCCTATGCGGTTCAGATCCAAAGGGAATATGTCTTCCTGGAGTCTCAGCGAACCGACGAAGGCAAAAAGCCAGGTGAAAGCAGATCGCCTGCGTCGGGCGGAACGCTAGGACCGCGATAGAGATGGTCCGCAGTAATCTTTAGGGTTGGAGGATTCTAACGTGTTAAAACGAAAAGAAAGTCTACAGGGTAACCTGGATAGCCAGTTTACGGCCATGACGGCATTTGACCTGGTCGCCGGTGGCCATGCTTATTTTGATGTGGCCCCCAAAGTCACGATTCTGGGAGCGCTTGATGCTGCCAAATCGGTTGGCCTTGGTGCAGTCGTTCGATGTATCA
>Ga0315289_10010319_pt1 | contig 13379 bp, 15 predicted proteins | sample YL17G11_40_MG_FD_203452 | JGI IMG/M metagenome (GOLD analysis project Ga0315289, IMG submission 203452) | Sediment microbial communities from Yellowstone Lake, YNP, Wyoming, USA - YL17G11_40 | ecosystem: Environmental > Aquatic > Freshwater > Lake > Sediment | place: USA: Wyoming | collected...
TGTTCTTGCAGTCGACGTTCGAGCACTTCTGGGGAGTCACGAACGTCTGTCCGTCCTGCTCGATGTATATTGGGGAGTCGCAGGCGGGGCACCTGAACGCCGCCCTGACGACCAAGGGTGTAGCGGCCGAAGCCCTGACGATGATGCCGTGGACCATGACGAGCCTGCCGATGTGTTCAGACCCTATCTTGCGGAGCGGAGTATCAGCCGGGAGGTTCCTGAACCTGATGTAGATATTCTTCACGCCCTCAGCGTACACGGGGTCCTTGAGTTTTAGCTTCGACCTTACAACGCCCGAGAAGGTGGGGATAAACCCCTCCGGGTCGCCGAGTATAGCGTTCGCGAACTCCAAGTCGAAGGTATAAAGGTCGTTGAAGTCGACGTAGAGGGACTTCGACCCCTTCACGACCATCTCAGAGACCGCCTGATCGTACTTCAGGCTCCCCTCGGCGTCCCTGTAGTCCTCTATGAACCTGGCGAACTGCTCGTCGGGGGTCGTCTGCCTAGTCAACTAGCCTTCCCCCACCCTGCGCATCTCGGCGCGCCAACCCGATATGGTCCTCTGGACATCCTCGTAGAGCCTGGCCTCCTCGGGCTGAAGCCCTTTAGGCGGTTGGGACGCTTCTGCGGAGGCCAACCGGATTATCTTGCCCACCCTACTCTCAAGGATGTCCCTGTAGCGGGCGAGCACCCTGTTGAGCTGCTCCCTCCTCGCTGGGTCCTTCGCCGCCTCCCTTGCCGAGGAGGAGAGGGATGTGTAGGCCCTCTGGAAGAAGCTCTCCGGTAGCGGCGCAAGTGGTCCTGTGGGGTTTAGCCTCTCCCTGAAGTGGATCTGGGTCCACTCGTCAACGGTTAGCCCCTCGTCGACGAGCTTGACTAGGTCGGCGTCGGCGAGCTCTCTCGCGGCCCAGAGGGGGAGGCTCAGCTCCTTTCCTGTCTCGGACTCCTCGATGACTATGCCCGGGGTCTCGGTCTTCGGTATCTTCCTGATCGTCACTACCTTAACGATCCTGTTCTCGTACTCCTCCGACGCGGACCCCGCCCTCTTCAAAGCTGTCGATTACCATATCCCCCTTGACATTCATTTAGGACTATTCTCTCATTCGATGAGGGTTTTCCGTCGAAACCATCTTTTAAATCTAGCCGTTACAAACGGGGTAGAGAGATGTCTGAAACTGGGGGCGCCACGGACGGCGTCGAGGCGTTGGCCAGGGTCGTCACGGAGCTCGAGGCTGATCCCCGAGTGAGGAATGCCGTGGAGGGGCGGACGAGGGAGTTCCAGGAGGCCAACTTGGCTGACTCGGCTAAATGGTTCGAGGAGCTGACCTACTGCCTCCTCACCGCCTACTCCAGCGCCTCCATGGGGCAGAGGTGCGTCGACGCCCTCTGTGTCGAAGATGCGTTGAAGAAAGGCAGCCTCGAGGAGGTCCGATCCTGCCTCCGGATTCAGGGGCACAGGTTCGCTGATAGGCGGGCGGAGTATATAGTCGCCGCACGTACCCACGCGCCGAGGCTGAAGGAGATCATCAAGGGACAACCGTCGTCGAAGGCGGCACGCGAATGGCTCGTCGGCAACATCAAGGGGCTCGGCATGAAGGAGGCCAGTCATTACCTGAGGAACGTCGGCTACCTCGACCTAGCCATAATCGACCGCCACATCCTCGCCCACATGCGCGAGTGCGGCCTCGCCGACGAAGACGCGAGGAAGGGCATCACTAAAAAACGTTATCTCGAATACGAGGTAACCTTGGAGAAGGTGGCTAAAAGGCTCGGTATACCCATAGGTAAGATGGACCTCTACCTCTGGTACAAGAAGACTGGTGCTGTCTTGAAGTAGCCCCAATCTTTTAACGGCCGAGCCGATAATTTACCCGAAGGCCGATGAGGGTCAAGGTCGAAGGCAGGACTCTGCAGTTCTGGACCATCTGGATAGAGGGCGGGGTAGTCAAAATGATCGACCAGAGGCTCCTCCCCCACAGGTTCCAGATAGCATCTTTCAAGACCCACCGCGAGACTGCTAACGCGATAAGGGAGATGGTCATAAGGGGCGCGGGGGCGATAGGCGTCGCGGGTGGCTACGGGATGGCCCAGGCGGCGGTAGAAGCCAAGGACCTGCCTCCGAGGGAGTTCACTGTCTACCTGAGACATGCGGCAAAGCTCCTAAAGTCGACTAGGCCGACGGCCGTCAGCCTCTTCCACGCCGTCGACAGGTGCCTAGTCGCCTCCTCGAGGGGACCCATGGAGAAAAGGGTCGAGAGGATAGCTGAGGAGGCTGACAGGATCGCGTTGGAGGACCTCGCCGCCTCTCAGGCGATAGGCGAGCACGGCTCCGAGCTGATCAAGGATGGCTGCCGCATCCTCACCCACTGCAACGCGGGGGCCCTAGCCTTTATCGACTACGGCACAGCCCTCAGCCCCGTGAGATTCGCAACAAAACAGGGGAAAAGGGTCTTCGTCTACGTCGACGAGACTCGACCGAGGAGCCAGGGGGCGAAGCTGACGGCGTGGGAGCTCCAGCAGGAGGGTATCCCCTACGCCCTCATCGTGGACAACGCCGCAGGCTACTTCATGAGGCGGGGCGAGGTCGACGTGGTCATCGTCGGCGCAGACAGGATCGCGGCGAACGGGGATGTCGCAAATAAGATAGGCACCTACGAGAAGGCCGTCCTCGCCCGCGAGAACGGCGTCCCCTTCTACGTCGCCGCACCCATGATGACCTTCGACCCAGACTGCCCGACAGGCGACGATATAGTCATCGAGGAGAGGAGCCCCGACGAGGTAAACTGGATCTGGGGCGAGGACGAGGACGGAAAATTAACGAGGGTGAGGATATCCGCCAAGGACACACCAGCGAGGAACCCCTCCTTCGACGTGACTCCCGCCAAGTACGTTACAGGAATAATAACAGAGGCCGGGGTGCTGGCGCCGCCCTACGAGGAGAGCATCAGGAAAGCCCTCTCGGAGCAGCGGAAGGGCAGCCCCGGCTGACCATATTGCTTAAATTTCCGTCTAGCTAACCTTTCACGGGTCCCTGCCCGCCCTAGCTCAATGGCAGAGCACTCGGCTGTAGTCTCCGCCCCGCGGGGCGAAGGCAATCAGGCCTTGAGCAGACACCGAAGGGTTCCAGGTTCAACTCCTGGGGGCGGGACCACTTCTCCAAAGGGGTTTACTTCGCCAGCTTCTTGCCTGCGAGCTTCTCGACGGCGACTATGACCGCCTGGGTCCCCTTGTCGCGGAGCCCCTCGGCGTCGAGGTTCCTGAACATCTGCTGGACGACCGCTGTCTCGACGAGCGGCGTCTTCGTCTCGGCCGCTGTCTCCATGATGATGCGCAGGTCCTTGATGTAGTCCTTCACCTTGAAGCCCGGCGCGTAGTCCCCCTTCAGCATCTTTGGCCCATTGTTGGCGAGCTGCCAGCTACCGGCGGCGCCCCCGGAGACCGCCGCGAGGACCTTATCCACGTCGACGCCCGCCTTCGACGCGAACATAAGAGCCTCCGCCACGCCGAGGACGTTGGCGCCGACGAGGATCTGGTTGACCGCCTTGCAAACCTGGCCGTCGCCGTGGCCGCCTATATGGGTGATGGTCTTCCCCATCGCCTGGAAGACTGGGAGGCACTCCTCATAGGCTTCGGCGTCGCCTCCGACCATTATGCTCAGTGTCGCGTTCCTCGCCCCTATATCGCCTCCGCTGACGGGGGCGTCTAGCATCCTGATCCCCTTCTCCCCCAGCTTCTTGGCGATCTCCCTTGTCACTATGGGGGAGATGGTGCTCATGTCGACGACTATGGTCCCAGGCCTCGCACCATGTATCACACCTTCCCTGCCGAGGAGGACCTCCTCGACGTCCTTGGAGTCGGTGACCATGTCTATGACGATGTCGGCCCTCTCGGCGACCTCCTTTGGAGAGTCCATAGGCTTAGCCCCGGCTTCTAGGAGGGGCCTCATCTTCTCGGGCGTCCGGTTCCAGACCGTGAGAGGGAAGCCCGCCTTCAGGAGGTTCATGGACATCGCCCCGCCCATGATGCCAAGCCCTATGAATCCTATCCTCTTCAAATGTTACACCGAGAAACTACTGGGGCTGAGGCTCTAAACCTTTTCGAGGCTCTCAGCCGCTTTTAAGTACAAGGAGGTAGAAGCTGCCTGAAATGCCGAGGATGATCATGGCGATGCCGAGGATAAGCATCGAGTTCGCCTTCCTCCTGTCGTAGGCCACGCCCATGCTCCTATGGGCGGCGAAGAGGCCGACGAACATGAACGTGATCATGATCATGCTGAATATGCTCTCGGTGAGGGTCTGCCCGTTTATGTCGGCGACAGAGCTCATCTCGCCCGTATTCTGATTGACGACTAGGGCTGGGGCGCTGTTCAGGATGTCGTAGACGCCGCCGGCTGAGACGAAGATCGTGAATGCTATTATTATGCCGAGCACGAGGTTAGTTGGGACCTGGAGCCCTCTTTTACCCCTCTTGCCGCTGAGAAGCCTTCCCAGCCTTTCGCCTATCGATGGTATCGAATTCGCCCCTGAATTGTGTTAGGTATGCAGCCTCGCAATATATCCTTTTTCTCGCCAGGTCTTGCCATGGGTTTAACGCCAGTAGTACTCGACGTATTTTAGGCTAAGTGGTAAAAAAAATTTGAATCAGTCTCAGTGGAGCTGAGGATAAGATCATGGAGAGAAGAGTCATTTATCTGGAATATATTTGCTGAAGGTTTCATGTACTTTGTAGGATGGTTCTCTCTACCGCCTAAGCTTAGACATTTCGATATTAAGAAACTCGAATCCAGACATCCATTCCTCTCCGTTATACCTTTTTCTAAGTTCAAATATTATCGATTCCCATTTATGCCATTGAAACAAAACTCCATCGCTTGCAAGATCATAGGCATCTTCTGCGTTGATCATACCTTTTTTCAACATTTTTCCAAGATGATCATAATTCTGCCAGCTTGCGTATCTCTTTGCAGTAGCCTCTAGGTTGAAATCTGAACCATATTTTCTTTCGAAGTCATCAAAATTTTTCCATTCCATATTTAGAAGCTCAAAGTACCTTTTCATGCCCTCTTCGGAGAGCATAAATTGTGACAGTTGTGAAACGAGTTGAATTCGCCTATTCCTATATGTGGCCCTGAGATTCATAGCGTAATAAAACGTTGCTATGCAGACACCTATGGCCGCTGCCACATACGACACAGACTGCAAAACTACCAGATCAACCATACAACTTCACGGATAAGTATCAGATAGGACTGGGGATAAAAATATAGCCAAGTTGATTTAATGAAATAAAAAATACGAATTAAGGGTCCTACTTGGTTACTATAACGGGGCACGTTGCTTCGGAGACGACTTTACTTGAGACGGAGCCAAGGAGCCATGCTTTAGCTCCGCCAACCCCTCTGCTACCGAGCGCAATGCAGTCAAAACCTGCCTCCTTGGCTATACTAAGGATCACAGATGGAGGATCATCACTCCGCTCGCTCCTCATCTCATACTTTATTTTAGTCTCCTTCAGCTCCTTCTCAACATCAGCCAGCAGGCGTAGGGTTGGCATGTCCCGAATCTCCGTACCCTCGAATTTAGTAACCTTCGGATCCCAGAAGATATGCAGGAGAGTGACTGAGCCCGCGAATTTTTTTTGCTATGTCTGATGCTTCTTTCAGAGCCCTCTTTGAGTATTCAGACCCATCGTAAGCGACAAGAATCTTAGCTCCTTCTTTTAAAATCTTCCACCAGAAATCAATTCGGTTTTAGGCTGTTTAACGTTTACGATCAGGGGCAGTTATATCCATATTTGCTTTACAACCTTGCGCGGATGGCAGAACCTATTGATAGATTTGATTTAATTATTATTAATAGATGCCCATTAAGGCCGTAGTGATCGTAGATACTTTTTAAAGAAGTTCAGGCTCTACTCAGTCTTGCTAGATGAATGGTCGATTGTAAACCAATGAAATACCATAGCTGAGGCAATGCCAAAAACCCCCAGTATCAAAAACATTGATTTATAGCCGGAAAATATGAGGATCGCACCACCAAGTCCAGAACCTATAGAGCTGCCCACTTGAGTTACTGCCCTTTGCAGCGACATCATGATTCCAGCGTACAAAGGAAGCTGCTCGATGATGAGACTAGTCGACGAGGCATCCATCATCCCCACTAATAAACAAATGACGCATAGAAGGCCTACGGAAAGCACGAAAATCGGCGAATAAGTGAATACCATAACTATTATGCTTGCGATCAGAATTGAGACCGCTACTAAGGGCTTTCTCCCTACTCGATTCGCTATTCTGCTGCTGGCAACACTACCAATAGTATACAATATCGCTCCGATCAAGATGATAATTGAAGCCTCTCCAATTGAGATTAGAAATGATTCCCTGAAGAAAGATGTGAAGTAGGTTAAAACTCCCTGCCATGTAGCTATCGCAAGCAAATAACCGAGTAAAGAGGAAAATGCGGATCGGTTTGAAAAAACCGCCTTGAAGCCTTCACCAAGTTTGATTTGGTCTCTATTATCGAAACTACTTGTATTTTTTGGGACAGTTGCTGTTGCTAGGATCAGAGCCAATATTGAGCTGGGAAGCATGTAGCCGAGGAACGTATACCTCCAGCCTCCAATGCTCTGGAGGTAAGGCACAACTAATGCGCCGATGAGGTATGAGCTGGACATTCCAGCTATTATAAATCCGATGGCCTCTCCTCTCTTTTTTTGAGGAAACAGTTCGGTTAATGTGAAAACCATTGTTGTAGCTAGAGCGTATCCTATGCCTGACAACGAGAACACAGCCGCCATTATGTTGAAGTTTGGCGCTAAATAGCACCCAATGGCTGAGGCTGCGTAGGAAATTAATCCAACTTGGAGAAGCACCTTGTGGTTATATTTAATGCTGAATATACTCGTCAAAAGCGCGAAAACGATCGAGATAACGAAGCTGAACGTACACATTTGACCCGCTATGCCGACTGTAACATTGAAAGTCTCTCCGATATCGATCAGCAGAAGCCCTGACAACATGCTAGCGATCGAGGCTGTAAATCCGGAGAGCACTAGAGCGATTAGGATTGAATAATATGAGCCCGTCTTGGGTAAAATTTCTAATTTTTCATCCATTTTTTCACCTGTGAGGTTTTTTTATGCTCTCCTAAATAGATGAAAATCTAATTAGGAGAACATGAACTAAAACCGATTAACCTATTATTTATAATTGCCTACAAAGATTTTAATTAGGTCAATATTCAAAGTTTTACATGCATGAGTCTTTAATAAAATAAGATGTCTATACATGTGTAATTTTGTAAATCTCGACATCCAAAAAATATCAGGTGAAGTTGAGGATAAGATTATAGAGCTTTTAGCGTAGACACAATTGGATTGCCTCTTTTCTCCCTAATCTTAATCATTTCGTTGTACAGATACTCGAAATGCTGTTGGAAATCAGGAATCTCACTATGTTCCCGTACCCCTTAATGATTTCTTTAGATTTGTCCCAACTAGTAATGCATGAGTGTCCTTGTATCTCATATATCTTTTCGGAATCAACCAGCCCGTTCTTCACGAGAAAACCAATCGAGTCTAAATACCTTTAACCAGCAACTTGTTTAGGGTATACATCTTCATTTATACTCCAATGATATTTTTCATCCAATCATCGAAGTCTTTCCACTCCATTTTCCTTAGCTCAAAGGCTGTTTTCTGAAATTCTACAGATGTTAGATGTTGATATATGTTCATGAATAGCTGGACTTGCCTCGTCTCGAGTGTGTTTTTCATGTTTGTCTGCTGAACTCACAGAGTCATCACATAGTGAACAACTGCTAGGCATACACTTATCGCAGCTGCCACATACGACACCGACTGTAACACAAGTAGGTCAACCAATCATATCACCAATAATCTTTAGAAGCCTATGAAGGATAAAACAAGCTGTAGCTTAATTGGGATCGCAGTCTTGGTTTCAGCGGTAGCCGAAGATGAAGTTTATAAGCGGCTCGGGCGCCTACTCCTTGAGATCGAGGGAGGTTAATTGCCTCAGAAGATCGTCTGCTCAGGCTGCAACGAGGTCCTCTACGAGGGCGAACTCCTCAAGTCTCCTCATGACGTCATCAAGAAGTACGAGGGCCACTGCCCAAAGTGCAAGAAGGAGCTGAAGTTCTCCACGGACGGCGTCGTCGTTACCCCATACGAAGTATAGTCGGTCGAACTTACCTCCGTAGCCTAGAGAATAGTTTTAACTTGGATGCCGCTAACTGAATACCCGGTAATTTGGTTTGGAGCTCAAGAAGACTCACATATACGCATACCACGCCGAGCACGGCAACATGGTCGACTTCGGAGGATACGCCATGCCGGTCTGGTACGAGGGTATCATCCCGGAGCACAACGCCGTGAGAAACTCGTGCGGGATATTCGACACGAGCCACATGGGCAGGGTCTGGGCTGAAGGCCCGGACGTGGCCAAGTTCCTCGACTACATCGTCACCAACGACCTGAGCGGCTTGAACGAGGGAAACGGAATATACTCGGTCATGTGCCTCCCGACGGGCGGAATAGTCGACGACCTCATCCTCTACAAGATGGAGCCCAAGAGGTTCTTCGTCGTCTACAACGCCGGAAACAGGGAGAAGGACTTTGCCTGGCTCAACAAGAACACGAAGGGCTTCAAGGTCAAGCTGACTGACGTAAGCAACAAGGTCGCCATGATAGCGGTCCAGGGACCTAAAGCGATAGAGGTCTTAGGGAAGCTCTCCGACATAAACGTCTCCGAGGTTCCGAGGTTCAACATCGCCTCCTTCAAGGTGAGCGGGATCGACTGCCTCGCGGCTCGCACGGGCTACACGGGTGAGGACGGCTTCGAGGTCTTCGTCCTCGACTGCCCGCTGGAGCAGCCGGAGAAGGCGCTAAAGGTCTGGAACGACCTCATCGCCGCTGGCGCCAAGCCGTGCGGCCTCGGCGCCAGGGATAGCACAAGGCTCGAGGCAGGGCTCTGGCTCTACGGCAACGACATCGACGAGTCCATTAATCCCGTCGAGGCCGGCCTCAGGTGGGTGGTGAAGATGAAGAAGCCCGGATACTTCATTGGCAAACGCTCCCTCCAGAAGATCATAGAGGAGGGGGTAAAGAAGACCCTCGTCGGCGTAATGATGGAGGAACGGGGCATCCCCCGCCACGGCTACGAGATTCTCGACGGCGAGAATCCCATCGGCCTCGTCACCAGCGGGGGTATGAGTCCGACGCTGGACGTGGGTATAGCAATGGGCTACGTCCCGCCCGAGTACAAGGAGATTGGCAGGGAGGTCAACATCAGGATCAGGAAGAGCCTGGTCAGGGGAAAAGTTGTTAAGCACCGCCCATTCTATGATGAGACCAAGTACGGTTGGAAGAGGGATAAGTGATGGCTGACGAATACAAGGTTGAAGCCGGTCTATACTACACGAATGAGCATGAGTGGGCTAAGCCAGCCGACGGCGCTGTGTTCGTTGGAATCGACGACTACGCCCAGTCCCAGCTCCACGAGATAGTCTACGTCGAGCTCCCCCAGGTGGGGGCGGAGGTCAACCAGGGAGAGGCGATCGGGGCCGTCGAGTCCGTGAAGGCGGTCTCAGACACGTACAGCCCCGTTTCAGGGAAGGTCGTGGAGGTCAATGAAGGCCTCGTTGATAGCCCAGAGAAGATCAACTCCGACCCCTACGGCGAGGGCTGGATAGCGAAGATCGAGCCGAGCAACCTCGAAGCGAACATCGCGAAGCTGATGGACGCCGAGAAGTACAAGCAGTACCTGGCAACGCTGAAGCATTAACCTTTTTTCATTCCTCGGGCGGGGGTTCCCGAGTGGCCAAAGGGGTCAGGTTCAGGACCTGATGGTTAGTCCTCCGTGGGTTCAAACCCCACCCCCCGCACCAATTCAAGTAAATTCGTTAAAGTAGCCTTCAGATAAATGGGTCCAATTGACATTATTCAACCATAAATTCTCTTCAGTATTCGTAGATCCAGGAAGGCGGTCCATCGGGAAGATTTCTCTTTCTGGTAGAAGTAGAAATAGGACCAAACCTTAGAGATCGACTCCGGCGTGAACCTCCTATCATCGTTTCGAGAGGAGCAAGCCGACCATACCCGATTCTTGAAGCCTATGTTCGACGACCTCGAACTAGGACAGGGCGTCCAGGAACTTCAGGATCTTGTAGTCCGTGAAGAGATACTTCAGTTTGTCCCGACCCGTTCCGGCTTGATGCAGGGGTTGGCTTCACTTGAAATGTTTTAAATGATGCCTTCGCCCACACTCTATTGGTGAATGTTATGTCTGAAAAGGCTTCAATCCTGAAGGATTACGCCGAGTACATCTATGGCACCATCGATAAGGCTGTGGAGGGGCTCACCGAGAAGGAGATGATGTGGAGGCCCACCGAGCAGTCAAACAACATCGAGTGGATCCTCAACCACCTAGCGAGGCTCAGCAACGTCTCCCTACCGAGGATAATCAGCGGCGACCCGAACTACATGCCTAAAGGCTGGCCACAGGACTATAAGGACCAGCACTACGCTATGGAGAAGATGGTCAAGGACATCCAGGCCGGGAAGAAGGCGGTCCTCGAGGGCATAGGGAAGCTTACGAACGCCCAGCTGGAGGAGGAGGTACCCCTCTGGGGCGGGAAGCAGAAGCGGAAGACCGGGCTCTTCGCCTACCTTGGCGAACTGATACATCACAAGGGCCAGATAGCATACATTAGGGGCACCGTCAAGCGGCTCAAGGAGAAGAACCCCAAGTTCCTGGCCTAGAAGCCCCGTTCAATGGCTGACTCGGAAACCCTTTTCTCAGCTTCTTTTCAGTCAAGGAGATCTGGAGCAGCTTAGAAGACGGACCCGTCTTACCCTAACAGAGACTATCTATCTTTAACGGGCTTTTAAGTGAGTGTACAATTTTCACGGGACTATTGGATCGAAGCCATTTTTTTTTCGGGTCTATTGTCTAGCTTTGGGGTTTCCAATCGGCTGAATGACCACTAATTATATACGCACATTAGACGGATGATTTAAACGGAAATTCTAGGTGAAAAGAATGACAGTAAAGACCAACCTGATTAAGGAATTCGCCATTATGGGTCTCGACAGACTCGATGAAGCCACGAAGGACCTGAAGCCGGAGCAGCTAGACTGGAAGAGCTGCACCCAGGCGAACACGGTGAGGTGGGTTCTCACCCACGTCTCGGAGGTACTGAACGTTTATATGCCAAAGTTCCTCGGTGCAGCGCCGCCGAATAAGTGGCCAAAGGACTATGTCGGGAATACGAGTTACAAGCTGGAGAAGATAAAGAAGGACATAGAGAGAGGAAAGAGAGGCCTCAAGGCCGGGCTCAACAAGCTGACGAATGAGAAGCTGGAAGAGGAGATCAGTGGCTGGGCCGGGAAGAAGCCGAGGCAGTACTACATAATGCTGATGGTCGGTGAGGTCTTCCACCACGAGGGGCAGATTGCCGCTATACTGGGCGTCGAGAAGCGGATCAAGGGGCAGAAGTAGCTCCACCCACCTTTTTATTCAGCGGAACAAGAATGCTGCATGTTACTGGGGAAGTCAGCCATGAGGATCGGCGTAACCTGTTACCCTAGCGTCGGAGGCAGCGGTATCCTCGCCACGAGGCTCGGAGTGGAGCTCGCGAAACAGGGGCATGACGTGCACTTCATCGCCTACGAGCGCCCAGTCGCCATCCAGGGCGTCGACCAGGAGGGCGTCCACGTCCATATGGTCAACGTCGTCGAGTACCCGCTATTCAAATATCCGCCCTACACCGTCGCCCTAGGATCAGCGATGGCCAGGGTCTCCGAGCAGCAGAAGCTCGATGTCATGAATGTCCACTATGCTATCCCCCACGCCACAGCAGCGTTCCTCGCGAGGGAGATAACCGGCGTCCCGTACGTCGTTACCCTCCACGGTAGCGACGTCACTATACTCGGAAGCGATCCCTCGTACATGGCCGTAAACACATACTCCATTAACAGGGCCGACGCCGTCACAGCCGTCTCCGGCTTCATGCAGCGCGAGGCGTACGAGAGGCTAGCGATAAAGCACGAGATCAAGGTCATACCCAACTTCGTCGACTCGGACCTCTACAGCCCTGCCCCATGCGAGGCGGTGGAGAGGAGACCTGAAGGGGTCGTGATAACCCACGTCAGCAACTTCAGGCCGGTTAAGCGTATTCAAGACCTCGTCTACGCGATGAGAATGGTAGTCAAGGAGGCTCCTGGCGCCCAACTGATGCTCGTAGGCGACGGACCGGACAGACACTGTATAGAGAAGCTGATAGAGCAGCTCCACCTCGGGAAGAGCGTCACCTTGACGGGCTTCAGGAACGACGTCGCCAATATCTTCAGGTGTAGCGACGTAGGCATCCTCTGCTCAGAGACGGAGAGCGCGCCCCTCACCCTCCTGGAGGGGATGAGCTGCGGCATACCGATGGTAGCTGCAAGCGTCGGAGGCATACCTGAGATAGTCCAAGACGGGGTGAACGGACTCCTAGTCCCGCCGAAGCAGCCAGAGGAGCTGGCCGAGGCAATAATCAAGCTCGCCAAGGACGGGAACCTTAGAGGAAAACTCGGTGCAGCAGCCCGCGGAACCATCTTGGAGCAGTTCACGGCCGAAAAGGTCGTCAAAGCCTACCTCGAGACGTTTGAGGGGGTCGTAAAGGTCTAGAGGTTCACGTAGAAGACTGACGAGTTGGGTGTCCCTGCAGAGTACTGGCGTGCGAAGAGCCCCGTAAGGTCTCTGACCCCGGAGGCCGCGGCTAAGTCGATCCAGAGCCAACTAACTTCCTGCCCGTACTTCTCCGGGCTAAACCTCCCGAAGGCTGAGGAGAGGTAGCCCTCGACCTCGCCCAGGAGGACCTGCTTCGCCCTCATCTCATGTAAGAGCTTGTCTCTCTCAACGACCTTTCCGAGCTTCGCCTTCACAGTGTCTATTTCCGCCATTAGAGCCCGCCGCTGTTCTAGGAGCTCCGAGTATACAGTGTCTATGGTTTTGCTTATATTGATGTGGGCCTCGAGGAACTTCTCCTCGTTTTCCTCCCTCCTCGCCTGGACCCAAGTGCTCAAGGCACCGAAGAGCTCCTCCCTATTCAAAGTTGGGAGCCCCCTCAGAGCCAGTTTCTTGGCCATGGCATCGTTCCAGGGAGTGTTGTAGAACGTCCTAGTGTACCTGAGGTAGACGGGGAACGGAATTCCCAGCGCCCTGGCGCCAGGTATCACCTCCGCGTAGTAACTCGTCTCCCCGGGCCCCCCGACATGGGCGAGGACAGGGAGGACGGAGTCGACTATGATCTGCCTAGAGTCGACTCTAGGCGTTATACTGCCCGCGATCTCGGAGAGGTCGGGCTTAGCGGCGTTGA
>Ga0315289_10010320_pt1 | contig 13378 bp, 7 predicted proteins | sample YL17G11_40_MG_FD_203452 | JGI IMG/M metagenome (GOLD analysis project Ga0315289, IMG submission 203452) | Sediment microbial communities from Yellowstone Lake, YNP, Wyoming, USA - YL17G11_40 | ecosystem: Environmental > Aquatic > Freshwater > Lake > Sediment | place: USA: Wyoming | collected...
GCCGACTTTACGATAATCGCAGACGACGGAGTGGCTCCGACGGTAGTCTCCATCGCCGTCAGCCAGCCCTTGATCAACGAGGGCGACGACGGCGGCACCTTTGATGTTGTCGTAACCTTCAGCGAGGCCATGGACACGGACGCCACACCCACCATAACCTTCGACTCCGATGTCGTATCATCGGGCACCCTGACGTTCTCAAGCGGTGCCTGGACTGTTGATAACACCGTATACACTGCCACCTACGACATCGCCGATGAGAACGAGGAAGTAGCCGACGTGGACGTGAGCGTTAGCGGAGCCGAGGACTTGGCCTGGAACGTTCAATACCCAGACCCGACCACCGAACTCAGCCTGTTCGACGTCGACACGGTCGCGCCGACCGTGGTGTCTGCGATCACGACCTCAACCACGACCATCGATGTCGTGTTCAGCGAGGAGCTGGATCCAGTCACGCTTGAGGATACAGACTTCACCGTCACCGACTATACAGTGACCGATGCCACGCTATCCGTGGACATGGTAACCTTGACGGTGGATCCGGCGATGCCGACGGATGAGACGCCGGAGGTTATCTATACCCCGGGCACGCTGGCGGATTTGGCAGGCAACCTGGTAGCCGACTTTACGATAATCGCAGACGACGGAGTGGCTCCGACGGTAGTCTCCATCGCCGTCAGCCAGCCCTTGATCAACGAGGGCGACGACGGCGGCACCTTTGATGTTGTCGTAACCTTCAGCGAGGAGATGGACCCAGCTGTCTACCCGGTCATCTCGTTCGACGTGAACATGGAGGCCGACAACACCCTGTTCTATTTGGATAACTGGTGGAGCGCGGGCAACACGGTGTACCGCGAGAACTACAGGATAAACGATAGGAACGTGGAGAACGCGGGCGTGGATGTCGACGTGTCCGGCGGGAGGGACTTGGCGGGAAACCTTCAGACACCTGGCGAGAACGAGAACGCGTTCGACGTTGACACGAGGAACCCGGTAATCTCAGGGGTGGGGGCCTCCAACATTACCCAGACATCAGCCACCATATCGTGGACGACCGATGAGCTCTCAAACAGCCTCGTGGAGTACGGCACGACCCCCGCTTATGGGTTGACTGGGTCAGACGCGGCGTTGGTCACGAGCCACTCAATCGATTTGGCCAGTTTGTCCGCGGGCACGCTCTATCACTATCGGGTGAGTTCAACCGATGCGGCAGGGAATACATCGACTTCTTCGGATTACACATTCACGACTTCCCCGCCTATATCTCCACCACCAGTCCAAGACTTCAGCATAAGCGTCAGCCCGACCTCCGGGTCTGTCGTACAAGGAGAATCAACCACCGCGACGGTTTCTATCTCCCCAAGCGGAGGATTCGCTTCGACGGTTGGTCCCACCGCTTCAGGTTTACCATCGGGTGCGACCGCCAGCTTCTCCCCATCGTCCGGGACGCCTAGCTTCACTTCGACGCTTACGGTCTCGACTTCCGCGACTACCCCGGCGGGAACATCCTCGATCACCATAACGGGCACCGGAGGGGGAAAGACCCACAGCACCACTTACACCTTGACGGTGACGACTGTAGTCCCTGACTTCACCATAAGCGTCAGCCCGAGTTCGGGATCGGCCGTCCAGGGGGCATCGGTGACAGCAACCGTTTCACTCGCTTCTGTCGAGAACTTCAGCAGTACAGTCAGCTTGTCGGCTTCTGGTCTCCCATCGGGTGCGACCGCGAGCTTCAGCCCGTCCTCTGGGACGCCCAGCTTCACCTCAACGCTGACGATCTCAACTGCCTCGACTACCCCGGCGGGAACATCCTCGATCACCATAACGGGCACAGGAGGGGGGAAGACCCACACCTGCGCCTATACTTTGACCGTCACATCGGTAGTTCCAGGGGAGGCTACGCTGACGGTTGACACGACCCCGATAAAGGCGAACGTGTATGTGGATAATTCTCTCTGGGGCACCGCGCCTCAAACCAGGTCGCTCGACGCTGGCACATACACGGTGTTATTTGGCGATTACTTGGGTTATCTGGCCCCTGCCCCACAGACGGTGACTCTCGCGGAAAACGAGACGAGGACGGTTACGGGAGTCTACACGGCGATACCTACTGAGAACATCGAGAGCCAGTCTCCGACATACGAGGTTCCACCGTTGGGAGCCGGAGAGAACGCGACGATAACGGTGGAAAACACGGCCATATCGGAAATTGTAATATGGGCCGAAAACAACATCTCGGGCGCGAGGATCACCGTGCAGCAACTCACCGGCAGGCCAGCGGAAATAGCGATAGGGCCTCCGGGAACCGTATACAAGTATCTGAACATAGTCGCAGAAAACGTAATCGACGCCCAGATCGGGAGTGTCGTCATCAGCTTCAAAGTCGAGAAATCTTGGATAACCGCGAACGGAATCGATATGTCGACGATAGCCCTCTACCGGTACGATCTCGCCACAGGTGAATGGACACCTCTGCCGACCACATACCTGAGCGAGGATGACACGTACGCTTACTTCTCGGCGGTTTCTCCGGGATTATCAGTATTCGCGGTGACAGGAACACCCGTTGCCCCGCCCCTTCCGTGGATGGTTTACGTCGTCGGGATAGGATTGATAGTATTGATCATAGTTATCATTTGTCTCCTAGCGTACAGACATAGTCATCATTTGTCTCCTAGCGTACAGACATAGTCATCATTTGTCTCCTAGCGTACAGAGTTAGAAAGTGAAAGCGCCGCCCAGCGGTACCTAAGCGGATTGGAAATGTACGGAAAAACAATTGCCCTGCCCCTGATTTTCTTTATCGGTCTTCTAGCGTGTTTTGTGACCAAGTAACGTGGCCTCAAACAGCCATCGTCCAAAAATTTCAACTCATTACGAACTACTGTGAACAATAAGCTTCGCCAAAACGCAGCAACCACAAGATTAAAATCCTCAAAAAAGAGTTATTTTTAGGGGTCGAATGCGCAAAAGGACACCAAAACAGATGCTTTTAGCTTATTTGATAGGTTTTGGTGTAGCTTTGTTTGTCCTACAGGGCGTAGCTTGGCTGGCCCTAAGTCAGTTCGGGTTGATCGGCAACTTGGTTTATGTCGTGTGGCTTAGCAGCACAGTCGTCATACTTTTCGCGAAGGACATAGCAGATGTTATCTCAGCAAAGTTCCGCAAATCTATATTTTTTAATCACCCGCTACTCGAACACTGTCCATACTCAGCGCTTGTGGCGTACCTCAGCCCAGTGATGTGGATCTCGTTGCTCGCCGCCGCAAACGCAGTGTTCGGTTTCTGTAAAGATATAGCGATGCTTAGATAGTGGCTATCGCGTCGTCACTTCGCAGCCGCCTTCGGTAACGATTACCGTGTGCTCCGCCTGTGCGACGAAGCCGTCGCCGCGCTCCTTCAAGATATGGTAGGGGTGAAGCGCACCGACGCCGACGAGTTCTCGTAGCGTCAGTTCAAGCCTGAGCTTGGACATCTGCTTCGCCAGCCATCTCTCTGCGAATGGAAGGCTGCTGTATGACCGCTTGATGGTGTTGAGGAGCTCCCTAGTCATGCGCATGCGCACGGGCCTGTCGCGCAGGTAGCGGAAGATGTAGGCTTGCGGCGCGTCCTCCACAAATCCCGCGCCGTCCGTCAAGAATGGTTCCAGCGCTATGATGTCGCCAACCTCCAATTTTTGCCCCGTGTTTTCACCGACGTTCGGGACGGTTATGCCGGCGTGCAGGTTCCACTTTGACAAACCATGGCCCGTCAGATTTCGGATCGGCTTGAATCCCGAAGCTTTTGCTGAATCTTCGATCGCCTTTCCTATCTCTCCGACGTCTATCTCAGGTTTGACCGCTTTGATTCCCTCCTCGAGCGCGCGTTCTACTGCTTGAACCATTTCAACTTTCGCACCGATCGCGATGGTGACTGCGGTATCCGCGATGTAGCCGTCGATGTGGGCCCCTATGTCGATCTTGACGAGGTCTCCCTCCTTGACTTCCGAATCGTCGTCCGCAGGGGGGCTGTAGTGCGCGGCCACTTGATTTAGCGAAACGTTACAAGGAAATGCCGGTTTCGCGCCCTTCTGCTTTATCATTTCTTCTACTGTCTCGGCGATGTCAAGTAACGCCACGCCGGGCTTCACCATTGAGCGCATGTGCTCCCTGACCTCGGCGACTATCTTGCCAACATTCCGATATGTTTGAAGTTCTTCATCGCTCAGCATACTGGACCTCGACTAGCTTTTCGTCTGCAGATATTAATAACGTGACAGCCCTCTTTTAACTGGGCGAGGTGGGGAGATGGTTGAGGATACATTTCTGACGAAGATGCAGGCGCGGGTGCTTGAGCTGCGCGCAAAGGGCCTCACACAGGCTGAGATAGCTCGACAACTTAAGACATCGCGCGCGAACGTCTGCATCCTCGAGCACAGGGCACGGCGGAACATCGCACGAGCTGAAAGAACGTTGAAGTTGTCCGCGAAACTTCTCGCTCCAGTTGTGTTGAAGATTAAACCGGGCGATGACATTTTGAAAGTGCCCGATAGGTTGTTTAAAGCGGCAGATGCTGCGAAGATTCGAGTCAAGCTCAGCACTCCAGATATCATAGCAAAAATCCGTGAAGGGGCAAGGGATAGATTACACGGTCGGTCGGCAACTCAAAGTTTTGATGTGGTTTTAACATTAGGGGGCGAGTTGCTCATTCCATAAGCAGGCCATGTCTACCCGCTTATAAACTTCCCCAACTTTGATTGTTTTTCGCGTTCGAAACGAAGGTCATCCTCCCCGTAGCCGAGGACCTCCATGATGCGCATGACTGCCGGCAAGACTTGGTTCTCCACGTAGTAGTCCGCATCGTATTTCATTCCTTTGAAATCATCGACTGGTATCGCTCGCTCGCTTATACTACCCGTACCTTTAGCCTCGATGTACGCGATTATCATGCCCGGTTCTATCTGCACTCCCTTTGCCCTCAGTTTTTTTGCAGCGGCCACGTGCGGGCCTATCGCTTTGTATTGCTCGATCGGCATCGTCAGCTGCGTGTAAATTATCAAGTCGTCCAGATCCACTTTCCCTTCAAAAATGTTTTTCGTGACCTCGCGCACAATTTTTGCAGCTTTTTCTCTGGAGCCATCGCGGAGTATCGCCTCGAGCACAGCTTCCTGTGTCTTCTTGGCGAGCGCGGCCCAGTCGCGTCGCACGAACTCCAATCCCTTTACGACCATCCTATCGTCCTCGCTTATCATCGCGTAGCGCTTCTTTGTGACGAAGACCCCGCGCTTGTAGAATCCCTCGAGCTCGAGCTCGATGATGCCGGGCAAGCTTTCGTTGACTTTTTTTAGGAAATCTGTAGCATCTTTTTTGCTTTTACCGTTCAGCTTGCAAAAGAGCGAATCTGTATTATGAACTAGGATCAGCCCTTCTGCGTCGACGAAATTATGCGTGCCAGCCACCTCTAAATCGTAGACGTACGGTTGGTTGAGTGAACAGGGTTCTATCCTTGTAATTTCAGCTAGACAGTAATTTTGTCCTTCCATCTTAGGGGACTTCACCGATTGTAAGCGCAGAGTCGTGATGTCGGATTTGTCTTCCCGATATTTCCAGTACACATGTCTGATAGGTTTGTTAAAGTAAGTCATTCCGCCATCCAAAGATTTGAGTAGAAGATGAACGCCGATGGCAAGATCCTTACTTTTTGTCGAACAATGGATGAAATGTGTTGCGTAACGTTTTTCCTTTTTGCCACCATCGCCAGCCAAGTACCCATCCAAAAATGCTTTGCGGATGCTCTCTTCAGCCGTGAAAATCATCTGGGGAACCTGTTTTCCATCACTTCCTTTTCCCGCACCAAAGCCATACTGAAATAAGGCAACGATTGGAATTCGCTGGACACGATAGTAATACATCGGTTTGCCGGTTCGCTTGTCTATGTGTCTGATTATGCGCAAGTCATCACCAAGAAAATTGTTGAAGAAACGCTTTACTCGTAAGATGTGTTTCCTGTTTTGGCTTCCGAAGGAAAGGAGATGTTTTCGCCCGCTTTTAGTCTTCACATTGGAGACCGAACCCTCGGCGCAGTAATATCCCAATATCCAAGCGAGTTCTTGGGTTAATTTTAAAAATCGTGGGATGCGACCAGTTTTCGCATTTTCCCCCCCGATAAAGCAGAAGTCTTTCTCCAAATTGGGACTCAAATGTTTTTTTCGGTCTTGGTGGGCTGCGTTCACATGAATGGCGAGAGCATATTCTCCTCCGCAATAAGGGCACTCACCTTTAACGTCAGTGGGGAAGCGTCGTTTATCCTTATAGGCACGTAATGTTTCTGTATAAGGACCAAGATTTAGATGAGCTACATCGATTATCTGGCCTCGCATATACTTTACAGGCAACTTGGGGCTGGTGAGCGAAACAAGATAATCACCCACACCAAGGTCCTTCGCGTTGACAAGTCGTAAGCGGTCTTGGTGTGCATAAACTGAATGTTGAGGTGTGACGACAGTTCGGCCGTATTTGGTGATCATGTCGAGAAGTCTCCCTTTCTTTCTTTCATTGTAGAAATGTTTTATCGCCCTTCTGATGGGCATAAAGCGCAGTTCCTTCTTTTTTGTATCAAACGAGAGCGTTTCGTATCTCTCTCCTTTACCACTTTTTTCCTCAACAAACTCACCGATCTTCATCAAGTGAATATCTCCTTTCTCATCCCGGATGAAGACGCGTCGATCGTAAGGTAAGCTATCTCCGTAAATCACCTCAAAGCCAGAGTTCTTCGCCATCTCGATGGTCTTGTAAATATAATTTCTTCCAAAGCTCGTCACGCTCTCCGCGCATTGTTTGCAGTACCAGCGTGCCCTAGGGTAACCGAGCATCCCGTAGAAAGAGTTTGCGATGATCTTGAACGCCCATTGCTTCGCATCGAGCGAGCGGTATTCCCTACTGTCACGCGTGTACTTTTTCATCTCCTCTTTCACTTTTACGCGTTCCTTGATGATGCGCTCAAGCGTCGTCGGGATGAAGCCCTGGCGCTTATTGCAAAAGCGATAGCTGAGCTCGGGCACAGAAGTAGCTTCGCTCGGCTTGCAGCATTTACAGTCGAGGGCGGATGGGTCGATGTTATGTGTGACGATGATGCTCGGGTACAGGCTTCTGAAGTCGAACACGACGATGTCTTCATGCAGGCCCTTCTCAGGCTCCATAACGTAAGCTCCGACATAAGTTTCCTTGGCGCGCTCCATGAACTCCTCGCCCACCGGCCGTACCGGCACAAGCTCACCTATCCTGAACGCCTCCGCGATGAGCAGCCATTCGACGAGCTGCCCAGGCGTCATGCGGCTGACATCGAATGGAGACTGGCGCACTATCCGTGCGAGCTCAAAAAACATGGGGAGAAGTTCCAACCCGATCTCGAGGGTGGCATCTGCATCGGACATGGAATATTTGAGGAATGTTTTTGCCTTTTCTCCGCCTTTGTCCCAAGCGTCGCAGATTTCGGTGAACTCTATGTCGAGTTTATCCTTGCCAGTGAAATATTTGTATACATTTTCGAGCGTGTAGTGGATTAGCCTAATGTTGCCAATCGTCGCAAGGAAATCTATCATGGCATAGACGTCGATGTGCGGTCGGCCGCGGATGCGTGCTACTGTCGCGAGCCGTCTCTTCCTCGCAATCACTTCTGAGCCATCCCGCCCCAGCGTCAGCTTTACCTTGAGCACCTTGGCTCGCTCGCGCATGTATGGGAAATCGAAGAGGTCGGTGTTGTAGCCGAGTAGGATATCGACATCGCGCTCCTCAACGATCTGAACGAAACGCTCCAACATCTCTCGCTCGCTCGGTACGACCTCCACGTAGTCTAGCCCAGCCTTGAAATCTTTCCATGTTATCACCTTTCTGAAGCCGCGGTTGTCGGCCAAGCTTATCATCAGGATTGGGTCCTTGTCGGGCCGGGTGGAGCCAGTGGGGTTGTAGACTTCGATGTCGAAGCTCATGATATTGAGGTCGATCTTCGGCGCCTTTGTTGGAGCCGGTGGTTTATCGAGAAGCACAGTTTTCACGCCATTTTTTTCAACGACATCTCCGTTGAAGCTGATGCCGCCCATCGGCACAAGGCCGCTGTCGATGAGGTAGCGCCTCGCCGGTTGGATGTCAAATTCATAGATCTCCTTGACTCCGCGGATGCTGCGCATGACATGCCTGAGTGGAGCCATGTCTTTGGGGTTATCGAATGTCACTTTGATTGCCTTGACCTCCTGCCCAAGAAAAGTTCGATTTGTAAGCCCGACGGATTCAGGTTTTATGGTGCGATTTTCCTCTTCCATTTGAAGTTTGCTTATCGTTTTCATAACTTTCGTTGGTTCATCCGCGACAACATAGAGATATGGCTTAAAATTTTGATCCCCGGCAACGATTGTGCCATTTTCGTTTTTTATAAACAATCTTATGCAGGGTTGCTTTTCTTCCTCCGCATAGTCGCTGTCCAATAGCAGGCCTTCCAAGTCTTCACCGAATTACAATCGACGGCTTTTCAAATAAAGTTTTTATATCCTTAAAAGCGAAATGGCCGGAACGTTGGCCCTTCTGCATACTCTTTCAACGAACTTCGGAATCTCGACCACTTCCGTCGCTCGTCGCTTTTTCACTTGGGGGCCTTTCTCCAGCAGTCGTTGCCTCACGCCCTTCTTCCAGGCGCTTTTCCGCGGCCTTCCCTGGTTTTTCGCCCCGGTTTTTCCGCGGTTCTCCGTTGTCCGTAGACTTCGGTTCGGCCACCTCTGCAGGCTTCTGTTCCGGCCAACTATTAGTTGTTGCAAAACGTATATAAATAGGTTGTTTACTCTAATAGAGATATTTCTATTTTTAACTTTTGCGGCGGGAAGTCCCCTTCCTTTAGGGAGGGGATGAAAGCCGCCGAATACTTTCGGTGACCTCTCTCCCCAAGCAAAGTATATGAGTGATTTGGGTGATAGTAGATAATGGAATATCGCAGAATGCCAAGTGGACGGGCTACTCGCAGTTCGCGGGTAATCTGCGGCAAACAGGCCTGCTGGCTCCGAGCGAGTCAGTGACGCACCCGCAGGAAGCCCCGCCCTTCAGGGCGGGGTAGTTCACCAATATGCGAAGGCCAAGCTCCTATCGCCCAAGCACAAAAAGAGAATAATGTTTACCCGCGCTTTTTTCTCGCTCGCCTGAGGTCCTTTGTCGTGAACTCTAAGCCAAGCTTCCTTAGTTTTTTCTCAGCTGGAAGTCCTGTCTTGAGGTCCCAGTCGCGGAGCTTGTAATACTCATCCAGCATCTGGTCCAGCTCGACGACATGGCCCTTCGGCGGCCCCTCCGGCGATGGCTCCTTCAGCAGGCGTTCTGGCAGAGTATCATCTTTACGTCGGATGCCTTCGCGGACGTTGAACATGCGGTTGAGGTTGACTATCCTCTCGCCTATGCGGTGCAGCTCTCGCTCTGTCAGCCCCATCCCCGTGGTGGCGTTCATCGCCCTGAGAACATCTTTGTAATAGAAAGTCGGCGGGATCATAGTTCCATACTTGCAGATGCCGACTGACTCCACCACAACCGCGAAATCTTCACACTCCTTGACCATCAGCCCCTTGTACTTGGGGTTGAGTTTTTCTCCTATCTCCGGCAGATATTTCGCGCCGAATCGCTCTTTTATTGCTTTCTCGAAACCCACCTCATCTAGGACAGGAAATGCGTAGAGATGGTCGGCGCCCCTCGCCGCGGTGGCGTTCCCTAGCCCCATCGATTTTTGTGCCCGTCCATCCTGTCCTGCGAGTTCCTGCTTTTTGATGGCCATCACATATTTTTCTGCGCCCTTGCCGATCTTCTGGGCCGCGCGATAGCTGCCCTCCGCGAGAAGGTTGCCGATGCCTTTTCGCATTGCGATCATTTTGACGAGTTCCACCATCGTCTCGTGGTTGCCGAAGCTCAGATCGAGGCCGCCAGTGTCCTTCTCGGTGATGAGCCCTCTTTTAAAGCACTCCATGGCCCACGCGATGGTGCCACCGCAGCTACAGGTGTCCATGCCGTAGCGGTTGCAGAGATAGTGCATGTAAAGTATCGCTTCGACGTTTCCGATGCCACATTTAGAGCCCATGCACGCGAGCGTCTCGTACTCTGGACCGCCTCCAATGTATTTGTACGGTCCTTCGGGCACGCACGTGTATCTGCCACAGCGCTGTAAGCATGCAAAGTCTGCGCGCGGCTTCACCAAGTACTTGCGCCTTATCAGCTTGCCACCTATCTCCTCGGCGTGCTCGAAGACGCCTGTTTCATAGTTCCTCGTGGGCAGGCGGCCGATTTCGTTCATCAGCTCCACCAAGCTCGGGGTGCCGTAGTCGGCTCGCCCTTGGGTGAATGGGTCGGCCAGCATTTTTGCGTGGAGCTCGTCCATGAGTTTGACGTAGTTCTTTTTGTCAGCGATTGGGATGTCCATCTCCCCGCGGACGGCGATCGCCTTCAGGCGTTTCGATCCCATGACCGCGCCCAGGCCACTCCGCGCAGATGTCCTGTCGAGGTCGTTCATCACGGCTGCGAATCTTACGAGGTTCTCTCCCGCTTGGCCTATGTACAAAAGTTTTATCCTACCGTCGCCAAGCTCCTCTTTTATCATGTCGTCGGTTTCGTAGACGTCGTGGCCCCAAAGTTTTCTAGCATCTCTTATTTGGACTTTACCGTTGTCTATCCAGAGGTAGACGGGACGCGGGGATCGACCTCTCGCTATGATCGCATCGAAACCAGCGAACTTCAGCTCTGGGCCCCAATGACCGGCGGCGTGGGATTCGCCCCAGATATCCGTGAGGGGCGACTTTGCAGCGACGACGTGACGTGAAGCTTGAGGAAATAGGGTGCCGGTGAGTGGACCGGCGGCAATCATCAAAACATTTTCTGGCCCAAGCGGCCTAGTCCTCGGCCCAACTTCGTCGTAAAGTACACGTGAGCAAAGGCCAGCGCCGCCGAGGTATCCTCTCGCGAGTTTCTCATCCAACGGTTTAGTGAGAGCCTTTCCTCGGGTCAAGTCTACATCGAGTATCTGGCCAGCATAGCCGCCGTATTTAAACATTTCACTCCCTCGGCATCTGCACGCGCTCTAGCATGATGGGCTTCAAGCGTTTGACCAAGTCGAGCCTCTTCTTATCGGCGAATTTTTCCGAAGTTTCGATGGAGAGTGCGTTCGTCGGGCAACGTTTGACGCACGCTTGGCATAGGTCGCACTTTATTGCCTTCTTGCTCTCTGGGTGCAACCATATCGCTCCGAACGGGCAGGCTTCGACGCAGGCGCCGCAGCCTATGCACTTCGACTGGTTGAGTATGACGACATCTACTTTATCGTTTCTCGTGAGGGCTTCGGTCGGGCAGACCTTCGCGCACGGAGGGTCAGCGCATTGACGGCAGGCGATGGGCTTGTCTATCGCCGGCTCCATCCTTACTACGCGGAGGCGCGCTTTTTTTGGATTCAAAACCTTCTCATGGCATAAAGCGCAGTACAGCTCACAAATTCTACATCCGGTGCACTTGATTGGATCTCCATAGAGGTATGGCATGTTAACTCCCAAACGTTTTCATCATTTACCTATTTATTTTATATGCTTGGTTAGGATTGGCGAGATAGCGTTCAAATAAGTACAAGATGTCTGAGTTTTCGCTGATACTCTTCTCGCGAGATCGGCGCATACAAACTGGCGCGGCGTCCTTTTCCAGTAGCTAGGCGCGTCAGCAGGCCAGCCGCATACATTCGGCGTAATGTTGATGATGCTGACCAAACTTGTGCTCGCTTATCACCATGATATTTGACGACGCCCTCACGCATCAAGTCGTTGTGTGTAAATTCCTTGATCTCGTTTGGCCAAGCCCACTCCAAGATTTCGCGCCAGGTTCTTTCGCACGGCCGCTTCACTGGCTATCACCTTTATTCCTTAGTTGGGAATGACACTCCCAACTATAAAAAGTATTGCGGCAGCGTGTGGTCGGAAAATTTTTTTGATGACACAAGTACGTAAAATCACCGAAACCCCACCTTTTTTGAGCAGCAAAAACGATTGTGCAACGGTGCTCTGATGTTCGTCAAGGTGCTAAAGTGTTTGAGATGCAAAAGGGAGCATTTACCAAAAAAAAATCTTTATGTTTGTAAAAAATGTGGAGGAAAATTGGACATCATTTACGATTACGATGCTATCGCAAAGAAAGTAAATAAAAAAGTTTTGGCGGGGCGACCATCAGGAGTATGGAAATATCCGGAATTCCTGCCGATCGTCGACAGCAAAAACATCGTGACGCTTGGCGAGGGCGGCACCCCATTGATTGAGGCAAAAAATCTCGCCCGCGAGCTCGGCATGAAAAATGTTCTGTTGAAGGACGAGACAAGAAATCCGACGGCATCGTTCAAGGACCGTCCGATGAGTGTGGGAGTTTCCAAGGCCAAGGAGTTTGGGGCGAAGGCTGTCGTCGTCGCGTCGAGCGGTAATGCGGCGATAGCTGTCGCAGCCTACTCGGTGAAGGCAGGCATAGATTGCTACGCCTTCGTTCCAGCGGAGGCACCGGCGGCAAAAGTTGCGCAGCTCTCGATGTATGGCGCCCACATAATCAGGGCTAAGGCGGAAGGCGAAGGTGATCCATCTTACAAGCTTATGCAGATGGCCTGGGAGCGCTACGGCTGGAGCCCAATACCGAGCAGCGGAGCTTTCAACCCATATCAGCCCGAAGGATCGAAAACGATGTCTTACGAGATCGTCGAGCAACTTGGTTGGCGCGCGCCCGATTGGTTGATCGCGCCTACTGGGGCTGGGACTTTGCTGTCGGGGAACGCCAAAGGTTATTTTGAATTCGAGCAGCTCGGATTCATAAAGTCCGTGCCAAGGATGGTTTCGATCCAGGCGGAAGGCTGTGCTCCGATAGTTAAGGCATTCAAGGAAGGCACACCACCATACAAGATTCCAACTTGGCGGAACCCAAGCACCGTGGCTGGCGGATTGGTCGACCCCTACCCATGGGATGCAGATACTGCACTACCGGCGATCAAGCGTTCGAAAGGAACAGCCGAGGCCGTGAGCGATGCCCAGATATTGAATGCTGGGAAGCTGCTTGCGAAGTGCGAAGGGATTTTTGCCGAACCTTCTGGAGCTGCGGGCCTAGCTGGGCTCAGAAAGTTGTTGGATGCGGGAACGATCGATCGCTCTGACGTCGTCGTCGTTGAGGTCACGGGCAGCGGGCTGAAGGACACCAAGGCCGCGATGCAGCTTGTCAAAGAGCCGCCGACGATAGAGGCCAAGCTGGAGCAACTTGAGCATCTCATCAAGCGAAAGTGAACTACCGCTCTTTAAAAAGGGTGGCTTCTGGGGTCGGACATTGAACGACACTACCAAGTTCGCTGGATGGCAATGCCCCAGTTACGG
>Ga0315289_10010322_pt1 | contig 13377 bp, 13 predicted proteins | sample YL17G11_40_MG_FD_203452 | JGI IMG/M metagenome (GOLD analysis project Ga0315289, IMG submission 203452) | Sediment microbial communities from Yellowstone Lake, YNP, Wyoming, USA - YL17G11_40 | ecosystem: Environmental > Aquatic > Freshwater > Lake > Sediment | place: USA: Wyoming | collected...
GCTTCGCGCCAGTCGAAAATCCCTGCTTCACAAAATTCTTTTCGCCGCACTCCGTGAACGGCTACGAAAGGAAGAAGGTGAGAAGATAGGAAGGTGAGGACGGGGATTCCGTCCCTTCTTCGCTTCTCACCTTCTTCCTATGATGCTCCGCGTTTTCGCGTCCGGGCACGTTGGCTCGGGACGGTCAACCGGGGGCATCAAAGGAGCGGCACCGGCACGTTCTCCAGAACAAAGCGCAGCTCCTTCTGCACCGGTTTGAGAACGAGCGTGAAGCGGAATGTCGTCGCCGTGCCGCAGATGTCGCAATTGCCGCTGCCGTGGGCGGTGCCGGTCACCAGATCGCCGGACCCGCCGCCGGACCCGCTGCTAAAGCCGCCGCTCTGGTCCAGGATCGACTTTCCCTGGGGGTCGAGAATATCGAGCTTCGTGAGGATCACTTCGGGAGTCGGGTCCTGGGTCCACAGCGCGACGGCGCCGCCCGTCGACCAGATGACCTTGCTGTGGCTATACCGCATCGACAGGCGATAGTCATACTTGCCGTTCTCCGCCGTGATGTTGTCGACTTTGATCTCCAGACCGGGCGTCAACGTGACCCAGTCCGTGGTCGGCCGGAAGGGGATGTCCACTGTCTTGATCTGGCCGGGGACGAGGGCGTACATGGACCACTCGACCTTGCTGAGCACCAGCGGGTAGGGGCGGTTGGGGTCCAGGGGCATGTCCACCGTCACATTGTACGGCCGGAGCTCGGAGACCCATTGGCCGCCGACCCACTTTTTTGTGTACTGGAGCGGCCAATAGAAGTGGCAATAGTGGCTCGGGACCGGTTTGCCACGGTAGACCTCGCGGCCCTTCTCATCGAGCACGAGAACCGCCCTCTCCGACCAATCGAATCCGATCACCCCATTGACGTCGTCGACGTCCACCCGGGCGGCGACCGACAACGACCGCTCGGGGGGCTTCGCGCCGCTGGTCCCGGCCGGGTTATACAGCTTCGACATCGACGTCAGGGACTCCCAGGTCGCCACGAAGTGCGCCGCCGGATTCCACACCTGGTTGGGCTCCGCTGTGGGTGCGGCGGGTAGCCCGTTGGGGTCGTTCGGCTCGCCGGCCGCCGTGATGCGAATGTTTCCATACGTCCCTGGCACCGGCTGCCCTGCGGCCACGACGCTCATGCCCAGAGCGACCACGATCAGACTGATGACACCTATTCTCCTCATTGTCATATCTCCTTCAAGATCTCGAGAATCGTTCGCGAATCTCTACTCGCTTTTTGACAACTCCATGTTCCCGGCGGCACCCAAAGCCGGCCAACGCCTCCGCTAGCCGTCGCCCATCGTCGTCCCTCCCTTCTGTGGCTCGCCGCCACCGGCACGCCGATAACTCCCTCGTATATAGGGCGCTCCACGCAGGCAAACGTTGCACCAGAATCCGCCGGCCGCGTCAACAATTCACTCCGCCTTCTGTCTTGCGTCCTTACTCCAGGTATCCCATTAGGATCAGCTTCGCTTCCTGCTCGGGCGTGACGAGTTGGCGCAATTGCTGCTGCGTCTCGCGCAGCTCGGTCCGTCTCTGCACGCGGATCTGGCGCAGGGCTTCGAGCCGCTGACGGACCTGCGCCCCATCGGGATTCTTCATTTCCATCGCATCGAGCAGTTGCTCACAAGCCTTGTCGCCGTCGGTCAGCTTGTCGGGCCCCTTGTTGAGGGAAGGCCGACGCCACTGCCAGCCAAGGCTCACCTCGCCCACCTTCTTTTTCACCGGGCCGGTGCCCCCGATGTTGAAGCTGTAGCCGCTGCCCCCACTGGCGACTCCGCTACTGACAAACGACCCGCTCCCGGCACCCGATCCACTGACAGTACCCCGTGCGCTGGCCGTACCGTCGGCCGCGCCGCCGAAGGCATACCGGCCGCCGCCGCTTGCACCGCCCGAGCCGCGCGCACTGCCGCTCGCAGAGCCGGAACTGGCAGCGGCCCCGCCGCCGCCGGAACTCTGACTGAAGCTGTCCGAACTGGTGCTGCCGCCCCCGCCGAAGGCGTAGACGGAGACATTGATGCCCGGCATGCTTCGAAGCTGCCGGATGCGGTCCAGCTTCGGTTCGATCGCCTTCCATTGCTCGGGCGTCACGCCCAGCGCTTGCGGCCATGCCTCGCTGTCGGAATACTCCTCCCAGAGTTTTCGCGCTTCCTGCTGCGCCGCCTTCTGCTTTTGCTCCTCCTGTACGCGGCCTTGTTCGACCTTCGAGCGCATTTCCTCCGTCTTTCGCTGCTGCTCCTGCATCCAGCGCTGCTGCTGGGCCGGCATCTGGGGCGGTCGCATCCGGGAAAAAGACCGGTCGACCGACGTGAATAACAAGGTACACAAGGCCAAACTCAGCCATATCGCCCTCTTTCTCATGGCCAGTTCTCCTCTCAATAGGTGAACGTCTTGACTCGCTGCTGGAACTGCTCGAAGCTCAGACCGCCTCGGGCAAACGCATCGATATCAGCCTTCTTCGCCTGGATTGTCAAGACCGTCGCGGGAGCCGCCGGTGCGGCGCCCGTCCCAGTGCGGCCTGGGGCACCTCGACCTGCCATCGCTCCGCTGGAGCGGGAGTCCGCATGGGTTCTGCCGCCCCCCGGACCGAACGAGCTACTGCTGGTGCTGTAGCTGCTGCCTTCGAACCATGCCCCTCTACCGGCGCCGTAGGACCCGCCAGCGCTCGCCGGACCGGGCCAGGCGCCGGATTCATCGTGCGCGATGATGGTCACGATGACTGTTTCGTTCGGCTCCACGTGGCGGAGGTTCGCCGCGTGCCGGAGCGTCTTGAGCAAGTCCTCCTGGAACTGCCGGAAATCCATTTTTCCCGTCTCACCCGGCAGTCCGCCGACCGTGCTGCCCAGCGGATTCTGCGGCGAAGAGAGTCTCTGCCTGGCCCGCTGCCAGACCGGATCGACAGGTTCTTTCTCCGCTTCGCTCGCGCCCGGCGGCACCGGCGCAAAGGCGAACGGAGAGTCCATCTCCAACACGAACACGGCGGCGGAGCCCTCGAGGTAGAATGCCTCCAGCGCCCGGTCCCGGTCGCCGAAGAAGTCCCCGAAATTGACGAACGCGCCTTGGATCATCCGCGGCTCGCTGAGCTTCTCCCGCAGAATCTGCAACATGATCCGCAGGTCCTCCGCCGTCTCCGCGACCTTCTCCGGCACGACTTGCGCCGTGGGAATCACAAAGACGTTGCCTGCGGCCGTGGGGAGGGCTACTGGTGGGCGGCTTGGAGTCGCCGGCGCGCGATTGTCTGGCGGCCACTTTCCCGACGGTTGCGGTTGGCCGCTGACGATGTTCCTTGTGACGTTGGTAAACGGCTTGTTATCGGGATCGAAGACAAGGCCTTCCTTGCTGAAGATCAGCCGTCCCGTCCATCCATAGGGCACCAGGACGGTGTACCTCCCCTTGGAATCCGTCATGACGTTGTCGCCGCCCGGTTCCACCGTCACTTTCACGCCCGCGATAGGCTCATTGCCGGCCATAATCGTGTCGGAGATGGTGAGCATCTGCGTGCGGGCCTTATAGTCCTGATTGTGGCTGCTTGCCATGAGCCTTTGATACATGCGGCTGGCAGGCTCGAAAGAGTATCCTTCCTTGTTCGGCACCACCTTGCCCGTCCAGCCGTACAGCACGGTAGCCGCGTAAGCACCGTTTTCATCTGAAACGGGATCGTCAGGCAATCCCTGCATCACGACGCCGCTCACGCCGGTCGTGCCCGAGATTGTGAACGTGAGGACCTTGGCCACGTAATCCTGGTTTGACAGGTCTTCGGTGACCTTCGTATAGGATCTGGAAGGCGGATCAAAGCTATAGCCTTCCTTCGTCGGTGCCACGATGCCGGTCCAGCCGTACTCCACCTGTGTCGAGTAGCTCCCGTCGGCGCGCGTTGTGGGACTGCCGGGGAGCCCCCGCAGGAGAACATTGCTCAAACCCACGTTACCCGAGATGGTGAACGTCTTCTTGGCGGCACGATCTTGGGATTGTCCGGTTGGAGTGATGCTGAGGATCAGCAGGCTCAGAAGGGTCAAGGTAACAGTCGTTCGATTGGTGCATGTCATGATTCTACCCTTTCACAGGCTCTTGCTACCTCGGGTGGTCAATGTTGTGTGGCGGGCGTTGCCTTGGTCGTCAGCGCGGCCACGTACTGCAATCCCGTGCGGATCTGGGTCTTGTCGAGAACGCGGTTCTGCTCGATCCGGTCCAACGCTTTGGCGACCTGCTGGCGGTCCTTCAAACGGGCCTCTTCGATAAGCTGGACAAACTCGGCAAACCTCTTGTCCATCCGCCGGTCCGAGCCGGCGGCGAACTGGGTGGCGAAAAGCTGCAAGTCGCCCCGCAATTGCTCCGCCAATTCGTTGCGCAGGTTCGCTTCGTTGGCTGCCAAGCCGGACTCCAAACACCGATCCACCTCGGCCAGCACGGTTTCTTGCACGGCGGGCTTGAGCGAGGCCACGATGGACGCCTGCAAATCGGCCCGAAGCTGTTCGACATCCACCGGGCGCGGGGCGGTCGCCCGGCCGATGATCACGCCGGCTCCCAGGACGAGAACCGCCGCGACGCTTATCCTCAGGATGCCGCCGACGGAGGGGAATATCCGCCTCGTGTCTGTCTCGGCAGGCGACACATCCTGCAGGGCTTCGATCACTCTGTCCCGGCGGGCCTCCATGTCGGCCTCGAGCCGCTGTCCGAGCGCGACCAGCGATTGTGCCTGTTCCTGGAGGCTCCGGGCGTACTGCCGGCAGGCCTCGCAGCCGCCAAGGTGTTCCTGCAGGGCTTGGGCCTGCTGGGTATCCAAGGCTCCGAGCACATAGTCGGCGACCTTGTCCTGCATCTGCGGGCAGGGTCTATTCATGGCGTATCTCCTTGTGCAGTAAGGATTTCGTGCAGTTCTTTAATGGCGGTTCGCAGTCTCAGGTAGACGCCGGAAGTCGAAATGGCGAGCTTCTCGGCGACCGTCTTGACGTCCTGGCCGTCGAAGTAGTACATCACCAGCGGCAACCGCAGGTCCCGGGGGAGCCGGGCCACCGCCTGTTGCAGGCCCTCGTGACCTGATTTCGCCCGCTGGGGCTCCAAGGGTCTGTCGGGGACCGGCGCCTTTGCGGCGGTCTTTCGCTTGCGGAGCAGATTGATGCTCAGGTTGCGGGCGATGGCAACGATCCAGCCGCCGAACTGAGAGCCGTCCCGAAGCTGGCAGACCCGCTCGAATCCCTTGATCATCGCCTCTTGGGCGACGTCCTCGGCATCGTGGACATTCCCAAGAACGCCCAAGCAGACCAGAAAGACAGGCTTGTAATGCCGCTGGACCAGCACGGCATAGGCTGTCCGGTCTCCCTGATGCGACGCCCAGGCTAATTCTTTGTCGCTACGTTCGTCCAATCGGAGCTCCGCAATACCTGGCGAGATCCAAACCACAGTAGAGACACACGGCGGGTACGCCAATTACACAGAAAACGCACCGGGACTGCAACTTTTTCGAGGGGTCGCGACGAGAGAAAGGTACGGCCGGACCTGAAAGGCCCGGCCGTTCGTCTTTTTCGATGGAGTGGAAGGCCACCGCGTCGGCGGCGACAGTCAGTGCGCTACCGAGGACCGGAGAGGGTGTAATCGGCGGGGATGTTCGGCTCGAACAGTCCGGGATCGATCTCAGCCTCCCACTGGAAGTGGTCTACGACGATGTGCGACGGCCGAAGCTGGCCCTCGTGCATCATCTGTCCCTCCGACTCGACGCGGACGGGCCAATTCGTCTTCACATCCACCCACAGGCGGATGAGCTCCGCCGTGCCGCTGCCGTGTGCTTCGATCCCCTCGACCTCTACGCCGTCAATCTCGCTGCGCCCAAGCCTGGAGTAGCTCGCCGACAGAATCTGCTTGACCGCTTGCCGCGGATCCTGCTCCTCCACTATTCCTGCGAGGTCCTCATCAGACAGGGTCCGCTCCATGTAGCGCTTCAGTTGCGGGTGCACGATGAAGAGGACCTTGCGAGCCGGGACAAAGTACTTGATCATGTACAATCGGCCGTCCTTGTAGGAGTTGACGCGGCTGCCGTATTCCCGGCCGGCGTAAATGTCGGATTCGTCCACCCACTGTCGTCCCTGGGGATAGTCCATCGTCAGCTTCATCTTGCAGGTGATGACAGGAACGCTCTCGATCTTGTTCAGTATTTCGCCCCAGGCTACACTGGCGAGACCGGCGCCGCCGGGCGAAACGCCCAGATGCTGCGAGACGATGGCGACTCCCGCGACGATCGCAACGACCGCTGCTAATTGTACAATTCGGTTCCTCATGATGTATTTCCTCCACATGGGATGTTCACGTTGTTTGGTTTGGGCGAGATCCTGGCGAAGACGTCCGGCCATCTCCTCGGCCATCCGGCGGATGTCCGGCGGGGTTTCCTCGCGGCCGAGATTCCTCAGAACGTCATTCAGATTGTTCTTCGCCATCGTCCCAATCCCACTTTCTTAGTACCAGTTGACTCTTGAGGGCCGCAATAGCCTTGGACACGTGAGACCTGGCCGTCGCTTCGGAACAGCCCAAGCTGACGGCGATGGTCTCATACTCCTTCTGTTCGAGGTACCGCATCACCACGGCCCGGCCCTGTTTATCGGGCAAGCCGACAATAGCCTGACGTACCGCGAGATAAAGCTCCGTTCGATCCGGCGGGGGCACAAACTCCGCGCGGGAATCTGCCCATCCCGGCGGCGCCTGGCCATTGTGGCCGATCCGGCGGCGCCACGCCTTGGCGTTGGCGCTCAGGGCGATGCGATAGAGGTAGCCCGGTGAGTCTTTGCGTCCGAGCTTCTCCAGATGCCGCCACATACCCAGAAGCGTGTCCTGCATCGCCTCGGCGAAGAGCTCGCGGTCCCCGGTGAGTTTCCAGAGCACACCCGTCAGAAAGCGAAGGTGCTTCGCTCTCAGCTTGTCAAAGACCGCGAGTCGCTCCTGGTGCGTCATCGTCGCCCTTCATGAGACCGAACATGCTCAGCTCTCACATAGAATAACCGCCCCGCCCGACGACTGTGTAATGCACTTTGCCTGAAAGATCCCGCAACCGCCGAGAAGGCGGACCGTTGACAGGCCGGCAGGGCCGGGATACGCTGCTCGGCTTTATGTGGGTTGGGACCCTATGACGTGGATCAGATCACCGGTGGCGATCATCGTGGCGACGCAGTTGCTTTTCACGACGGGCGACCTGATTGCCCGTGCGAACATGCGCCACCATTCTTTCACCGTCTCGACCTTCCTAAGCGCGTGGTTCCTGCTGTACTTTCTGATTCGCCAGGTCGCGATGTTCGGCCAGCTCTACGTCTTCTCGGCCCTGCAGCTCGGCAAGACGATGGCCCTGTTCGGGGCCACGTCCATCGTGGTCGTCAACGTCCTTGGCATCCTTGTGCTCGGCGAGATCCTGTCGGTCCAGGCGTATATGGCGATCGGCTTGGTCGTGCTTGGATTCATCGTACTGTCGATGAGTCCGTAGTCAGCAGGATTCGACCGTCGCCGGGCGGGATCGTGAAGCTTGTGGCGCTCTCGCCGGTCAGGGAGTCCTTCGCCGGCTTCTCGAGCTTGACTTCGTAGGGTCCCGCCGCACCGGGCAGGTTCACGACCACCAAAGCCTTTTCATATTGCCTTTGCCAAACGTGCGAGCCGAGGCGCTGCCCGGCTGCCGCAGGAAGGCCGATCTTGAAGTCATATTCCGGGTACCAGTCGTGGCGGTGGCTGGTATTGTCGGAGAAGAGGTAGTAGAAATCGCCAATCGTCAGAGCGTAGCATAGACTCCACCGCCTGGCCTGCGGATCGGCGAGCGGCTTCTGGCCGCGCTGGGAGTCGCCCGGCCAGCCCGCCCGCGAGCGGATTTCCTCGAACCGCTCGATCAGGCTGATCGTCGGCTGTCTCAACAGGGACTGCGTGTGTTGCATCTTGGCGATGCAGTCGTCCCACTGCGTGCGGTTGTGGCTCCAGCCGGACTCGTACATCATCCCGTTGAGATACGGGGCGGCGAAGTCGTACTCGCCCACCGCGTAGCCGGCGTTGGCCAGGATCAGGAAGTCATTGCCGACCGCTTCGCGCACCGCTTTGAGGAAGGGGACCCAGGCTTGCGGCTCGTTGCGGACGTTGTCGTAAAAGACCCCATCGACGCCTGCCTCCTTCAGCGAGACCGTCTGGCGTACGACGTGGCGGCGGTACTCTTCGTTGTACCAGTCCATCCGGTGCGTCCCCGGCCAGAACTGCTGGCGCTGGCCGTCCTTGCGCAACCACCACGGATGATCCTCGGGCAGCCAGTCATCGTGGTATTCGTAGAAGAGCAGATCGCCGATGATGACCACATCCGGATTGAGCGCCCGAATCTCGGCAATGCGTTTTTTCGCCGCGGCGATCGAATCGGCCGTGAAGCGGTCTGCCAGACCCTGCGGTTTGCCGTCGTAGCGCAGGCGGAGGCTTCCGGTCCCGGCCATGACCAAGTCGTGCCTGGCCATGCTCTCGACGGAGTTGTCCCCCCGCATCGAGGCCCAGAGCATGGCGATGCGCGGATAGGGTGCCTTGGCAAATTCGCGGGACCGGTCGGCGCCGCTTCCCGCGTAGCCGGCGTTGGCGCCGAGGGCCGCGATTGCCAGCCAACCCAGGACCAGCCGTTGGACACCGTTGTACACTCTGCCGCATGTGCTGCCATAGCTCGTTGAGGTCATGATGGTCACTCCTGCCGGATTTGACGTTTTCGCGCGCTGCTATCGTAGATGATCCGCCCTGTGTGTCAATGGCCTACCGGCGCAATGCTCTTGAGGCGTGATGGTGCGCTGTAACACTCCGTTCGTCTGCGCAACTGTATGTTCGGAACGGCAACACCGTATGACACGCTTGCCGGTTCCGGTCAGGGAGCTCCCAGTAGCATGGGCGCGAGCGCCCATGGCCTCCAGATCACGGGCAAGATGCCCGTGCTACGTTGCGTATCGGGGACGTACCGCGTCGTTTCGGCGGGCTTGGCTCGTCGGACGGCAAGAAAGGAGCAAACCATGAATGCGAATGGCGTACAGCGACAATGGGATCGGCGGGATTTCTTCAAGTCGGCGGCCGGGGCGGGGGCCGTGCTGGCTTTCGGGCCGGCGGTGTTCGGCAGCCTTCATGCGGCGGAGGGCAAAGACATCATCAACGTTGCTCTGATCGGGGCGGGGGAGCAGGGCAAGGTGCTCATGGAAGCGGCCCGGCGGATTCCGGGCGTGCGGTTCCAGGCGGTGTGCGACATCTGGCCGTATAATCGCAGGTGGGTGGCCGGCCGGCTGCGGGCGTACAAACACGGGTCCAACGCGTATGAAGACTATCGCGAGATGCTCGAAAAGGAAAAGGGCTTGAACGCGGTCATTGTCGCCACGCCGGACTGCTGGCACGCCGAACATGCGGTCGCCTGCCTCAATGCGGGGCTGCACGTTTACTGCGAGAAGGAAATGTCCAATACGTTGGAGGGGGCCCGTCAGATGGTCGAAGCAGCCCGTAAGACAGGCAAGCTCCTGCAGATCGGCCACCAGCGCCGCAGCAATCCGATCTACAACTTCTGCCGGGAGAAATTGCTCGGCGAGGCGAAGCTGCTCGGGCGCATCACGGCGATTAACGGCCAGTGGAACCGGTCGGTGCAGGAGCCTATTGGCTGCCCCAAAGGAAGCGCGCTCGACGAGAGCACGCTCAAGAAGTACGGCTACGAGTCGATGCACCAGCTCCGGAATTGGCGGTGGTACAAGGGTCTGGGCGGTGGGCCGATTGTCGATCTCGGCTCGCACCAGATCGATATCTACAATTGGTTCCTCGGCGCCCGTCCGACCTCCGTGCTGGCCAGCGGCCGGACCAACTACTACGACAGGACGACCCACCAATGGTACGACACGGTGATGGCCATTTACGAGTATATCACCGCCGCAGGCCCGGTCAGTGCGTACTACCAGACGATCACCACCAACAGCGGCCAGGGCTATTTCGAGATGTTCATGGGCCACGAAGGGACGCTGCTCGTTTCGGAGCGGGCCTCGCGCTGCCGGGCGTATCGCGAGACCTGGGTCGAGCCGACCAGGTGGGACCCATGGACGCGAAAAGGCTATCTGGGTGACGCCGTGGAGCCGGAGAAAAAGCCCGTGGCCCAGGCGACGTCGCTGGACAGCCGCGAATCGGTGCCGCCGCCGTGTTACCAATTGCCGGCGCAAGTGCAAGTGGACAAGCTGATCCACCAGCCGCACCTGGAGAACTTCTTCGAGGCCATTCGCGGCAAGGCCAAGCTGACCTGCCCGGCCGAGGTCGGCTACGAGACCGCCGTGACGGTCCTGAAGGTCAACGAAGCCGCCGAGGCCGGCCGCCGCCTGGAATTCAAACCCGAGGAATTCGTGGTGTAACATGAAGAATCACGCAAACACATCCGACCGCCGTCGTTTCCTGCAAGCTGTAGCGGCCGGCGGCGCCACGCTGGCGTTCGGGAAGAGCATCGTCGGGGTCGCGAAGGAGGGCGACGGGGGTGAGCCGCTCCGTGTCGCTCTGACTGGGGCGGGAGGGCAGGGCAAAGTGCTCATGGAAGCGGCCCGGCGGATTCCAGGCGTGCGCTTCCAAGCGGTATGCGACATCTGGCCCTACAATCGCGAATGGATGACAGGGCGGCTGCGGGCCTACACGCACGTATGCAATGCATATGAAGACTACCGCGAGATGCTGGACAAGGAGAAGGATTTGCAGGCGGTGCTCGTGGCCACGCCCGATTTCTGGCACGCCCGGCACACGATCGCCTGCCTGAACGCGGGTTTGCACGTCTACTGCGAGGCGCCAATGGCCAATACTATACTGGACGCCCGCCGGATGGTTGAGGCCGCCCGCCGCAGCGGCAAGCTCCTCCAGATCGGCCAGCAACGTCGCAGCAATCCGCAGTATCGTTTCTGTTATGAGAAGCTCCTGCAGGAAAAGAAGCTGTTGGGACGGATCGTCGCCGCCAACGGCCAATGGAATCGCGGCGTTCAGTTGCCGCGCGGCTGGCCCAGGAGGGCCTCGATCGATCCGGCCACGCTCAAAAAGCACGGCTACGAATCCATGGACCGGTTCAGAAACTGGCGGTGGTACAAGGGGTTGGGAAGCGGTCCGGTCGTGGAGCTTGGCTCGCATCAGATCGATGTCTACAACTGGTTTCTCGGCGCCCGGCCGACCTCCGTCGTAGCCAGCGGTCGCACGAACTACTACGACAAGGCGATACACGAGTGGTACGACACGGTCGTGGCCGTCTACGAGTACGAAGCGGCCCAGGGCGCGGTGACGGCCTCCTACCAGGTCCTCTCAGCAAACCGGTACGACGGCTATATCGAGAGGTTCCTGGGCGATAACGGAACGCTCGCGATCTCACAAAGGTCGGATCGTGCGAGACTCTATCCGGACCTGATCGGGGGAAGCGACACGGCCCCGTGGGTCGCGTGCCTGAAGAAGGGGTATCTCACGGTCCCGCCCGAATGGCGTGCTTTGCTGGAACGCCATCACAAAACGGATGAACAGTTTGCGGAGCTCTTCGTGCACCAGTCCCTCGAATTCCCGGGACCGATGGTCGTCGAGCAGCTCAGTTGCGGATTGCCCGTGAAGCTGGACAAGCCGATCCACCAGCCGCACTTGGAGAACTTCTTCGACGCGATTCGCGGCAGGACGAAGCTGACCTGTCCGGCCGAGGTCGGCTACGAGACCGCCGTGACGGTCCTGAAGGTCAACGAGGCCGCCGAGGCCGGCCGCCGCCTGGAATTCAAAGCCGAGGAGTTTGTGGTGTAGTGGCGCGCGGCGGGGTTCTCCGGACACGGACGCGCACGGACGGACACGGACTTACACGGACGAAGGCAGGAAGAACGCGGGTGCGGCTCCGTGCCGGTCGGGGCACGTCCGTGGTCGTCCGTGTTCTTTCACCCGAAGTTGTAGTGCTTGCGGACCGTTTTCTCGATGTTCCAGACGCAGTCGAGGTCCTGCGGGAACACGACCAGATCGCCCGGCCCGAAGTTGACGGATTCCTTGCCGTCGGAGATGGTGACTTTGCCCTCCAGGATCAGGCAGGTCTCCTTCTCCGTGTAGGACCAGTCGAACGTGCTGGGCTCGCACGTCCAAATGGGCCAGCTCTTGCACCGATCCGTCTCTTCCGGTGTCGGCTTGCGAATGACGATGTCCTTGATTGTCGGCATGTCCGCCTCACCATTTCCTATTTGCAATTTACGATTTACCACGTATTATTTGCCGGTGCGCCGGGGCCGGCGGCCTCGGCACACCGGCCGATCACAAATAGTAAATGGTAAAGCGCAAATAGTAAATGCCTATGGAATCCTATTCGTTGGACAATTTCCGACGCTGGTTCGATGCCTACACGAGCCGCTTTTTCGGTGACGATGAGTGCGTCAACGACCATTTGCGGATGAAACAGGAGCACACCCGGCGGACCTGCCAGGAAATCCTCGCTCTGGCCGGGCAACTTGCCCTCGACGACCGTCAAAAGCAGATCGCCGAGATCGTGGCCCTGTTTCACGATGTGGGCCGGTTCCCCCAGTTTGCCGAATATCACACGTTCAACGACGCCAAGAGCATCGACCACTCCCATTTGGGCGTTGAGATTCTCCGGCGTGAGGGCGTTCTGAACGTACTGCGGCGGGAAGACCGGCAGTGGGTGGAAACGGCCGTCGAGCATCACGGCCGAAAGACGCTGCCTGCCACCCTCAACGGCCAGGCGCTGCTGTTTGCCAAGCTGATCCGCGACGCGGACAAGCTCGACATCTTCCGGGTCGTGATCAAGCTGTACCGGCGCTATCGCGCGGACCCGGCCGGCTTTCCCTGGGATCTCGAATTGCCGGATGAGCCGCGCTATTCCGCCGAGGTTCTCCACGCCGTCATGAATGGCAGGCTCATCGAGCACACGATGCTACAGACGCTCAATGACATGATGCTCTGCAAGTTGAGCTGGGTCTACGATATCAATTTCGCCGTCACGCTGGCGCGGCTCCGCGAGCAAGGCTTCCTGGAGCAGACGTTGAGCTTTCTGCCTGCGACGCCGGAAATCGAGCGCCTGGGCGAGAAGATCCTCGCCTATGTCGAGACCCGCGTCCACCAGGGCGTGGGCTAGCTCCGTCCTCTCAGATTTCCCAATCTTTGGTGACGCCGGCTTCGACGGGCTCGCGAATCCCGGGCGCGGAGACTTCGAGGAGCCGGCCGGCCTGGAACTGCTCGACGGCCTCCTCGACGGTTCCCGGAACGCCCTGGAACAGCTTGATCCCGGCGTCCGCGAACATCCGTCGGACCTCGTATCCGCAGTTGCCCGTCAGCACCGCCTGAGCACCGGCATCGATAAGGAGCCGGGCCGCATTGACCTCACCACTGTCCGCC
>Ga0315289_10010323_pt1 | contig 13377 bp, 14 predicted proteins | sample YL17G11_40_MG_FD_203452 | JGI IMG/M metagenome (GOLD analysis project Ga0315289, IMG submission 203452) | Sediment microbial communities from Yellowstone Lake, YNP, Wyoming, USA - YL17G11_40 | ecosystem: Environmental > Aquatic > Freshwater > Lake > Sediment | place: USA: Wyoming | collected...
ACTGACCCGCGGCGAAAAATTGAAGCTTTGTCTTGGGGGACTTACCGTTCGTCTCGAAGAAGGGGATAAGAAGGGGAAAAGACAGGGAGTAGCGCTGCGCTTCCAGAAAAAATTTGAAATCATTCCTGCAGAGAAACCAAAAAAATAAAATCCAAAGCTTCGAACTCAATCCAAAACGAGAGAATCATCGAGATACGATCCTCGATTTAAAATAATCCTTTAGCCATTGCTTTCTTCAAATGCCAACAACTTTTCTATAAAATAAGCGGAAAAAAGATGTTGATTGTAGCCTTAACTGGAGGAATTGCGACCGGGAAATCTGTAGTGGCAAAAGTTCTGGAAGAATTAGGCTGCTACATTCATCACGCTGATAAAATAGCCCATGAGCTCATGGAGCCGGGAAAGCCAGCCTGGGAAAAAATTGTTACCCATTTTGGCCAAAGAATCCTTAACGAAGATAAAACCATAAATCGCTCTCGGCTGGGAGAGATCATTTTTGCCGACAAGAAAGAGAGAGCTTTCCTCAACAGACTCATCCACCCTCTCGTCCTTGAAGAGAAAAAAAAAGCCATCAATCTTCTTGAAAAAGAAGCGCGCTACGAAATCTTTGTCTCCGAGGCCGCCCTGACCATTGAAGCCGGCTTTGCCGATTTTTTCGATAAGGTCATCACCGTTTTCTGCAAGAAGCAAATCCAGGTCAAGAGATTGATGGAAAGAGATAAAACTAGCCGCGCAGAAGCCCTGAAAAAAATAAAAAGCCAGATGGAACCCGAAAAAAAGTTGAAATATGCAGACTATGTCATCGATTCCTCTGGCTCGATCGAGAGCACGTTGGAGCAAACAGAACAGGTCTACAGGAATCTCGTGCTGGATTATGAAGTCAAATGCAGAAAAAAAACATAAACAAGGAAAAAACTTCAGCTTCCAAGCTCGGCTGACTTCAACGATGCCGCAAGGAGCGGAACCATCAGCTCATGATGGCCGATAAAATAGAACCCTTTTCCTTTCTCCCCATGGGACCTCTTGGCCACATTCTGATAGGGGCGGTAATGGTGAATGAAATCAAAAACAGCAGTGGTAAAATTCTCCAGGCGTCGCCCCTTATTCCTGACGAAAGATAAAGCTTTAATAAAAACTTCAGGCAAGACGACTGCCGAACCGATATTGACAAAAACCCCTCCGCCCTCAAGTTTCTCCAACAGAGCACAGAAGAGGAAAAAATCCTTGAGAGAAGCCTTTCCTAATGTCTCCCCTTTTGCCTTGGGATGAAAATGAATGACATCTGTGCCGATGGCCACATGGACTGTGATTGGAATGTTCAGGTTATAGGCAGCGCAGAGGAGACTCGCGTCTTTATAAGGAAAATCCGAATTGGCTATCATCCTTGCCACAGCCTCTCCCAAACCCAGGCCTTCTTTCTCGCTGGAATTTATTGCCTCGTTCACAATCTCCCCTGTCTCCTGAGCCATGCCAAACTGGCCTTCTTTAACCTGAAGCTCCACATCTTCTGAAGTCTTTCCTGCAAACGCAATCTCAAAATCATGAATGACTCCAGCTCCATTAAGGGCCAGCGCTGTTATCCACCCTTCCCTCATCAAGTCGATGATGATCGGATTCAATCCTACCTTGATCACATGAGCCCCCAGAGCAAAGAGGATCGCTTTTTTCTTCTTTTTTGCCTCAGCCATTGCAGAAATAAACTCTTTGAAATCTTTGCCGGCCAAGATTTCCGGGAGGCTTCGGACCCAGCGCCTAAAAGATTTTTCAGCAGGCAAGGGCCGGGCAAAGTCTTTGATACCCACCTTATTCTTTCTTGCGTGAAGAGAGCAGGTCTTCAAGCCTAGAGGCGAAAGGGGTTTGATTTTATACTTGCTCATCGTCTTTGATTATCTCTATTGGAAAAAGAGGAAGTGACTTCTTTAGCCCCTGGCTGAATTTATGTCAACTTTATATTTTTCAATTCCTGTCCAGGTCTGAATTTTATCCTTTTTCCTTCTTTTATTTTGATTTGCTTCTTTCTTCGAATATCCCTTCCAAACCCTGTCTTTTTATTAACAACCTTAAGGCTGGCAAATCCTCTGATTTCAATCTTCTCATTTCTTTTAAGGGCTTCCTTCAAAGAAGCAAGAATACGATCAACGATTAACAATGATTTTGCCCTGTTGAATTCTGATTTCTTCTCAATAGTGAGAGCAATATCATTCTTAATCATCTTACTCTCCTTTAGTCTAATGGATTTGTTATAAGTAACTTATTAAAGATAAAAAGTCAAGATAAATTATTGACTTGTTTCGAGTGACTCCCTATAATGAATTCACCGTGAAAAGAAATTTCCTCATTTTTTCCCTGATCTTCATCCTCCCCGCGACAATCGCTGCTTCCATCTTAAAAATCACCGTTGATGCACCCATTCATCCCATTACTTCAGAATATATCCGCAAGACCATTGACAGGGCAGAAAAGGAAAATGCCCGCCTGATTATTATCAATTTCAACACCCCTGGCGGTCTTGATTCATCGATGAGAGAAATTATCGAGAGAATCCTCAGCTCGAAAACACCAGTCGCGGCTTATGTCACACCCAGCGGTGCTCGAGCTGCGTCGGCTGGCTTTTTTATTGCTATCGCCTGCGATATCTTTGCCATGTCTCCTGGAACAAACACTGGCGCAGCCCATCCTGTCGGTATATCCATAACCGGGCAGCCCATGGAAAAGACCATGGAGGATAAAGTCACCAACGACGCCGTCTCTTATATTAAAACGATCGCCGAAAAAAGGGGAAGAAATGTCCGGTTAGCTGAAGATGCTGTTAGAAAGAGCCTTTCTTACACTGAAAAGGAATCCTTGGAAGGAAAGCTGATCGATTTAATCGCCAAGAATGAACAGGAAATCATCGAACATTTTGACGGCAAGAAAATCAAAAGATTCGATGGAAGAGAGGACCGGCTCGAGCTCAAAGACTCCCCGATTGTTGAAATCCCGATGACAGCCAGGCAGAAGTTTCTCCTGACCATCTCCAACCCCAACTTGGCTTACATCCTCCTCATGATTGGCTTGCTCGGTCTCTATTTTGAATTCTCAACGCCAGGCGCTATCCTTCCTGGAGTATTGGGTGGAATCTCTCTTCTCCTGGCCATCTTTTCCTTCCAGATTTTGCCCATTAATTATGTTGGCTTACTTTTGATTTTGCTGGCAATCGGCTTGTTCATCCTTGAGATCAAAGTCCAAAGCTATGGAATCTTATCTGCTGGAGGAATCATTGCCATGCTTATAGGCTCAATTATGCTTATCAACGCTCCTATTCCGGAATTGCGGCCCAGTCTGAAGTTCGTCATCCCTGTGGTCGTTGGCCTTTCTCTGATTTTTATCTTCTTGATCGTCATCACCATCAAGGCCCACATGAGAAGGGTCTACACCGGCAAAGAAGGCCTGGTGGGAGAAATCGGAGTCGCCCAGAGCGACCTCAAGCCTGAAGGCAAAGTCTTCGTTCACGGAGAATTATGGAATGCTGAGGCCACCGAGGAAATGCCCAAGGGTTCCAAGGTCAAAGTCCTGGAAGTCATGAAGGACTTGAAAATAAAGGTGTCAAAACCTTGAAAAAGGTTTGCTGATAGACATTAAATTTTAATAAAGGAGGTAAGAAGAATGACCCCTACAATTATTATTATTGCCATTGTCGCCATTTACCTGTTGAACTCGATAAAAATTTTGAAAGAGTACGAAAGAGGAGTGATCTTTCGTCTGGGCCGAGTCCTCCCTAAACCCAAAGGGCCTGGCTTAATCTTTGTCTTCGCTCCAATCGACCGTATGGTCAGGGTCACCCTGAGAATAGTCGTCATGGACATTCCGCCTCAGGATGTCATCACCAGAGACAATGTTTCAGTCAAAGTCAATGCTGTTGTTTATTTCCGGGTTATGGACCCGCAGAGAGCCATCATCGAAGTCCAGGACTATCTTTATGCCACTTCTCAGCTTGCTCAGACAACGCTTCGAAGCGTGCTGGGAAAGGTTGAGCTGGATGATCTTCTCTCAGAAAGAGAAAAGCTCAACGCCCAGCTCCAGGAAATCATCGACAAGCACTCAGACCCCTGGGGAATTAAGGTTCAGCTGGTGGAAATGAAACATGTTGATTTGCCAGAAAATATGGTCAGAGCCATCGCCAAGCAGGCTGAAGCCGAAAGAGAAAAAAGAGCCAAAATCATCCATGCTGAGGGAGAATTCCAAGCTGCAGACAAACTGCTCAAGGCCGCTGATATCATCTCAACCAACCCCCAAGCCCTGCAGCTCAGGTTTTTAGGGACATTGACCGAGATCGCTAGTGAGAAAAATTCAACCATTGTTTTCCCTCTTCCTCTTGAATTGCTCAAAGCTTTCAATTACAGGAAATTAGCAAAGCCAGAGGAAAAAAATGCAAGAAAGTGAAAGACAAAAATTATAGAGAAGTCCAATTCTCCAGCTCACAGCTTATCTTAATTTTTGTTGGAATCCTGATCCTGGGAGTTGTCATCTTTCTTTTGGGAGTATCAGTCGGGAAGAAGCAAGCTCAAATCATCAAGAAAACAGAAATGCCTGTTCCGGCCGTTGCGGAACAGCCAAAAGAAAAGCCGCCTCCCTCTCCATCTCCAGAAGCAAAAGACTTGATCAACAAAGAATTAGCCTCCCATCAGAAAGTCATGGAGGAAACTCAAAAGAAAGCCCCTGTGCCCCAGAAAAAGAATATTTTCTTCATCCAGGTCGGGGCATTTGACTCCAAAGAAGTGGCGCTCTCTTTTGCCAAGGGATTTGAGAAGAAAGGCTACAGCACGATAGTCCTCGACCCGCTTCCATCAGACAAAAAGCCATTCTTCAGGGTGAGGGTTGGAGGATTCGAAACAAGGGAAAAAGCGGAAGAAGCGAAAGCCCGGCTCATATCGGAGGCAAAAAGGAAGGTCGATTACTTTATAACCAGAAGCTAAACACGCTGCAGCTGTTTCTCCTTTCTTCTCTCAGGAAATGGGGAAAGCTTCATCAGGTGACTTGCATTGAAGGTCAAAGTTCTGGATGTCTCTCTGGCTCTTTTGAGCGGGGTGCTCGGAGCTCTCTCTTATCCTAAGTTCAATCTTTCTTTTTTCGCCTGGGTCTCCCTCATCCCTCTTCTGGCCGTTGTGCTGAAAAAAAGACCCAAGCATTCCTTCCTCTTGGGACTTGCAGCTGGATTCGCATTCTATGCCGTGCTCATCTACTGGATTCCTTCTGTCCCTGCCCACTATGGCAACCTATCCTTGGGCTTCAGCATCGTCATCTATATCTTGCTCGTGCTCTTTCTAGCTCTCTACTGGGCCTTTTTCTCTCTGGCAGCTACAAAAATCTATCAGTCCTTCCCCAGTCTTGCGTTCTTCGTCCTGCCCTTCATCTGGGTCTCTTTTGAGTATCTCCTCACCCATATTTTCACCGGGTTTCCCTGGGGGCTGCTCGGCTCGAGCCAGTATTTAAACATTTATTTCATCCAACTTGCTTCGCTCGCTGGAGTCTATGGACTTTCTTTTGTCCTTGTTCTTTTTCAAAGCCTGTTTATCTTCTCCATGAAATTTCAAAAGAGAGCTCCTTTCTTTTCAGTCGTGGCCCTTGTGCTTCTCATTCATCTTGGAGGATTTCTCAGCTTGAAGATGAGCCGTCCCTCAGAGAAAGCTTTTCCTGCTGCTGTTATCCAGGGAAATGTCTCCTCGGATATCTATTGGAATGCAACGCCTGTCGAGGAAATCCGGCGTCTCTTCAACCACCACCTTGAACTCACGCGCCTGGCTTATGAAAAAGGGTCCCGCCTGATTATCTGGCCGGAATTCTCCGTCCCTCTTTGCTTCAGTTGCTCTGATGAGCTTTACCAGGATTTCAAAGAAAAGCTCTTCGAGCTTGTCAAGGAAAAACGCTGCACTCTGCTCCTCGGGACGAATGAGACCACGGGTCCCCCTGAAAACAAGCTCTATCACAACACGGCCTTGTGTCTTCATCCTGACTTGGGCATGACTCAATATTACAAAATGCACCTTGTCCCTTTTGGGGAATACATTCCTTATAAGAAAATTTTTTTCTTTATCGAAAAAATGACCCATGCCATCGGAGATATCACTCCCGGAACTCAATACCATCTCCACAGCTTCGAGGACAACAAATTCGGCTCCCCTATCTGTTTTGAAATCATCTTTCCTGATCTGGTCCGAAAATTTGTCAAGAGAGGAGCGAATTTTCTGGTGACTATCACTAATGACGGCTGGTACGGAAAAAGCTCAGCTCCATACCAGCATTTTTCCATGGCTGTTCTCAGAGCAGTGGAGAACAGGCGCTATCTTCTCAGGGCAGCCACAACAGGCATAAGCGGAATCATCGACCCCTACGGAAGAATTCTGGCCAAGACTGAGCTGATGACGAGCACTTATCTTACGGGAAATGTCTATCCTTCTCAAAAGCTCACTTTTTACACAAGAGCCGGGGATATTCTGCCTTTTGTCAGCTTGACTTTAACCGCAATATTCCTTATTCTGGCTGTAACAAGAAAGACTGTAAAAAGAAAAAAATGAGAGAAAAAGAAATGAAGTCCAGCATCGACCAAACCGAGCTTCTATCTAGAGTGAAAGAATCTTTCTCCAAGTTTGAAGACCTGAGAGGCTTTCTTTGACCTCAGCCAGAAAAAGGCTGAATTCGAGGCCATAAACAAAGAGCTTTCCCTTCCCGAAACCTGGAAAGACCCCAAGAAATTTCAATCCCTTCAGCAGAATAGGAAAAGATTGGAAAGAGACCTGAAATTTATCTCTGGTCTCTATACAAAAAAAGAAGAGATTGAAGTTCTGATGGAGCTGGCCAAAGAGGGCGAGAATGTCGTTGAGGAGATGAGGCAGAGCCTGGCTTCTTTTGAAAAAGACCTGGCTGAGGCAGAAATCCAGATGTTCTTCTCTGAAGAGGATGACCCTCGGAATGCTATCTTGACCATCCATCCTGGCGCAGGAGGAACCGAATCTCAAGACTGGGCAAAGATGCTGCTCAGAATGTACCTGAGGTTTGCAGAGAGAAAGGGCTTTAAGGCTGAAATCCTCGACCTCCTCCCTGGAGAAGAAGCCGGCCTCAAGAGTGTGACAGTCCGAGTCGAAGGCGATTATGTGTATGGCATTTTAGGCCAGGAGCGAGGAGTTCATCGCCTGGTCAGAATCTCTCCTTTTGATGCCAACAAAAGACGGCACACTTCCTTTGCCGCTGTCTTTGTCTATCCTGAGGTTGAAGAAGACATCGAGGTTGAGATCAACCCTGAAGACCTCAGAATTGACACCTACCGCTCCTCTGGCCATGGCGGTCAGCATGTCAACGTCACCGATTCTGCAGTAAGGATAACCCACCTTCCCACAGGCATTGTCGTCCAATGCCAGAACGAAAGGTCACAGCACAAAAACAAGGCAACGGCCATGAAGGTTCTTAAAGCCAGGCTCTATGAACTGGAGAAGAAAGCAAAGCTCGAGAAGCGCGAGAAACTGGAGGATTCAAAGTCAGAGATTGCCTGGGGAAACCAAATCCGCTCCTATGTGCTCCATCCTTACCGGTTGATTAAAGACCTGCGGACAGATACCGAAGCCGGTGATGTGGACAGAATCCTGGACGGCGACCTCGACGAATTCATCAAGGCTAATCTCTTGTTGCGGAAGAGCAAAAAGCAGAATGCAGAGAGCAGCAAAAGCAGGGAGAAAAATCCTTAGCCTGCCTCACTCTGAATAGAAATTCCTTTCCCCTACAGAAAAATATTGGGAGATTTTCTCTAATTTTGTTATAATGCGGTCTTTATTCTTAAAATTTTAATCAGTTTATGTGATATTTTCTTGTTTGTGGATAAAATCAACAAAGATTTTGGAAGAAAATGTATAAATTCATGTCTGAAGATTGAATTTTATAAATCCGGAGCTCGATCCTTATAAGCTTCGCATGACAGCCGAAAAAGAATTCAGGAAGGAGCATGACCATGAAAAAGCGAGCTGATATCATCCTTGTCGGCCTATCGCTGTTTTTTCTAATAGCCGTTCCGCTCGTCCGTTCACAACAAGACGCCCAAAATCTCGACGAGCTGAAGAAAGCCGCGCCTAAAGTCTTCCTTGACGGCACTCGCCTCGACATCGATTACATCCGGACCGAAATCACCTTCGTCAATTATGTCAGGGACCGCAAGGAGGCTGATGTCCATGTCCTAATCACCCAGCAGCGCACGGGCGGAGGCGGCCGGGAATATACGATCACTTTTATCGGCCTGAACACCTATGAAGACCTGAAAAATGTTCTCAAATTCTACTCGAACCGCACAGAGACCGAAGATGAAATCCGTAAAGGTTTGGTCCAGATCCTGAAACTCGGATTGGCTCCTTATGCGGCCCGCACTCCAATCCACAAGATTCTTTCTTTAGACATCAACGGCAAAGTGAAGCCTACCTCGGTTGTCGATAAATGGGATTTCTGGGTCTTCAGTTTCGCTACCCGAGGCCGACTGAGCGGCGAAGAATCCCGAAAGTACAAATCGATCTTCGGCAACGTCTCCATCAACCGCGTGACTCCTGAATCCAGGCTTCGCCTGGGCTTTTCGGCAAGCCTTGATGAGAGCGAGTTCGATTCCGAAACTGAGGAAGGGATCTACTATAAAGAAAAGAGTTCTACAAAATCCAGCGCCTTTGACGGTCTCTATGTCAAAAGCCTTGGCGAGCACTGGTCTGCAGGCGCCTTTGTGAATCTGAGCCATTCGACTTACAGCAATATCAATTTCGGGTCTACCGTTGCCCCGGCTGTTGAATACAATTTCTTCCCCTATTCTGTGTCAACCCGGCGCCAGCTGCGCGTTCTCTACCGTATCGGCTACAATTACAGCAAATATATCGAAGAGACCATCCGCGACAAGAAAATGGATAGGCTATTGAACGAAATTCTCACCATCACTCTTTCCTTATCCGAGCCCTGGGGAAATGCCGAACTCTCGGTGGAAGGGTCTAACTATTTTAAAAAATTCAGCTATAACAGGCTGAGAATCTCATCGAATCTGTCCCTTCGCATTTTGAAAGGATTGGCTCTGACCATAGACGGCCGTTATGCCGTCATTAATGACCAGCTTGCCCTGCGGAAAAGCGAGGTTTCAGTCGCAGAATTACTCCTGCGGCGGAGAGAGCTTCCTACCGAATTCAACTACTCCATCTCCCTCGGCTTCAGCTACACCTTCGGTTCGGTTTACAGCAATGTCGTCAACCCGCGCTTCGGAGGCGGCTTCGGCGGACCCGGCGGATCCCGCGATTACGGCTTCTAGCTTAAAATACGCTAAAATAGTTCCTTATGCCTCTACCCGACATCTTCAACAAACAAAACATACTGAGATTTTTTCAGAATCAAACACTCTCGCCAAAAACGCCATCGGGGTGAAGGACGGTGTGCAGGTTTTTCCTGCCTCAATTGGATATCCTTATTTTAATCAGATTTAACAGACCAAAATAAAATCAAGGACGCTCCTTTTTTGCCTTTTCCCACAGCTCATCCATCTCTTTCAGACTGACCTCGCCGAGCTTTTTGCCTCTCTCTTTTAATCCTTTTTCGACAAGCTCAAACCTTCTGATGAATTTTTCATTGGCCTCTCGGAGGGCAATCTCAGGGTTGACGCCGAGGAGCCGGGAGACATTGGACAGGGAAAAAAAGAGGTCGCCAATCTCATCAAATATTTCCTTTTCTCTTTTCGCCTTCAAGGCTTTTTCCAATTCCAGTATCTCCTCCTTGACCTTTTGCAGAGCTTCTAAGGGTTTGCTCCAGTCGAAGCCATAGCGGGAAACTCGCAGCCCAATTCGAAAAGCCCTGAGAAGGGAGGGGAGAGACTTTGCCAGGCCATCAAAAGGCGAGGGCCTCTTTTTTCGTTGAGGTCTTTTTCCTGCTGTCTTAGCGTCTTTCATGTTTTACCTTCCCTTGAATTCTTCTCTTTAATATTGTATGCTTTTTTTTCATTGTTAGAAATATTCAAAAACTGAAAGAATTTCGACTCCAGCCGGTTTCAAAAAATCTTTTCAAAAAAAGGGAAAAAATGCCAGAAAAAGACAATAAAAAGAATCAAGCCAAAAAGGAAAAAGCCAGCAAGATGAGGGAAATCATCCCTCCTCTCGACTTCAGCTCTCTCATCCTCCCTTTCTACACCCAGGCCATAATCAAGCTGGGCATGGCCAAAGACCCTTTTACCAACAAAGAGCAAATTAGCTTAGAGCTGGCAAAAAGATTGATTGACTTGCTTGACTTATTGAGAGAAAGGACAGAAGGGAATCTCAAGCCAGAAGAGGAAAAATTCTTGTCTGCCTGTCTTCAACAGCTCAAAATGGCTTACATGGAGAAAGCAAATATCATCAAGCTGTAATCCCATGGAAGTCATAAGAGGCTTTAAAAACTTCCCGGAACCCTTCCTTCATTCGGCAGTCGCCATAGGAAATTTTGACGGTGTTCATGCTGGACATCAAAGAATCTTAAAATTTCTCTCCGATAAGGCAAGCAAGCTCGGCCTTTCATCTCTTGTTCTGACCTTTTCCCCTCATCCTGAAAAAATTCTTGGAGAAAAAACGACAAAGATCATTCAAACGCTCGAGCAGAGGAAGAGAGAAATTGAAAAATTTGGCATCGATGCCGTGCTCATCGTTCCCTTTGACCAAAATTTTTCAAACCTCTCGGCGCGGGAATTCGTTCGAAAAATTATTGTCAATACGCTGAAGGCAAGAGCAGTTGTTGTCGGCGAAAATTTCCGCTACGGCAAAAACCGCGAGGGGGATATTCCCCTTCTTCGCAAGCTTGCCTCAGAGTCAAACTTCCAAGTCCACTCCATTCCAACAGTAAAAAAGAGAGGAATGATGGCCAGCAGCAGCCTCATCCGAAACCTCCTTCAGCAAGGGCAAGTGGAAAAAGCGAATCTTCTGCTCGGAAGAAATTATGAAATAGAGGGAAAAGTGATAAAGGGAAAATCCCGAGGAAAATCCCTCGGCTTCCCTACGGCCAATATTGAGACAAAAAATGAGATTGTTCCTCCTGGAATCTTTATCTCCTTTGTCGGCATTGAGTCAGAAACATTTCCCTCGCTGACCAATGTCGGAAACTGCCCGACGTTTAACCAGAAAGAAACAAACATCGAATCCTACATCATCAATTTCGCGAGAGACCTTTACAGAAAGACGATAAGAATCGGCTTTATAAAAAAAATAAGGGATGAAATAAAGTTCAAAACCGCAGAAGACCTGAAGGCGCAGATGAAAAAAGACCTCCAAATCGCAAAACTCCACTTTGGATTAAAACATTAGCAATTTTTCGAATCGATCTGCTTATTCTTAGCGAAGGCTGGGCGGCTCAAAAACCGTTTGAATAGCTCAGGCAGAGTGGTTCGAAGGCACGCAGCTTTTGCCCCAGCGAGGCAAAAGCTGCTCGGTTCCGGGCTTCGCTCTCCTCTCCCTGCGGTCAAGGAGCCATGCCCGCTCAGCCCTCCACACGGCCTTCTCGCCACCCTGCCTTCGCCTGCTAATATAAAGCCTGCATGTTTTCGCAGCACCCAGACTGGTCCTGCTCTCCTTATTTCCTTGACTTTTTCGGGCAGATATTGCATTTTCTTTAGGAAAGCATGAACTTTCCCCTGAACGAGGAGTTGGCTCATGGAAGAAAAAATTAAGGCCAGGGTCATGGACTCCCACAAGATGAAAAGAGCCCTCGACCGAATGACCACAGAAATCGTCGAGAGAAACAGAAATTTAAAAAATTTAGTCATCGTCGGAATAAGGACGAGAGGGATTTATCTCGGAAAAAGAATATCGAAGCTGATTAAAGAATTGGAAAAAATTGATATTCCTGTTGGAGTTCTGGACATCACTCTCTATCGGGATGATTTTTCGAGGTTAGAGGCTCAGCATATGGTTAAGAAGACAGAAATAGATTTTCCTGTCGCCAAAAAAGACATCTTGCTTGTCGATGATGTTCTCTTCACCGGAAGAACGATACGGGCGGCCATGGACAGCCTGATCGACCTGGGACGTCCTCAGACGATTCAGCTTCTCGTGCTCATCGACCGCGGCCATCGTGAACTTCCGATCAGAGCTGACTACGTCGGAAAATTCCTTCCGACATCAAAGCGGGAGCTGGTTCAGGTGAGGCTAAAAGAAGTCGATGGCAGCGATGAAGTCCTGATCGCAGAGCCAGCAAAGATAAAATAGGAGCGCAGGGTTGGCCTTCAAGCAAAAGCATCTGCTCGGCATCCAAGACTTGAGCCCGGATGAGATCCTGACCGTGCTCGATACAGCGGAATCGTTCATCGAAATTTCCACCCGCGAGGTTAAGAAAGTTCCAACCCTGAGGGGAAAAACAATCATCAACCTCTTCTTCGAGCCCAGCACCCGGACCAGGAGTTCTTTCGAGCTGGCGGCAAAAAGACTCAGTGCGGACATTGTCAACTTCAACAAACAGGCGAGCAGTGTCACCAAGGGAGAAAGTTTCAAGGATACGATTTTGAACCTCGAAGCCATGAACCCCGATGCTCTGATCATCAGACATTCCTCTTCCGGAACCCCGCACTTCGCCACGACCTTCTGCCGCTCCCATATCATCAATGCCGGTGATGGAGCGCATGAACATCCGACGCAGGCGCTTCTTGATGCCTTTACCATGAGACAGATGAAAAAGAACTTCCAGGACCTGAAAGTCGTCATTGTCGGTGATATCCTTCACAGCCGCGTTGCCCGCTCCAACATCTTTCTTCTCCGAAAGATGGGGGCAAGGGTTGTTCTTGTCGGCCCTCCGTCTCTTCTTCCCCTGGAATTCAGGCAGTTTGGTGCGGAGGTCGATTTTGACTTCGATAGAGCTATCAAAGGCGCGGATGTGGTCATGATGCTCAGAATCCAGCTGGAAAGGCAGGAAAAAAATTATTTCCCCTCGATTCGAGAATACAGGAATCTTTACAGCTTGACAGAAAAGAGATTCAAGCTGGCGAAAAAAAATGCGATTATCATGCATCCTGGCCCGATCAACAGGGGCGTTGAAATCTCAGCCGACCTGGCCGATTCGGCAAAATCCGTCATACTCAAACAGGTTGAAAACGGGATCGCCATCCGAATGGCTGTTCTCTACCTTTTGTTAGGAGGAAAAGAGAGTGAGGCTACTGATTAAGAACGGTAGGGTCATCGACCCCTCCTCAGGAACAGATGACACATTGGACATTCTGATAGATAAGGGGAAAATCGTTGAACTCAAGGCCAGGATTGATGCTAAGGAGGCAAAGCTCATCGATGCCTCGAGGCTCGTTGTTGCCCCTGGCTTCATCGACATGCACGTCCATCTCCGCGACCCGGGACAGGAAGACAAAGAAACAATATCGACCGGCTCCCA
>Ga0315289_10010324_pt1 | contig 13377 bp, 9 predicted proteins | sample YL17G11_40_MG_FD_203452 | JGI IMG/M metagenome (GOLD analysis project Ga0315289, IMG submission 203452) | Sediment microbial communities from Yellowstone Lake, YNP, Wyoming, USA - YL17G11_40 | ecosystem: Environmental > Aquatic > Freshwater > Lake > Sediment | place: USA: Wyoming | collected...
ACTCCATCGTGCGATTTTTCGGGTACTGTGACCATAAATCAAGCTGTTTTCACAGATTCTTATTGGGGACCGGAACCTACCGGTTTCGCGAACGATATTAATTCAGTACTGAGCAGAATGTCTCCCAGCAGAAAGTTGATCCTGATTGGTAAAAGCATTGGCGCCTGCAAACTTATCAAAGTGTCAAACGCTCTTAAAAATCTTAATGTGCCGGTTGATATGCTCATCCTTGTAGATCCCAGCGGCTTTGTTGCGAACCATAGCGGAGAGACACCAACCCCTATTCCTACAAATGTAAAAAGGGTCTATAATTTACGACAAACTTCGCCATCAGCCTATAGCAATGGCCAGAATGGCTTTCCGGTTTCGTTTGCTTATCCTACGATGGGCTATGACATCGATGTCAGTCAACCTAGTACGGCAATTGCTCCCCCGAACACTCCCGGCAAAATTCTCTGTCCTCCAAATCCGACTCCCGTTGGCCATGATAATATCGATGAACGCGCAGAAATTCTTGAGTTTGTCAGAACGGCTGTTAAAGGAGAAATCGCAAGCACAAAATCAATGTACGGCGCTGCCGGATGGATTAATTTGAAAAACGATAAATGGCATAACTGGTTCAGTCCGCTATGGGAAAAATCAGCAGTGGGAGATTTTGATGGCAACAAAATTGACGATATCGCAACCGTGAATTCTTCAGGAACCGCCTATGTCTGCTATTCCAATACAACCCGCTTTGGGTCCGGCGGAAGCTCATCAGAACCGGTATGGTTCAGTGATCCTAATTTTAAAAGCTCGTATGACATATTAGCGGGTGATTTTAATGGGGATAAACAAGACGAGCTTATTTCCTTCCGCAAAGACAACGGATACTATTACATAAAAGGAAATGCATATACAAATTCCGGCTTAACGGTATGGAAATCTAGCAAGAACACGCAGACAGTCTATCTTGCTGTTACCGACCTTGATAATAATGGCTATGAAGAGTTGGTTGGCACCTATCTGATACCTAGTCCTCGAAGCGTGCATATGACCATTCTTTATGAATCCGGCCCGCTAAATAAAGTCACCCACATGGGAAATGATTTCCCTTACGATCAATATTTCGGGCCTATTGCCTTTGGTGATGTCACCAGAGATGGCATAAAGGATCTGATTTCGCTGGTGCCTGACGGCTATTCCAATTATGCTATCAGCTGGGCCCAATTGTATCAAGGCGCAAAAGATGCTGCCGGCAACGTACGCTTTACCTTCATCCAGCGTTGTAAAGGCCCTGCTATCGATGCCGGGAGCCAGGTCGTAGCGAGCGATTTTGATAATGATGGCGTATGCGACGTAATTATGTCGGGCAGCCAGCAGACAAACGGGTTCCGGACGATCCGGGCATTTCAAGGTTTGGAAGTATCGCAACCTTGGGAAATCCCAGGCTTGGTTGAAAGCTTGCCGAATCCAAAAGACTACTCCTTGCCGGATGCAGCTGATGGGTATCCCACAACCATTAATGCGGGCAGGTTTGCGCACAAGGATTATAACGATCTGATCTATTTTAACAAAGGATATGAAGCAGATGCCTTTGTTTTCCAAGTCCGCGACGCAAATGACATCAAATCAATCGCCCGGTAGTACTTTATTTCTGGCCGAAAAGGGAGAGGCTGTGGGGCCCTCCCTTTTTTATTGGATTGACGATATAGAATGACTTTCCCTATCCTCCGATTTACTTTAAGTGCCGGACGCAAGCTGAAATTTCCGTTTGCTGTCGCGCTTTCCATACTCGTCTTCTCCTATAATGGTCCCTATGCATTCAATTCTCCTTCACTAAAGTGCATTATCGCGGTGCAGATTATCCGGCAACAAGAACAATTTGCAAATGGTGATAATGGCGCCGATCGAGAAGTCGGCCAATCCAAGGGGTACCCTTCATATCCAGCAGTGACTTCAGATTCGCTTATCATCCATGATCTTCCAAAAAATACCTGCATAGTTTCGGACAATAATTCCAGAACCTGCGTGCTTACGGTCCAATCATTCAACACCATGGTAGCCAATTGCTGGATCAATGCTTCTGATGTTGATACAGCGCGAAAAGACGCCGTGCTGCAGATGTTGCGGATGATGTTCTTTGACCAGCAGGTCCCGCGAGATTCCGCTCTTGATGATGGACATAGCGATAGAGCACCACAACCCGAAGACAAAGAGATCAAGCAGCGTAATGAGCCTGCTTCTCCGGACACGGATGAACTCAAAGAGGCGTATGACTTTTATTATAGATCATGCTTTGCGCCTCGGCTCAGCTATTGTGTCGACATGATCGCATGCACCGATTCAGCATTAATCGATTCCCTTTATAGTGCCCTGTTGGCAAAAGATTCCACCGCATCAATACTTCCCGACAGCTTTCTGGTGAAGGGAAAAGATACCGTGGCTTGCCGTATCGGGGACTACTGGTGGTTCAGGATTCCAGAGACGGAAATCCCCTGGCATCAATTTGATAAAAGGGATTTTATCCCGCAGCAAGGTTTGAGCAAGCCGGTGCATTCTAAAGAAGGGTCCTTCATCTTTCGAGTTTCCCAGGTAAAACCAATAGAAGAAGTGACAATTTCCGAAGCCCAAAAGCTTCTGGGGCGGCTTGTTCAGCTGCATGCCTATGGCTTTGGCTCGGTAGAAGCCGCGGCCCTAAAATATTACCATCTAAAGCGAAAAGAATTTATTCGTCCATTCGATGTCCGGCTTTGCCTGGTAATCAAACCGCGGAATTGCAATGCCCAGAAAGTCGAATTGGCCCAATTGCAGCGGAAGACGCTTTCGCAGATATTCCGGCAGGGCGACACCGTTTCTCTTGACAATTTGCCGGAAATATTATCTGCCTTGATCAATGCATGCCTGGCAAACAGGAAAGTTGATACATCTTATTTGCCACTATCGACCGAGTTCGGAGATGTCTGGTTCTCCATACTCGATACCATTACCGCAAAGGTCCGCCCTTTTGAATTGATAAAGGACTCTTTAATTGCCGGCATACTTAATGGCACCATATCGATTGATTGTTTCGGCAAAGCCCCGGCCCGAAAAGGGAAATTGACCCGCAATGATTATGCCCGAATAAGAACGGTCATGCCGAAATACAAAGAAAAGCAATACCGCGAATTGATGAAGGAATATGAAACTATGATGCGGATGCCCAATGTAGAAGAGTCCGCATCACAGATTTACATTGAAAGTCTTATAGAAAAGCAGCAAAAGCAGATTGATGCAGATTTCGAACGATGGAAAGAAACTCTGGAAATTAGATTGCCATAAAATTTCGCATGCGGGACCAACCATCCACCGAATTCTGGCCGATTCGGGTGCTACTCCAAACTGGTTGGTCCCGCTTTTTTATTCCGGCATACCATATTCACTGATATCACGCCCGCAGAAAACATCACCGGCCTAAACGGCAGCCACCGCTGCTCTTATTGGCACGGCATGAACCAGCGCGTCCCATCGCTGGTTTGCTGCGGTACCGGCGACGGCGCGGAAAAGCCGATCACCCGGTAGAATGCAGGCCGGTACGTCGTCACCCAGGTGTTCCACGATGTGGTCGTGTTGTTAAGGATCATCGCCCGTTCATATATCCTGAACGCGGTGAGTTCCCGGCACCAGTTGCACATGCGGTCGTCGGTGCGCATGTTGCCGTTGCCGCCGAAAAGATCGGCGTTGTCATGCGATCCATTGAGCAGGCATTTGAGTTCGGAATGAAATCTGCCGTTGGTTCCGAACGCCCCCACAAGCGAATCGACGGTTTTGTTGTATTCAACCCCGTACAGCAGGTGCTTCCATGGCAGTGAATCGCATTGTGTACAGCAGACGACATTCGAGATATAGGCCGATTCCTGCCGCAGCGAGGAGCTGCCGAGGGCGGTATGGGCCTGATCGTAGTATTCGTCGCCCATGCGCGCCATGGCATGCATGAATTCGTGCTGTTGTCCCAGGGCAAACGCCGTTGCCATGCGCTGATTTGAATTGGCGGGGTTGCCAAGGGACGTGGTGATCCCCGAAAAGCCGCTGCGACCGCTTTGCGTGCTGTAAACCATGAATGAAACCGTCATGTTTTTAGCCAACCGGGAAGTAGTGCCGGTCGAAGGATAATACTGCTGAGGAACATAGGGGAACTGCGTTGTGATCAACGGCCACATGATAGCGGCGGTGCTGTCGAGCGTGCTGCTGACGCTGCCCGCAACCACCCGTATTTTGAAATAGCTGTCCGCCTGGCCATCCGCTACGACATGTTCGCTGGAGGCGACGGGGTATTTCCAGATGATAAAAGCCTCACGGAAGTAGCCCATGGGCGCCACCCGGAAAACCTCACTGTACCACCGCGCCAGATCGCTTTCGTATTTACCCGCGGCAAGGTCCACCGCTGTGTAGCCTTCTCCAAAAACAATAACATGTATGCGCTGCGCGATGGGCAGCTGCACGGTTTGCCCGGAGCTCAGGTCCGGCACCGCCCCGGAGCCCTCATAATACATCTGGAATTTCCCGAGAGTATCGGAGTTCTGCGCTGTCAGCGTGAGCGTCAGGTTCGACGCGGTGGATTGCGTCTGCGGAAATATCCCCGGCCGATAGCCCGGCGCGGCCGCCGCCAGGCTGAAGGATGCGGTTGTTTTCGCCAGGCCGGAGAGGACCTCTTCACTGCCGGCGGTCGTGAGCGCCATACATTGATTGCCGGAAATGATTATCTTCGCCGCATAGCGGCAATCGCCGATGGCAATGAGCGCGAGCAGCATGCCGTGCGGCGCAAAGGCGCTCTCCAGCCGTACGTTGACAAGCGGATCGAAGGACGATACGCTGGTTTTAATCCGTCCTTCTGGTGAAAACAACTTGACCGACACCAGCAGGGTTTTCGGGTTGTCGATCGCAAGCGTTCCTTTGCGGTACCTGGCGATTAAAGGCGAACTCCGCGGTTGCAGCATTGCCGCGATAGCACCGGAACTCTCACCTTCGAGTGTAAATTCGCCGTTCGCATCGGTATATGTCGATAACAGCGTCCCGTGCACCGATACGCGTGCCGCGGCGATTGCCTGGTTTGTCTGGTTGAGAACGCGACCAGAGTAGCTGACATACTCGGCCTGGACGGCAAACAAGATGCATAGGAGGATTACGGCCGCGGCGGATGAATGTCTCCTCTTTTTCGCAAAGCCCCAGAGATTCATGATACTCCTCATGTATCCTTACCGGTAGAGCAGAGGCAAAGGCGGATGTGATGATGATAGCAATATAGAAGCTCAACGGCAGCAGGTCAAGCAAATAATCGGCAGCGGCAATAATCCGGATGCTGCAGGCAGCGCCATCATCCCGTGCGCACATGTGCATGGCCGGGCGGCCCTATGGATCCGCGGTCCACCAGCGTGCATGCGCCCGGGAGCTGTCCTTCGGCGTCCGCATGCATCGGAATATCTCCGATCAGGATATGCGCGGCCTGGTATCCCAGGCGCGAGAACCCGAAATCGATGGTTGACATAGGATAGGTGAAGAACTCAGGCTGATTGTCAAAAGAAATCATCGATATCCGGTCCGGGATGCCGATGCCCATGATCGTGAACCAATAGTAATAATCGCGGGCGAAAAAGTCGTTCCCGGCAATGATCGCCGTGGCGCCCGCTTTGATAATGGCGTCCATTGAGGGCGTTTCGGCACGCAGACCGCGGCCAATTATCTTTCGGTGATGAATGTTGATGGTTCGGGATTGACCAACCTGGTCCAGGTTGCCGCGCCCGGCAAAGCAGGGCAGGACATGGAGGAAGGGGTACTCGATTGGCCCGCGGGGGATTGGATTTATTATGAAAAACCCACCAAAACCGGTGAAATCTGGCGCATCAACGCAAATGATCCTGCGCGCAACGAGCTTGTTTGCAAATACAATGCCGGCATGAATCTCCGGCGCTGGGACCTTTCGGCGGACGCCCGGTATTCCGGCTTGCAGGACCGCGGCGGACCTTCCGGCTCGCATCTGATCGGCGGCGGCACGGCATTCCCACTTATCAATAATGATTTCAATCAATCGCAGCCGGTGCAGATCGCCGGCTGCAACCAGGCGGTCTCATGCCATGGCAATTATATCGCCAGCTATCTTGGCGGCAATCATGAGATCATGTTCATGAACGGCTGGGACCATTTCGGCCAGCGGTCCAGCATTGCCGGCGATCTTAACGCCTTTTCCTGGCAGACGCATTGGACCAGGCTCGAGACCTGGCTCGGTCAACCGCTGGTTGCGTCCGGACTTGGCGGCATGGAATTATATCAACGAGGCCGGACGCCAGTGTTGCGGCATAGAAGACTGGCATTATACGCTGACCGCCGAGCCGCGCGGCTTTCCGTTCCGCGGCGTGGTGGGCGGGTATTTCATCAAAATCGCTCTTGATAAGTGCACCGGGACCGCTACGGAGAACAACTACCGGCCTCGCAGCCCGCGCCCGGTGTATCGGACGGCAACGACGTTGGCACGCGCTTCCTCCCCCGCCGACCTGTACACCGTGCGCGGTGAACGGATCGCGCGACATGCCGGCGCCGCTGCGCCCTCCCCGGGCGTGTATGTTGCGGCCATGCGCGAGAATGGCGGATGTGTGAAAGCGCTGAAGGGATGGCAATAAATCCGCCACCCGATCCAAGCGCGCAACGAAATCCTGCATTCCAGACTTTGAAATCCACGACAATTCCGCGCGTTCCTGCTGTTTAATAAATAAAACACTTTCTTCCATTCTTAATTGCATAACTCATTGTTTTATGATATATTATATTGCAGGTAGATTGACATGCAGAACGTATATTCATATACCGATTACCGCAAATTCCTTCACGACTGGTATGCCGGCCGCAAGGAGCAGAATCCGTCATTTTCGTATCGCATTATCTCCGCGCGCGTGGGGTTCCGTTCCGCCGGCCATTTCACCCTGATCCTCCAAGGCAAAGCGAATATCTCCCTGCAATTGGCGATGAAGTTCGCTGCGGTCATGAGATTGAAACGGCGCGAGACGGATTATTTTCAAAATATGGTGCTCTACAACCAGGCTAAAAGCCATGCCGAACGAAAAGTATATTTCGAAAAAATGCAGGAATTCAAGGAATCCGCCGTGCATTTGGTTGACGCAGGACAATACGAATATTATGGAAAGTGGTATCATGCGGCGATCAGGGCGCTTGCCGGCGCATGCGATATCAAGGATGACTATGCGGAACTCGGCGCGCAGCTCATTCCCTCCGTCCCTGCCGCGGAAGTGGTGAAATCGGTTGAATTGCTTCTTCGGCTTAACCTGGTACGACGAGATGAATCCGGAATTCTGCGCATCACCGATCAGCTAATCTCCACAGGCTACGACATCCAGTCGGTTGCCTTGACAAACTACCTTCTCAGCTCTCTGAACCAGGCTTCCAAGGCGTTCGATCGGTTCCCCCGCGATCAACGGAACATGTCCTGCGTGGTCCTGGGCATATCGCACGAAGGTTTTCTGCAAGTCCAGCAGGAGCTAAGGGATTTCCGGCGCCGTATTATGGACATAGCAAAGCGTCGTGCCGCGGACTCAGTCTACCAATTGAGCTTCCAATTTTTCCCTCTATCGAAACCCGTTCGAAAAGAGAATCGAGGCGGCGCATGAAAACCGTGCTGCTTCGAATCTGGCTCCTTCTTGCTGCCGCGCTTTCACTTCTAAATTGCGCCGCAGGGCCGACCACTACCGAGGCTCCAGGCGGATCAGGCTCGGAGGTGGAGGGACGGATCCTCTCAGCGCAGGGAAAACCCGTTGCCGGAGCAGCGGTTCACCTTCGTTCCGCCCAATATCTGGCCTGGCCGGTATCCGGCATTCCGCAACCGGATAACCTGACGCACGCGGATGCGGTCACCGATCACCACGGCTGGTTCACGTTCCGGTCGGTTGCAGGGGGAAGCTATTCCATTGAAGCGGCCAACATGCATGATTCCGGGATTGTTCTGCCCTGCGAAGTCGGCGACAGCGCGGAAAAGATCATCCTCGAACCCGGCAGCCTCAAATCCATGGGTACAATCACCGGCCGCATCAATATCCCGCTCAGCGACGATCAGCCTCAAATCTGGGTGCTGGTCCACGGCCTTGAGCGCTCGCAGATCATCAGCACGCTGGGAAATTTCAGCGTAAAGGTACCCGAAGGCGTCTACTATGTGCTCATCCTGCTTGACGCCACGATACCACTGGCAATGCATTATCCCGATAGCGTTCGCGTTGCACCCGACAGCATTTTTGATATCGGAATATTGAACGTCCCTCCATTGCGCTTTTTTACCGGATGCAAGACATTCACCTGCGATTCGCTGGCCGTCCGTTCCATTCTCGATCATAATAATCTGGCAACGCTTGCTGTAGACTCGGTAGTCGGTCGGGACAGCATGACCGGACGAATTTTCCGTCTTGATCTCCATGGCAGGGGTATCGCTGACCTGACCCCGCAGGTTGGCAGCCTGTCTAGGCTTATCAGCCTTGACGCAAGCAATAATAATCTCGTTACCTTTCCATCGGAAATCGGCTACTGCACTGCATTGTGCTCCCTGCGGGCGGACACGAACCGGCTGTACAGCCTTCCCGCGGAACTAAGCTACCTTGATTCGTTGCAGTACATTTCAATAAAACACAACCAGTTTGCATCCATCGCGCCGTCACTAGGCTATTGCGATCTGCGCCATCTGGACCTGAGCGACAACCAATTAGCGGACATTCCGATTGAATTCTGCAGGCTTGACAGCCTGCGGATGCTCTCGGTTTCCGGAAACAGGCTTTGCTATGTATATTCGAATATCAACGCATGGCTGACAAAGTACCAGCCCGGGTGGGAACGCGAGCAGCAATGCTGGTGACGGTTTGGGATTGCAAACGTATACGAACTGAGGAGGTGGAATATGAAGTTTTCCATGACAATCCGATTGCCCATAATGTTTTCGCTGCTGATGATGTGCGCAAACGTGGAGGCACAGTGGACGACATATAACAACGGAATCGTACCCCTTCGCATAATCTGCAGCGGAAGCAATCTGTGGGTCCTTGCTTTTGACCAGCTTGTTCGAATTGACATACGCACTGGCGCGTATCATATGATAAGGCATGGCGATATCAACTTCTCTTTGGCATACACCGATTCTCTGAGCATAGCGATCGGATCTTTCTCAAAAGGAAATGGAGGGTCGGCTTTTGCATATGCAAATGATACAAGCGCCACCTACCGGCTTACCGATTCGTCAACAGTCCAGTTGCCCTGGCAGGAAAACGGCATCTGCATAGAGGACAATAAAGGAAGGCGTTGGATCGGCCAGACAGGCAGGATCCGCTGCATTGATGGCGCCATCGCGCATGATTATGCGGTGATAGGCAGAGGAGATCTATTAGCAACCCCCCTATTATACGATTCGCAAGGCAGATTATGGTTTTATCAAGGGGGAGACCTTTATTATATCAATGGCACAAATGTCATTTCAGCCAGTTGGGATGGGAACCCCGTTAAAAGCCTGTACGAGGACCGCCATGGCTTTTTCTGGGCGACTGAGGGATTTCGATTATGGAAACGCGATGGAGCCGCGGGGTATTGGGAATACATTCCAGCGCCTTCCGAAACCGCCGGCAATTTTATTGAAAACATAATCGGCGACTCCGCTGAAAATATATGGCTCAGCGGCAGCAGCACATGGAAATATGATGGGAAGACTTGGACGACATATCCGCAGATTGTCGGACCGATAATGGTCGATTCATCCGGTCAATTATGGGCACGGGAAAGATATAGGAATAATCCAAATTATTTTCAAATGTATAGAGTAGTGCGAATGATAAGCGGCCAGTGGAAGTATTTCCCGATTGGACAAGAATCATTGGCCAGCACCATAGTTGCAAATCTTTTTCTTGATAATGATAGCACGGTCTGGGCCACGACCCAGGGCAATGGCCTTGGAAAATTTTACAATGGACAATGGACTTTTTATTCATCTGCCAGTTCAGCGCTGCCATCGGATACGACTACCATCCTCAAGGGAGATAATTTTATCGAATCCACCGGTGCGTTCTGGTTCATGAGCGGCAACCGCCTTGTCAGGTGGAATGGCGCTGAATTTATCGATCAGGGGGTCTCATTAGCTGATCGATCTTGCCTAATGGGGATTTCGAATTCCCAAAAGAAGTGGCTCTGGAACGACTCTCTAACCTTGCTGTACACACAGAAATCAGGAGCATGGGTCCCGATCGCGGTGCCTTCGCAGATTATAGGGAACCATTCTGGCGGAACCACCCCATTATCCATCAAAACCATCTCTATTGACAGTAGTGATAATCTTTGGATTGGAAACGATACAACCTTTCTATATTGCTATAATGGCATAACCTGGAAATCTTATGCGATGACCGATCTGGGATTCGATTCGATTTCGCGACAAGATCAATTTAACGAGGCTAATATCGCGCCAGTATGCGATCGGTCTGGTCAGGTATGGGCATTGTGTTCTTATTACGGCGACTCCTATAGTTTGGCACAGCAAGTCAGTTTCCAGAACTCACAAACGCAGCGATGGGAGCATATCTCTTCCTGTCAATCGTTGTTTGCCAATGAGCCTCTTGCATGCTATCCAAATTCCATACAGAGGTGTATTGTTGACAATCGGAATGTTCTCTGGTTGAGTATGGGGTGGGAATCATTGGTTCAGATAGATAACGGCAGCGTTACCGGGTTTGGATTTTCATCCTCTGGGCCATTGAACTGTTGGCCAGCGGAATTGCGTGAAGTTGTATCAATGGCCGATGGAAAATCATTGGTCTCGCTTTGCTATAATAATTACAGCTTTATTACGCTATCCTGCTCGACCGGCACATGCGAAAAGATCCCGGATCTTAATGCAAATGTAAAGTTGATCGATCGATCGGGCCGTTATTGGGGCTTTGCGGGATCTGAAGGTAGTGTCATCTGCTACGATCGGGGATATAGAACTGTATTGACACCATACAATTCAGGAATACCCTGCGGGTTGCCAACAATAGAAAAAAATCGCATTATATCTATCCTTCAGGACCGCACCGGCGACCTCTGGTTTCTCTCCACCACCGGCGGCCTGGCCCGTTACCGCCCAGGTGACAATGGGGCTGTTCATCGATCCGGTTCCCAAAATCATGCAGGCGGACTCTCGCTTGCAGCTATGCGCATGAATGCCGCGCAATGGAAAATCGCCTATACTATCCCCTTCACCGGCACCGCTCAACTGGCTCTTTATGATCTGCGGGGGCGGCAGATTGCGCACCTTATGGGTTCGACCGTCAAAGCCGGCGCGGGGACCGTCCTATGCGACCTGTCAAGGCTGCCTTCCGGGATCTATGCGCTCAGATTAACCTGCGGAAGGCTGAGTGTAACGCGGCCGATACAGGTCATGGCAAAATAGACACCGTATATTTGGCGATATTGGGGTACTTTCGTGTTTATTCATGCAGATTAATGGCCGAAACGCATTTTGGCTTATCGATCAAAAAAAAACCGCGCCCAACCCGGGCGCGGCTCATGTTGTAGCACGCGGCGCTGTTGCCCGCCTATCGTATCACCACAAAGCTCTGCACCCGGTTGAATTTCCGCGTACCGACAACATCAAACCGGGCGATATACACCTGGCCCGTGCGCAGGACCGACCGCTGGCTGCTTGCGTCAACCGCATAGCGGCCCGCGCTGATCTTCCGGTTCAATACGCGCCCCAGGAGCCGGCCTTCCAGATCGAACAGCGTGATTCGGGCCATTCCCGCAACCGGCGAGGTGAATCGGAACTGCATTGACGAACGGGTATTGACGACATTGAAGTCGAAAAATAGCGGGGCCGTCCTTCCATTCGCCGCGCTGACCGTCTGGCGCTGTCCGATAAGGTCCATCGATGTATCCTGGATGGTGATCACGATCGGTCCCGCGGTTCCGCCGAAATTCGCGCCCTGAGAGTTGCCGTAGAATAGTATCGTATAGGTCCCGCTGGGCACGATCTGGCTGAATTTTCCATCCCCGCCGGCCATCAGACCAAAGTAAAGGCTATGGGCCGAATCGGCGATCATGAGATAGCCGTTCATGGAATTGCCAGCGGAATCAAGGATCCTTCCGCTGATGGAGCCGTTTCCTTTGCGGATCCACACATGGCAGCTGTCGACCCCGGCCTTGATATTGTAATAACCGTTGGGGTAGACAAAGAACTTCGGTGGGAAATTATATGTTTCGAAACGAAGGATATACGACGCGATATCGCTGCTGGCGCTGATCTTATAGCGGCCGGCAGTGCGAATATCGGTTTGGTTGCGGTAAGGGACGTTGTTGAAATTTCCGTCGATGGAAACGGACATATCGTTTTTATTCCCCAGGATCGTGCTATCATCGTGCACGATACCGGAAATGACCGTGTCGGCGGTATGCATCAGGAACGTCACTCTCGCCGTGTCGGTTGTTGCTGTCACGCCTATGGAAGCAGAACTGCCTGCCAGGTATCCGGTGAAGTTCCATGTCTGAAGATAGATGTTATACGTATCAGGCATAACACCAACAAGAAACCGCCCAAGGGAATCCGCGGTAAAATCGATGTTCAGGTCACGGCCATCGTGGAGATACAAGGGAGCATGCTTGACCGGCGCTCCATCTTCGTCAATCACCGTTCCTTTTACAAAATGCGTTGCCGCGATGAAGGCGAAATTCAGCGTCAATGAATCTACAATCAGCGTATCGACTTCGGCAGGGGGGATCCAGGTTGCGGGAAGGGTCGTCTGCCCGGGACCGCCTCTATCGCCGATCCCGACTATCACGTGCTTGCCGCGACAAGTGGAATCCATATAAATGATATATTTCCCCAGGGAATCGGTGACGCCGCTGAAGCCGTCGATAGTTTTGCCCGAACTATCACGAATTTCCGCGGAAACCCCTAAGCTTTTTACCGCATCACCCGCCGGATCCAGGATCCTGCCTCGAACATACGTATTGGTTGCGACCTGGATCATTTCTACCCATGCGGTATCGGCGATTCCATGACTGGCTATGGTAATGACGCAGACACCGGGCATGCCGAAAGGCCCCTCGTCGCCCGTGGGGATTTTCATGCTGAGTACGCCGTCGGCATCAGGGTCCGAAGGCCCGCCCCCGCTGCCCGGAGCGCCATCGATCAGCGGCATTGTCTGGCCTTGCAGGAAGTCTATGTCAACCCCGGCATCGAGTTGATGGTTTCCATTGCGGTCCACGAATACGCTCGTTATAGTAGCTGTATCGCCGACATGTTCATAATCGCCTGCGAGAGTTACCGTGTCCGTGCCGATGTGTGCGGTAGCGGGTGTCATGGTGAGGTTATGAAACGCAAAGCACGGCGCGAGAAGCATCGATAGCATT
>Ga0315289_10010325_pt1 | contig 13376 bp, 12 predicted proteins | sample YL17G11_40_MG_FD_203452 | JGI IMG/M metagenome (GOLD analysis project Ga0315289, IMG submission 203452) | Sediment microbial communities from Yellowstone Lake, YNP, Wyoming, USA - YL17G11_40 | ecosystem: Environmental > Aquatic > Freshwater > Lake > Sediment | place: USA: Wyoming | collected...
GATCTGAAAGACCATTCTTATGATCCATACTTCCCCAATTTTTCCCATATTAAATCCCCTCCTCTCTGGGATCTCATTGCAGCTCATAAAAAGAGAACCATAGCAATCAACATCCCCCAGACCTACCCTGCCAGAGAAATCAACGGCGTATTGATCTCAGGCTTCGTAGCCATAAATCTGCAAAAGGCAGTTTACCCCCCATCAATCTATCCGAAGTTAACGGAGATGGATTACCGGATTGATGTGAATTACGAAGAGGCAGCGGAAAAAAAGGAAGAGTTCTTCACTGACCTCTTTTACACGCTCCAGAAGAGAGGAGAGGCTCTCAAATATTTCTTAAACAACGAGCCATGGGACCTCTTCATCGGGGTGTTCACCGGGACCGATCGTCTTCACCACTATTTCTGGAATGAATATGAAGATCCTCAGGGGGCATACCATAAGAAATTTATCGATTACTATACTCAGGTGGACACTATTATAGGAGAACTGGTAGATTCATTGCCAAAGCACTGCCATCTGCTGATCATGGCAGACCATGGGTTCTGCGCCTTGAAACAGGAGGTATTTCCCAACACGTGGCTCAAAGAAAAGGGGTATCTCAAGTTGAAAAAGGATCCCCCTGGCTCTTTTTCTGATATCCACCCTGAAAGTAAAGCATTTGTCCTGGATCCAGGAAGACTCTGCATCAACCTGAAAGGTCGTATGCCCAGCGGCTGTGTGGAGCCAGGGAAAGAATATGAGGCTTTACGGGAAGAGCTGACCGAAGGTCTCATGGGGATACGTTATCCTTCTGCTCCTTCTACTCCAATCATAGAACAGATTTTTCGCAAGGAAGAGATTTTCTCCGGTCCCTATCTCAACCGGGCACCTGATCTCGTACTCCACGGACTGCCCGGGTATGATATAAAAGGTTCTATGAGCAAGGAGTCTCTCTTCGGGAAAGGTAAATTCACCGGCATGCATACCTATCCTGATGCCTTTCTCTACCTGCGAGGCGCAAATCTGAACGACAACCATGGCATCGTTGATCTCGCACCCTCCATCCTTCATCTCCTGAACATACCTCTCCCCAGTCACTTTGACAGCAAGCCCTTTTCTGTGCTTCTCCAGTAAGCAGACTGGACCGTATTCCCTGATTTATAGTGAACGACATCTATAAGCAGACATGAGAGGAGTCATTGCGATCCGCCGAAGGCGGAGAAGCAATCTACTGGGATTGCCACGTCGTCCGCCGCGGCGGACTCTTCGCAATGACCACTTTCTTTTGTCATTCGATATAGTTAACAAATATTCCCTTGAAAATCTCATCCTGCCGTGTTAGTTTCCTCACAAAAGCGTAAACCTTTTTTCTGTCTCATCCCATGAAATTAACGATCGCCAAGAAGATGTTTATCGGTTACCTCACGATGGCCTTATTGACCGTCGTGGTAGGGATTTATGTACTGCAAAGTTTAAACAACCTGAACCAGATCACCAATTCCCTCCTCAAAGAGGAATTTGAGATCATTAACAAGAGCAAGACCATGATGGATGATCTGTTTGCTCAAGAACGGTGCGAAAGGAGATTCTCTATCCTCCAGGACAAGTCAATTGAACAGCTCTTCTGGGATAGGAGCAAAGAATTCAAAAAAGATCTCCTTTCCCTGAAAGGATCTCTTCCTTTTAAGTGGGGATCTATTCTTTCAGAGATATCTGACCTCCACGAGGATTATGATTCCCTCTTCCTGCAAGAGGTTAGACTTATCGTTGAAAAAAGGAACGAAGAAGCCTCTGAGATCTCAAAACAAGAACTGAAAGAGAAAATGGATACCATGGTCATGAAGGTAAGGCACTTGGAGACTATAGCGGAAGAATCCATTGATGAGAAGATGAAGATCTCGCATCTCGAGGGGCGGAAGGCACTCAACATGACCTTTTCACTCTGTCTGCTGAGTCTCCTCATAGGAATCTTTCTGGCTTTTTTCTTCACCTATACATTTTCATCTCCGATTAAAAAACTTGGTAAGGCAACCCAGTTTATTGCCCAGGGTGACTTTGACTTTGATCCCAAGATTACAAGTGGTGACGAAGTGGGAGAACTGGCTCAATTCTTCAGAAACATGGCAAAAAGGCTCAAAGAACTTGAGGAACTGAATATAGATGCAAGTCCCCTGACACGCTTACCCGGTAATGTGGCAATTGAGAGAACCCTGAATGAACTCCTCCGGGAGAAAAAATCCTTTGCCCTCTGCCATACTGATTTAGATAACTTCAAACCGTTTGCTGACAAATACGGTTACGCCTGGGCAAGCGAGGTTATCAAGGAGGTGGCAGCGATCCTCAAAGAGGCGGCCTCTCATGCCGGGGAGGATGGTGACTTCGTCGGTCACATCGGTGGCGATGATTTCGTAATGATCACCTCTCCCTCACAGGTGGACAAAGTCTGCAGCTATGTGACAAAAGAATTCGATCACAGAATAGTAAAATTCTATAGTGAGGCAGACAGAAAAACGGGCTTCATCCTCGGGAAGGACAGGAAGGGCATAGATCAAAAATTCCCCCTCTTGACCATCTCGATAGCAGCGGTAATTAATGGGGGCAAGGCATTTGAAAGTCCTCTTCAGATTGCCGAACTGGCCGCAGAACTCAAGGAATATGCCAAGACGTTACCGGGCAGCAATTATGTAAAGGAAGAGAGGCAGTGATACACGTTAGATCAAGGCTGGCATTCCTTTTGTTCATCTTTGCCCTTGTAATTGGTTGCGGGGGGACAAGAAAGGGAATAATCTCCCCATCCTCTCCCCTGGGAGAGGGAAAAGAGGCAACGAATACAGGGATGCAACAGGAAGAAAGTATTACAGATGAAGAGCTGTTCAACCTCGGCCTTTCCTACCTTTCCTCCCCTGAACTCAGCCCTGATTATCCTAATGCTTTCCTCGCTTTCAAGCGACTTACAGAGAATTATCCTGAGAGCAAGAGGAAAGATATTGCTCAGCACTTTACCTCTCTCCTTGAGCAGTATCTCAAACTGAGCATGGAAAATTCAAGGCTGTACGTGGAAAATCAGGAGCTCACACAGGAGAAAAAAATTCTCACGGAAGAAAAAACCCGATGGGAAGAGGACAAGGACCGGCTCCTCAAGGAGATTACCAGCCTCAAATCAGACCTCAAATATTTAAAACAGATAGAGATTGAATCAGAAAAACGGGAAAAGAACGTACGGTAGAAGACGATTTAATACAAAGGCATTAAATTCTATTACATTGTCATTGCGAGCGAACAACGGGAGCGTGCCTGCACGCCGAAGTGCTGTGTTTCGGAACGCAGGCGTGGCAATCTCACCACAGAAACAAGAGATTGCTTCCTCGCCCCGAATGTTTTCGGGACTCCTCGCAATGACATTTTACTTATTGCACTTGTATTAGTCTAATTCCTTCCCAGTAAGCCTCCGGTAAGCCTCTCGATACTTTTCACTGGTTTTTACAATGATATCTTCTGGCAGATTGGGGGCGGGGGGCTTCCGATCCCAGTTGATCGAGATGAGGTAGTCTCTCACAAACTGCTTGTCAAAACTCGCCTGCGGTCTGCCCGGCTCGTATTGATCACGAGGCCAGAAACGTGAAGAATCGGGGGTTAACAATTCATCGATGAGGAGCAGTTCACCATCTTTCATTCCAAACTCAAATTTGGTATCAGCAATGATGATACCGTTATTTTCAGCAATCTTTACAGCTTTTTTGTAGACCTCCAGGCTGATCTCCTTGATTCGGCGCGCCAAGTCTTTACCAATAATCTCACCTACTTTTTCAAAAGTGATATTTTCATCATGAGTTCCTATCTCCGCCTTGGTTGAAGGGGTAAAAAGCGGTCCCGGGAGCTTGGATGACTCAAGGAGATGAGGGGGCAGCACTACACCGGAGACAGATCCACCCTCCTGGTATTCCTTCCAGCCCGAACCGGAAAGGTAGCCCCTTACTACACATTCCACAGGAAGGGTTTTAGTCTTTTTTACCAGCATGCTCCTCCCTTCCAACACTTTTCGATACCCCTGAAGGGCTTTTGGGAAGTCATCCACCTCCGTAGTGACGAGGTGATGACTGACCATGTCCCCCATTTTCTCAAACCAGAATCGTGAAATCTGATTTAACACCTTTCCCTTGAAGGGGATAGGATCAGGCAGGACCACATCAAAGGCGGAAATGCGGTCAGTGGCAATGATGAGCAGGTGCTCTCCCAGATCATAGATATCACGGACCTTCCCCTTTGCTGACAGTTTCAGACCCTGGAGATTAGTCTCAATTACCGTATCAGTTCGTAAATTTTCTTGTGCCACGATTCAACCTCTCCTTCCAAAGATGTTTTCAGCACCTGCTTTTTTACCGAATGCCTCTCAATCTGTCAATAATAAACCAGTCCGGAAATTTCCTTGACATCTTTCATGCTTAAATTATAGATTAAACCGCTATGGATAATGTGAATTTTTTACTTTCCAGGATTCAGAACAAATCTGCATCTGTCGGGATAGCCGGATTGGGTTATGTGGGGCTCCCTCTTGCGGTAGAGTTTGCCCGAGCAGGCTTTACCGTTTTAGGAGTTGATCTCTCCTCTGAGAGGGTTGAAATGCTGAAACACGGCCAGTCCTATGTGCTGGATGTGAGTTCTGAAGAGATAGGCCGGGTAATGAAGAGTGGCAATATCACGCTCTCCACCTCCTATGGTATTTTCAAAGAGGCAGATGCGATCATTATCTGTGTGCCCACACCTTTGCGCAAGACGAAAGATCCAGACATAACCTATATCCGGGAAGCAGTAACTGAGGTTAAAAAAGTCATCCACTTCCCCATTCTGATCGTCCTGGAGAGCACTACGTATCCCGGTACCACCCGTGAGCTGATTGTTAACGAAATAGAAAGTATGTCTTATCAGGTAGGGAAAGATTTCTTTGTGGCATTTTCTCCTGAACGGGTAGACCCGGGAAATCAAATCTTTCAGACGAAAAATATCCCGAAAGTGGTGGGAGGCATCACCCTCCAGTGCACCGAACTGGCAAGGGCACTTTATGATCATGTGATTGAAAAGGTTATCGCGGTCAAATCTGCTGAAGAGGCAGAGATGGTAAAGCTCTTAGAAAACACCTTCCGGAGTGTTAACATTGCCCTCGTGAATGAGATGGCAATGATGTGTGACAGGATGGGAATTGACATCTGGCATGTCATTGAGGGGGCTGCCAGCAAGCCCTTCGGCTTTATGCCATTTTTCCCCGGCCCGGGGATAGGAGGGCATTGTATCCCTCTGGATCCTGTCTATCTTTCCTGGAAGGCAAAAACCTATAACTTCTACAACCGCTTCATCGAGCTTGCTACCGATATCAATGGGAATATGCCCCACTTTGTGATGGGGAAACTCACCCGAGCACTGAATCAGCAAAAGAAGCCCCTCAATGGGTCTCGCATCTTACTGTTGGGGATGTCATATAAAAACGACGTTGACGATATACGGGAATCGCCTGGAGTGGAGATTTACAAGCTGCTCCGGCAGGAAATGTCCCTGGTGGATTATCATGATCCTTACGTTTCCTGTATCAAGGGACTGCAGGAGGCAGAGGGCACTGTCTACTCAAAAGAATTAACCAAAGAGTGCCTTAAGTCCTACGACTGCGTTCTCTTAACGGTGGCTCACCAGAGATTCGATTACCCCTTCATTGTTCAACATGCACGGTTGATCTTCGATACCAGAAATGCTTTCAAAAACATAACATCGGAGAAGATCATAAGGCTCTAAGGAATCATCCCAGTTAAAGGAGAAGCTATGGCCTTTTATCTCGTTACCGGAGGGGCAGGTTTTATTGGTTCAAACTTGGTGAAAGCGCTCCTTGATCGAGGAGACCAGGTAAGGGTATTAGACAACCTCTCTACCGGCAAGAGAGAAAATCTGAATTTTATTGCTCAAGCAGCTACATCCCGATTCGAATTGATGGAAGAAGATATCTGTGACATCGAAATGTGCCGGAAGGCATGCACAGGTGTGGATTATGTCCTCCACCACGCTGCTCTCGGCTCCGTCTTCCGCTCCATTGACAATCCCATCGAAACTCAAGAGGTGAATGTTAGCGGCACCCTCAACCTCCTGGTAACATCCCGTGAAGCTAAGGTAAGGAGGTTTATTTATGCCTCTTCCTCTTCAGTATATGGCGATCTATCCTCTCCCCCTGGAGAAATTATCCCCAAGGAGGAAGGAATGAAACCCGGTCCCAAATCTCCCTATGCAGTTTCCAAGTTGGCAAGCGAATACTATGCCCAGGTGTTCTACCACCTCTATGGACTTGAAACGGTTATCTTACGGTACTTCAATGTATTCGGAGAGAGACAAGATCCCAATTCGATCTATTCAGCCGTCATTCCCAAGTTCACTCAATCTCTGCTCAATCGGGAACCCCCTACGATCTACGGGGATGGCGAACAGTCCAGGGATTTTACCTATGTAGGCAATGTCATTCAGGCAAACCTTAAAGCCTGTGAAGCGCCCTCAGTTGTTGCGGGAGAGGTGATGAATATCGCCTGTGGAGAGCGCGTGAGCATAAATCAACTGTATCAAAAACTGGCTCATACCACAGGTCAAAACTATCCTCCCCTCTACGTCCAACCCCGCCCCGGGGAAGTCCGGCACAGCCTGGCAGATATTACGAAGGCAAAAAAATTGCTGGGCTACACACCAGAAGTTAACTGGGAGAACGGCCTGGTGAGAACGGTAAACTGGTTTACATCCTGCCTCCCTTGAGGAGAGCAGATTAAGGTAAACAGCAGGGAATACCGATCTATGGTCAGAGAAAAGCAATCATGAATAAAAAGATACTGAGTAATTTCCTTAAGATTCTTATCAGCATCCTTCTGAGTTCCTTCTTTATCTATCTGGCCTTTCAGAATATAAACTGGAAAGAAGCTGTATCTATTTTACAGTCCGTTCATTACTCCTATGCAATCATTACATCACTTTTTACTATCATTATTCTTTATTTAAAATCCTATCGCTGGGGGATAATCCTCCCTCTAAGAAAGATAGAACAGTGGCCGCTCTTTTCTATCACCTCAATTGGCTTTATGGCCATAGCCCTTCTGCCGATTCGGATGGGTGAGTTTGTCCGCCCGTATCTCATCTCTCAAAAGACTGGCGTAAAACTCAGCTCCTCCCTTGCCACCATTCTGATTGAAAGGATCTATGATTTTTCTTCCCTGATACTCATTCTCATGGTAGTCCTCCTCTTCGTAACGCTCCCCACCTGGGTCTTCAGGGCAGGACTGACTATTATCGCTATCATTGTACCTCTGCTTATTCTCTTAACAATCATTGCGATTAAAAAACAATCTTCACTCAAGGTGATTGAAATCTTTGTTTCCCGATTACCTTCAACCATCTCACTTCGTGTCCGAGAGATAATCCACTCTTTCTTAGATGGCCTTGAGATTTTACCTGATCTCAAAAGGAGCTTATCAGTAGCCTTCTTGTCTCTCCTCATCTGGTGTCTCAACGGACTCTCCATCTACATTCTCTTTTTCTCTTTTGATCTCCATCTGCCCCCTGTTGTAAGTTATGTGGTTCTTGTGATGACTGCTTTAGGTCTTGTGCTCCCTGCTGCTCCGGGGTTTGTCGGAAATTTCCATTTCTTTGCTGCAATGGGCCTTGTTCTCTTTGGAGTTCCCAAAACCCAAGCCTTGACCTTTGCCATCATTTTTCATCTCACTCAATTCATACCCCCCATCGTCTGTGGTCTCGGCTTCCTTCCCTTTAATAAGATTTCCCTCCCATCGTTGCTCCAGGAGCAGAAAAAAGCATAATCTCAATCATAGTTATAGACCTTTCTGCATTCTGATCTGTTAAATTATTTTAATCTTACCCCCGGGTTATTGACATTTCCTTAGGCACTGAGCGTATAATGTACAATTCTTTCAGACAAGAAAGGGGGTGAAAGCGTTACGCTGAACGATAGACAAGTCAACATTTGACATGTGGACAGGGTGAAAATGGTTTAGAACGATGGATCTAAAAAGGAGGGTATGGTGAAGAAGATAGTAAGCATAATGATTGTATGCGCATTCCTGCTTGGGTCAGTTTCCACGATGTACGCTGCTGAGCCTAAGGAGAAAGCCAAAGCGGCTGAGCCAGCAAAGGTGGCAAAGGTTGACATCAATTCTGCCACTGAAGCAGACCTTACCAAGATTCCGGGCATTGGTGAAAAGATTGCCAAGGCGATCGTAGAATATCGAGCAAAAGAGCCTTTCAAGACTATTGAAGATATTAAAAAGGTAAAGGGCATTGGCGATAAGAAGTTCGCGAAGATCAAAGATCAAATTGAAGTAAAAGAAGTAAAAAAGTAAAAAAATTCGTTTTGCTTCCGCTAAAAAGGGCAGGGTCTTGTTCTCTGCCCTTTTTATTGTCGTCCTCTGGAAATTTGCATTAACCGCTGTGTCCGAATCCTCCGTCGTTTCGAGGAGTAAGAGGCAAACAATCCGTTATCTCCCAGGTAACCTTACATACCTTTTGAACTATCATCTGTGCGATCCGATCCCCTCTCCTGATCAGGAAAGGTTCCTTCCCCCAGTTCATGAGGATAACCTTGATCTCGCCTCGATAATCGGCATCTATGGTTCCAGGGGCGTTGAGGATGCCGATACCATGGTTGATTGCCAGGCCACTCCGAGGCCTGATCTGGGCCTCAAAGCCAACGGGCAAAGCAATGGCTATGCCTGTTGGGATGAGAAGTCTTTCACCTGGTGGAAGGTGTAACTCGCGGGGTATCGCAGCGTAGAGATCAACCCCTGAGGCATGATCAGACATGTATTGAGGAATGGGGAGGTCCTCATTACCCTCGGTCTTGAGGATCTTTACTGAAAGATGTTCCACGATGACGTTTTAGCAGGCTGCTGAAAAACGCCCATCTGCGTCGTTGCCCTCGTCCTTCGTCGGCCTGCGCGCTGAAGCGCTTCGTCGCGCAAGCGTCGTTGCAGAGGTACATAAAACGTTTGGTCCGTCTTCGGATAAAAACTTTACCGCAGGAGCGGCCCAAGGTTTTATACTCCTCAGGATTTTAGGCGCCTTGCATCTGGACATTTTTGATCAGCCTTACAAAAGTTGCCTTTTCAGCAATCTGTTAGATTTACAAGAGAATAATTACTCCCTGACCTTTTCCAATCGAAAGACTGGCTCTACAACCCCGACCTCTTCTCGCTGATAATTAAGGATAACCGGATGGTGGTATTTGGCCAGATTTCTCCGTTCTTTCTCATGGAGCAGGCCAAGTTGTTTGAGGGTTTCAATCACCACAGCATGTAATGCCCGGTTGTTTCCATCCTCAACCTTAATACCGACACCCAGGCCTTTATCCATGATACTTAAAGCATAACCTCCATCAGCCCCTGTCTTGGCAAACACTCTCCTGCGCAGGCTTCTCATGATATCGGTACAGATCCTCTCATCACCAGCAATCATCTCCGGATGGTTGAGAACCGCCTTCATCATTCTGCCTACAGGAGTATTTTTACCCTGTTGATTGGAGGGATGTGATTCAGATAACTTTGTATAAGCAAGTGCAAGTTGCCTCAAAGGGAGGAAGAAGACAGGGACTCCGCATCCATCGATTCCTATCCCGATTTTTTCCTTGGGAACTTCGGTCATGTTGGAAATCTTCTCCATAATCATCTGTTGCACAGGGTGGTCAATGTGGCAGTAGTTATCTATCTGCCAGGAGTTAAATACACAGAGAGTCAGCATCGCTGTATGTTTTCCTGCACAATTATTATGGATGGGCAGGGGGGGGTTCCTTCGGAACTCAGTTTTTTTGCGGTTCCTCGATGTGAAGGCTGATGAATACCACACTTAAGATGGTTCGAGTCCAAGCCAATCTTAGAAAGAATATTCTCCACGGCCTTTACATGGAAATCTTGCCCATTGAGTGAACCACAAAAGACCGCTATCTCTTCTTCAGTGAAATTGAAATGATCGGCCGCTCCCGTTTCAATGACTGGCAGTGCCTGGAGGGGTTTGGCACACGATCTCAGGCAGAACAGAAAGTCCGGATCACCCACCTTATAGACGATCTTTCCCTTGGTGTTGACAACGACTATGTGACCACGATGCAGAGTTTCAACGTGCCCGCCTCTCATTACCCGAACCAAGACCTCAGACATTCTCTTTACCCCTTCTTCTTATGGTTCATGATAGGATTACTGGTGTAACCGATAGGCCCGGAAATAGCGCAAAACCTTATTTACATATTGCTGGGTTTCTGCATACGGCGGGATGCTTAAATTATACTTCAGTACTGCATTTTCCCCAGCATTGTAAGCAGCCAAGGCTAAGGAGAGATCGTTATTGAAACGCTCAAGGAGATATTTCATATACCTCACACCACCTTCGAGGTTGTCCCGGGGGTGATAGACATCGTCGACATTAAACACATACGCTGTCTCCGGCATGAGCTGCATGAGCCCCTGGGCACCTTTCCAGGAAGTGGCGTAAGGATCAAAATCTGATTCTGCTTTGATAATAGCCTTGATGAGGGCAGAATCCATATGATACTTTTCACAGACCTCAGTAATGAGCGGCTCGTACTGAACCGGATCCCTGAGGTAAAAGCTCTTTTTTTCTTGCAAGAACATCCGGTATCTTTGATCCGCCGGAACATTGGTGAAATGGACGGTCCCATTCTCGTCAACAAAGGAATAGATGTCAGACCATGAGTTTACAGGGAAAAAAAATATAGAAAGGGGGGTGAGAAAAAGAAAGATCCATAACTTCTGTTTTGCCCGTACCACTCTACACCCTCTATCTGCTCTATCCTTGAGCATTGACGTATATAATCATAGTCAATATAACCCTGTAAAGCAAGAGAAATATCAATGGCTCCCAGTATATTTCCCGCCACCAGATAAGAGAGATTACCCCAGAATGACTGTATCGTAAGTGGAGTGCTCTCAAGCTATGACTCTCCTTTCATTGCTCTCCCCTGTTTTCCGGTCAGTCTTTCAATCAGAAAATTCCCTGAAAATGTATACACCTGTTTCACCCAGTTCGAAAGGTTGTCAATCTCAATAATCGACGAAAAAAGACCGATATTATTATCATGATGAAAAACTTGACAGATCCTCAAGGGAATACTATAAAACTTGTTCAACTAAACTGCGAGAGTGGCGGAATCTGGCAGACGCACTGGACTTAGGATCCAGCCCGCCTATGGCGGATGGGGGTTCAAATCCCCCCTCTCGCACCACCCTTACCACATAATACGCCCTGAGGCAACTTGAGGAGAAGAGATGAAGTCAGAAGTAGAAACCATTGATGCAGTGCGAAAGAAGATCCGAGTTACTATCCCTGAGGATCAGGTAAAGCAAGAATTTGATACTGCCTATCGAAATGTAGCCAAGTCGGTGAAGATTAAAGGATTCCGGCCGGGCAAAGCTCCTCGCTCTGTTGTATCCAGTTACTACAAAGACCAGATTTACCAAGAGGTGATCATTAAACTTATTCAGGATTCTCTCCCAAAGGTCACAACAGAAGAAGGTATGATCGTTGTTTCTGAGCCTTCCATTGAAAACAGCCCCTTAGAAGAAGGGAAAGAGTTTACCTATACAGCGACGTTTGAGGTAAAACCAGTTATTGAAGTCAAAGAATATCAGGGTTTGGAAGCTATCAGTGATAAACTGGAGATCACGCCGGAGAAAGCAGAGGAACGACTGAAGGCAATTCAAGCGTCTCATGCGTCTCTCAAGAGTATCGAGGGGGAAGATGCGATTACAGAAGGCATCTTTGCAGTCATCGATTTTCAGGGTTTTAGTGAAGGCAAGCCGCTGGAAGGTGGAAAGGTTGTGGGGCATCTCCTGGAGGTAAGGACCGGCTCCTTTATACCAGGATTCTGTGAACAACTGGTTGGGATGAAAAAAGGAGAGGAAAGGGAATTTGTTCTGAACTTTCCTTCAGACTATGAAAGGAGAGAGTTTGCAGGCAAGAAGGTAACTTTTCAGGTTAAGGTCAATGATCTCAAGGAGAAAATCATTCCTTTACTGGATGATGATTTTGCCAAAGATCTCGGAGAGTTCAACAATCTGGAAGACCTGAAAAAAAAGGTCATGGATACGCTGGAAGCGGAAGAAAAAGAAAGGATTAAAAACCAACTCCAGAATGATCTCATCTCCTCTCTGATTGAAAGAAACCTTTTTGACCTTCCTCCCTCTTTGATTACCCGGGAAATAGCATATATGATCGCTGAAACAGAGAGAGACCTCTCCTTTCAGGGACTGTCCTTGGAGAAACTTCGGATTTCTCCTGATGAACTCAGAGAAAAATACAGAGAGAAAGCAGAAAGAAGGGTGAGGGCATCTCTCCTCCTGGAAGCCATATCGAAGCAGGAAGGAATAACGGTACAAGAGGACGACATTGAGGAACGGCTGAAACTCATCGCTGACCGAACACATCAAGAAGTGGAGAAGATCAAGGCCTATTATCAGAGAGAAAAGAGGATAGAAAGCCTCACGACGCAGCTTCTCGAAGAGAAAGCCCTTGATTTTCTCGCAGAAAAAGCTAAAATTAACATAAGGGATTGATAACCTTTTACGAAAAGGATTACCCATATGAATTTAGTTCCAATCGTTGTTGAACAGACCGGAAGAGGTGAGAGGGCGTACGACATCTTTTCCCGTCTTCTAAAGGAAAGGATCATCTTTCTCGGTGGGGTGATTGATGATGATCTGGCAAATTTAGTGATTGCTCAGATGCTTTTTCTCGAATCGGAAGATCCTGATAAAGATATTCATATTTATCTGAACACACCTGGCGGATCGGTAACGTCAGGTCTGGCTATCTATGATACCATGCAGTATATAAAGCCAAAAGTCTCCACACTCTGTATGGGTCAGGCAGCGAGTATGGGTGCAGTTCTGCTTGCTGCAGGCGAACCGGGGAAAAGATTTGCCCTCCCTCATTCCCGAATCCTCCTCCATCAACCCATGGGTGGGTTTCAAGGACAGGCATCTGATATCGATATCCATGCAAAAGAAATCCTGCGGATGAGGGAGGAGCTTGACCGAATTCTTGTGTACCACACCAAACAATCTGTGGAAAGGATCAGGATTGATACCGATCGTGATTTTTTCATGACTGGGGAGCAGGCCAAGGAATACGGAATCCTTGACGAAGTGATTACCAAGAAAGAGCTGCCCGCCACGATTTAAGAGGAGGAAACGGTGAACAAAAAGGGTTCCCACAAGTACAGTCATCTCTACTGCTCTTTTTGCGGAAAGAATCAGGAAGAGGTTAAAAAACTGATTGCTGGACCTTCAGTCTATATCTGCGACGAGTGTATTGAACTCTGCAATGAGATCATCGCTGAGGAACAGGAAAAGGAG
>Ga0315289_10010328_pt1 | contig 13376 bp, 11 predicted proteins | sample YL17G11_40_MG_FD_203452 | JGI IMG/M metagenome (GOLD analysis project Ga0315289, IMG submission 203452) | Sediment microbial communities from Yellowstone Lake, YNP, Wyoming, USA - YL17G11_40 | ecosystem: Environmental > Aquatic > Freshwater > Lake > Sediment | place: USA: Wyoming | collected...
TAAAATAAAAAAATAAAAGTAAATCCTACACCTAACTTACATATGGCTTAGTGACTAATTATCAGGCTTAAGTAAATTTAAAAAATATTTTTGTGGTGTAGGATAAAAGACTAATTATTTAAATTATGTCTGATTTTGTACATCTTCATGTGCACAGCCATTATAGTCTTCTGGACGGATTGGCTAAAATTGACGATTTAGTCAAAAAAGCGGTAGGTCTTAAGATGAAAGCTTTAGCCTTGACTGACCATGGTGTCATGTATGGAGCTATTGAATTTTATCAAAAGGCTAAATCGGCTGGCATTAAACCTATCATTGGCATTGAAACATATATCGCACGAAATGGCATGCTAAACAAAAGACCGAAAGTTGACGATAGACCTGGTCATTTGGTTTTGCTGGCTAAAAATAAAACTGGATATCTTAATTTAATAAAATTAACCACCGAGGCTCATTTGCACGGTTTCTATTATAAACCAAGAATAGATTTTGAACTTTTGAGAAAACATAATGATGGACTGATTGCTCTAACTAGTTGCCTGCAAGGTGAGATACCACGAGCTTTGGTTAATGAAGATACGGACAGGGTGATTGAATTGATAAAGACATATCAAGATATTTTTGGTAAGGAAAATTTTTATTTAGAAGTGCAGGATCATCCAAATTTGGAAGAACAAGTTAAAATTAATAAAAAAATTATTGAACTTGGCGAAAAGTTTGATATACCTGTAGTCGCTACAAATGATGTGCATTATCTTAATCCAGAAGATGATGAAGCGCAGGATATACTTGTCTGTCTGCAGACAAAAAGAAAAAGGGATGATAAAGATAGGATGAGTTATTTGGGCGAAGATTTTTCTCTAAAGTCTGGCGATGAAATGGCTAAGGCTTTCAAAGATCACCCCGATGTTATTAAGAATACAGTGGAGGTGGCAAAAAAATGTGATTTAGAGATTGAATTAGGAAAAATTTCTCTACCCCACTTCGAGGTACCGGGAGGCAAAACAGCTGATAAATATCTAGAAGAACTCTGCTATCAAGGTCTTAAACGTCGTTTTCCTGATCGGACAAAAGACAAGGTTATCGCCAAGCGCTTAGAATATGAGCTGAAAGTCATTGAAAAAACTGGTTTTACTCCCTATTTTCTCATTGTTCAGGACTTTGTTAATTGGGCTAAATCACAGGGTATTGTCGTTGGCCCCGGACGCGGCTCAGCGGCTGGCAGCATTGTATCCTATCTATTAAACATTACAAACGTTGACCCTATTAAATACGATTTGTTGTTTGAAAGATTCTTGAATCCCGAAAGAGTTTCTATGCCGGATATTGATCTGGATTTTGCTGATACACGACGTGATGAAGTTATTCGTTACGTAGAAAATAAGTACGGCAAAGATCACGTTGCTCAAATAATAACTTTTGGTACTATGGCAGCGCGAGTGTCAGTGCGTGACGTGGGGAGAGTCATTGGTCTTCCCTACTCTTACTGCGACCGCGTGGCCAAATTAATCCCGATGTTTGCTTCGCTTGATCAAGCTTTGAGAATAGTCCCGGAGCTACAGGAAATTTATAACAATGATCCTGATGGAAAAAAATTAATTGATCTGGCAAAAAAATTAGAGGGTGTAGCACGTCATGCATCGACACATGCTTGTGGTGTTGTCATTACCAAAGAAAGGCTTGACCACTATGTGCCAGTTCAGTATGCGGCCCAAGATGACCAAATAATTGTCACGCAATATTCTCTTCATCCAATTGAAGATATGGGCTTATTAAAAATGGATTTCCTCGGTCTGAAAAATTTAACTATCTTAGAAAATACAATTGAGATTATTAAAAAGGCGCGGCAACAAGAAATCAATATTGATGACCTTCCGTTGGATGATAAAAAGTCATTCAAGCTTTTACAGGACGGAAATACAACTGGTGTATTTCAGCTTGAATCGTCTGGTATGAAAAGATATTTAAAGCAATTAAAACCAACCCAGCTTGAAGACATTATTGCGATGGTCTCTTTATACCGTCCGGGACCGATGGAATTTATTCCTGATTTCATCGCTGGCAAACATGGATTGAAAGTGTCTAAATACCTACATCCCAAATTAAAACCAATCCTTGAAAAAACTTATGGCGTCGCTGTTTACCAGGAACAGCTGATGCAGATAGCACGTGACCTGGCTGGCTTCACCTTAGGCGAAGCTGATGTTTTAAGAAAAGCTGTTGGTAAAAAAATCTCTAAACTGCTCAAGGAGCAAAGAGAGAAATTCATTAGTGGCTGTGTAAAAAATAAAGTGTCGAAGACAACAGCTGAAAAAATATTTGACTTTATCGAACCATTTGCCCGTTATGGCTTCAACCGTGCCCACGCTGCCTGTTATGCTTTGATCGCTTACCAAACAGCTTATTTCAAAGCTAATCATCCTGATGAATTTATGGCCTCGCTCTTAACCTCTGATTATGGCGATATCGACCGCGTGGCAATAGAGGTCGAGGAGTGCGAATTGATGGGCATCAAGGTCTTACCACCTGATATTAATGAAAGTTTTTCAACCTTTACCGCTGTTTTTGACCCGGTAACAAAACTATCGTCAAAACGCATCAGATTCGGCCTTTTAGCCATCAAAAATGTGGGTTTTAATATTGTTAAAACTGTGATCAAAGAAAGAAAAGAAAATGGTCCATACAAAAGCCTTGATGACTTCTTGCGTCGGGTGCAAACTAAAGATCTGAATAAAAAATCTTTAGAAAGCTTAATTAAATCAGGTGCGTTGGATCAATTTGGTGAGCGCCAGCAAATGCTTGAAAACATGAATTTACTATTAACTTACGCTAAATCAGCTGAAAAAGAAGCACATAACGGCCAGAGCAGTATATTCGGCGCCCTACCTGTTCAGCATGCGCCTTCATTAAAACTTAAGGAGGTAAAGCCAGCAACAAAGAATCAGAAGCTTACCTGGGAAAAAGAATTATTGGGCATGTACATCTCGGAACACCCTTTCGCTGAATATAGTCAGCATCTAGGTAACACCACCATCCCTGTTTCTGAACTGCCAAATCATATCCACCGGTCTGATAATGTAAAAATAAGTGGTATTATTACCCAGATCCAAAAAGTCATCACCAGAAGTAATGAACCAATGCTTTTTGTAAAATTGGAGGATATAACTGGAAGAGTCGAGGTATTAGTTTTTCCGACTATCTTAAAATCAAATCCAACTATCTGGCAAGAAGAAAAAATAATTTTAGTTGAGGGTAAATTATCAGATAAAGACGGGGTTATAAAATTACTTTGCAATGGAGCTCAGGAACTTGATTTAGAAAAAATAAAAAATAAAGCGAAATCTTCCCAATCTGTAAGTGGTGTTGTCTATATCAATCTTCCACAGACAGTAAAAAAACAAACAGTTGAGCAATTAAAAAATAGTTTTTCGAAAAATCCGGGTCCTTATAAGGTACACCTTAGAATCAATACTCCCCAAAAAACAAAAATAATCGCCACTAAATTTTGTATCGGCGATAGATGCTTCAAAGAAATTAAGATTTTAATTGGTGAGGACAACGTAGAATTAAAAAAATAACAGAGATAAAATAATTAATGAAATGAAATTTTCAACAATCCAAACTACTAAAATTTATCGTAAAATTCTAATTATCTTTGGTATCATTACTATAATAATTATTGTTTTAATTTTTTATTTTGCATTCTCCAAAACTGTAGTATATATAAGTCTCAACCCACAGGAAAAATCAACAAGCTTTAATATTGATGTCAAGAAAGAACTGACAGACCAAGAAAAAAGTTCAGGAAATTTACTGGTTGGATATATTTTAAAAACAACAGTATCTGGCCAAAAAACCTTTGAAAACCCCAATAAGGGAGAGGAAGTGCCAGCCCAGGCAACAGGTACTGTCACTATTTATAATAATTTCACGAAGGTCCAGCCCTTAGCCGCAACAACAAGATTGCTGACACCTGAAAATGTTTTATTCCATATTAAAAACCGCGTTGATGTACCAGCTAATAGTAAACTAGAGAATGTAGAAATATATGCCGACCTAGCCGGCTCATCAGGCAATATCGGGCCATCTAAATTCACGATTCCCGGTCTATCTAAAGAATTACAGGAAAAAATTTATGCTGAAAGCACAGCACCAACAACTGGTGGCCTTAAAAGCGCTAAAGTCGTAACAGCTGAAAACATCAGCCAAGCCAGAGTGGAGTTAATTAACGATTTACAAACTAATGCCAAGGTTGAATTGGAAAAAAGTTCAAACTTAAAAACTGGAGATAAGATTTTTGAACAAGCTATAACTAGAGTTATCCTTGAGGAAAAAAGCACAGTCGAACCAGGCCAAGAAGCAGCATCTTTTAATATTAGTATGAAAATAAATGCTTTTGCTGTTATTTTTAACGAAGATGATTTGCTAAATGTTTCTTTACAAAAATTAAAGGATGAATTATCAGCTGACCAGCAATTAAAGAATTATGATAAAAAAGATTTAACTTATACAGTAGAAAATTTTAATTTTGACAATCAAACAGCTACTTTGAAAGTCAAATTTTCCGCGTCAGCCGTACCCAAATTATCCAGCCCAATTTTTGACAGAGAAAATATTGTCAACAAAGACACTCAAGAAATTAATGCTTATTTTTCTAATTATGAACAAATTAAATCAGTGGAAATCAAATTTTCGCCTTTCTGGGTCAGGCGCGCACCGAGTTTGAAGGATCATATTGAGATAAAAATTAAGGAATAAAGAAAATTGAAAGAAAAAATCTAATTTAATCTCCGTATCAATGTGTTAACACATTGGCACGCGCAATAAAAATAAAAAGAGCAAGCACAATTTTGGCTTGCTCTAAAGATTTTTTATATCCCTTCACCTGTGTCGATTGTTTTGTCTTCAATAGGCTTATATTTAACTTTAGGTTTCTTGCCCGTACCCATGTAAATTTTGCCTTTGATCTTCACCAAATTAACAGTCGGATCAATCATTTTAACATTAGTATCCCGTAAAAACACACCTATGGCATTTCGGCTGTCAATTAAATGACCATGCAAAACAACCACCCCTTCTTTGGAGACAATTCCACGAGAGTCCACTTCTACGGCTATATTTTCGCCAATCGACTCTTTGAAAAAATACGAGTTGGGTGCCAGAAGAGCGGCGGTATCTTGCTTGAAAATCAAATCCTTGCTGAGTACATAACAATCAAGACTGAAATAAACCCATCCATTATTTCTCTTTTCAACCATAAGACTGGTTCCGCCATAGACAATACCAAAGTGTTTCATCGAATTCTGTTCAAAAATCAAGTAATCGTGATTCTGCAACAATTTTAAAGTTTCAGTCTTACTTTCTGTTTGCTCGCCAGCAGCACCGCCATGTATGGCATAAACAGAAATTGGTATCATCAGTAATAATAATGACGCCAAAAAACAAATCAACTTTTTCAAGGTTTTTTCACCTCCTTTAAATTTTATAGGGTGCAAATTTATTATTATTCTATCTTAACTATAACTCAAAAATCTGTCAAACACAAGGTTTGTTTTTTTATTAAAATAGTATATAATTGAGCTATATGGATAATTCTCTCGAAAAAATCCGCCATTCTCTTTCTCACTTAATGGCCAGCGCTGTCTGGCAGATGTTTCCGGGAACTAAATTTGGCATTGGCCCGGTCATTGAAAATGGTTTTTATTATGATTTTGAATTACCGCGACCGCTGACTCCGGAAGATTTACCAAAGATTGAGAAGCGAATGAAGGATTCCATTAAGCAAAATCTGAAATTTGAAAAGCTGGAAATAAGTATTGGCAAAGCTAAAGAAGTTTTTAAAAACCAACCCTATAAAATAGAATTGATTAATGATTTAAAAGTTCAAACAGCAACAGTTTATCGCTCCGGCAAATTCATTGACCTGTGCGCAGGACCACACGTGGATTCAACCAAGGAAATTAATCCTGACGCTTTTAAACTGACTAAAATCGCCGGCGCTTACTGGCGCGGCAGTGAAAAAAACAAAATGCTCACCAGAATTTATGGCGTCGCCTTTGCTACCAAAAAAGAGCTAGATGAATATCTCAAGCTTCAGGAGGAGACTAAAAAGCGCGACCACCGTAAACTGGGGCAGGAAATGGATTTGTTCAGCTTCCATGAAGTCTCGCCTGGCGCGCCTTTTTGGCATCCGCGGGGTATGGTTATCTTTAGGGAATTGGAAAAATTCTGGCGCGAGATGCATGACGAGAATGGCTACCAGGAAACTTCCACGCCAGTGCTCAATAAAAAAGAGCTATGGGAAAAATCAGGCCATTGGGAGCACTACAGCGAAAATATGTTCAGATTGAAAATCGAAAACCAGGAGTATGGTTTAAAACCCATGAATTGCCCGGGTTCAACTTACATTTATTCTTTCAAACTAAGAAGCTACAAGGATTTACCATTGCGCTTCTCGGAAATTGGACGCTTATTTAGAAATGAAATTACCGGTGCTTTAGGCGGCCTGTTTAGAGTGAGGCAATTGGTTATGGACGATGCGCATATTTATTGCCGGCCTGATCAAATTGAGGAAGAAATTACTGGCGTCATCAAGTTGGTCAAAAAATTCTATAGTGTCTTTGGTTTTAAACCTAAAATGGTGCTTTCCACTATGCCGGCTGACCATCTGGGTGACAAAAAAGCTTGGGAACAGGCTGAGCAGGCGCTGGCTCAAGCTCTCAAGAAAAATAAGCTGGAATATGAAACTCACCAAGGCGAAGGCGCTTTTTACGGACCTAAAATTGATGTAATGATTACTGATGCCTTAAATCGCCAGTGGCAAATGGCCACCATCCAACTGGACTCCCAACTGCCGCAAAGATTCGAACTTTCTTATACTGACGATAAAGGCCAAAAACAGCGGCCAGTCATTATCCACCGCGCTATTTTCGGTTCCTTTGAAAGATTTCTGGGCATTCTATTGGAGCAAACCGCTGGCAATCTTCCGCTATGGCTGATGCCTTGCCAGGTAAAAGTTATCAATGTCGGCAAGGCGCATCGGAAATACAGCGAACAGCTTGGTAAAAAATTGACAGATGAAGGAGTTAAAGCTGAGCTTGATGTAGTCAATGAAACAGTCCCCTACCGCGTGCGCAAAGCTGAACAGCAAAAAGTGCCTTACATCTTGGTTATCGGCGACAAGGAGAAAAAAGGAAAATCATTAAATGTCCGCATCCGCAGCCAGAAGCAAATGAAAAAAATGACAGTCAAGAGTTTTATTGATAAGGTTAAGAAGGAAATTGAGCAAAAGAAGTAATTTAAAACCAACGCATCCACTCGACTAGCCAAGGCTTTCATGCCTTGGCTTTTTGAATAAAAAAACAGACCAGCGACTTAGGCGTCCCACGACGGTCTGTGTACTTATTTCCCAATCCAGGGTTTAGTTAACAAGAAAAAAGGAACAACTTTTTTATCAATAGATCCGATCCTTTTAATTATGTTTTTTTAGCCGGGTAAAGTAAGGGGCTTCATGGGGACGCTTATCCCATATTCTCCGGGCCGGCTGATTCAAAAATACAATATGCCTACATCTTAGCAGAAATAAAAAATTTGTCAAGACCATAGGCTGTGGATAAACCCCGCACCAATTTTTATGATTAACTTTTTATAAATAATTTATGTTTTACCTGTTAGGGGTTTAATTTTAATTAAGATTTTATTATAAAAATTGGTGCGGGGTAAAAATAAAAGTGGGGTTTTTATGCCCACTTTTTGAGTCAAATAACTATTGAGCTACGCTTGTTTGCTTAGCTTTTGCTTGATCAAAAGCATGCTTTAGTTTCATGAATACAGGAATCTCATTTTCCAAATGTTTTTCCAGTATAGCCTGTAATTCTCTTTTTTCTTCTAAAGCATTCCGGCCAACTTTGCCCGGATTACCTTTTAATTCCCAACTTTTAAAAACCTCCCCCACAAAAGCCTTCCAACCCTCCTGTAACTTTTCAACAATAGTATTGTACAACAGTGTTATTTTCTCGGTTGTCTCTTCATCAAGATCAATAGTAGCTGGATCCATTAGACGCGTTAACTCCTTGTATTCATTGCTATTAGCCATGCTTTTTGCAATATCTTTCAATTTCATTTTCACTCCTTTGTTTATAATTTTGGAAAAAGAGCTATTAACTAGATATATTAGCAAAAAGATTAAAACTTGTCAAGCGTAGTTGACATCAATGCATTAATATTATAATGTTTATTTGGTAAATCATACGGAAAATTGTACATTCAAAACTCAAACGGAAAAGGAGGTGAGTTTTTATGAATATAGCACTTCATACTAGTTATGGCGCATTTGAATTAAAGAGGTCATACCAAAAAAATATGAGCTGGGGTATATTCACGGCAGTATTATTCTTTCTTTTAATTATTGGCGGCTTTTCAATCTATCAATATATTAATTCAAGACCACTCGAAGCATCAAAACGAGTAATCCGCATCAGCACTATCTCTCAAATGAAGGCGCCACCATCGCTCAGTCAAACACAAACTCCCCAAGTGGCTGTGAGAGCTCCGACAGTCGCTCCGCCTTCAATGGGTCTTCCCAAGGCTGTCCCTGATGACCAAGCGCCATCAGATGTAACTATCGCCAGCCAGGATCAACTAAAACAGCTTTCTGATCTACGTGCCACTGATATCATCGGTGGTGGCGGTAATGATTCCCTTGCCATTGATGTCCCAACTGAAGAGTACTTGCCGTCCTCGCCTGAAGAATTTGTGCCTTATGATGTTGAGCCAAAAATGATTAAGGAGGTTGAACCAGATTACCCGGAATTAGCCCGCAAAGCTGGGATTGTCGGCGTTGTTTACATATCGGCGTTGATAGACAAACATGGCAAGGTCAGAGATGCTAAAATTGCTAAAGCCTCTGGTGCCAACGCTGGATTTGAGGAAGAGGCTATCAAAGCTGCTTACAAAAATGAATTTAAACCGGCGATTGCCAATAATGAACCAACTGCGTGTTGGGTAACCTATAAGGTTGAATTCAAATTAAAGTAAAGCAAAAAAGCAGGCCAAATAAAAGCCTGCTCTTTTTATTTAAAATTTCTATAGAATTATTTATTCATCGTTACTGCCGCTACAATTCCGGCAGCAATCGCGCCTATAATTACTAAACCAATAATAAGCTTAATGCCTATACCTAATTTAACCTGTGTTTTTGTATCTGGCATTTTTTGTCTTTGTTCGTCGTCCATATATTTTTAACATTATTAACTAAATTAAGCTTAATACAGATTGACAAAAGAATCAAGACCTGCGAGAATTTAAACATGAACAAATATTTTATTTTCACACTTGGCTGCCAGATGAACAGATCTGACGCAGAAAGATTGGCTACAATTCTGGAAGGCGCTGGCTTTAAAAAATCAACGGAAGACAAAGCCGATCTTATTATTATTTTAGCCTGTTCGGTGCGTCAATCAGCCATTGACCGCATCTGGGGCAGAATCAACCAATGGAATCATTGGAAAGCAAAAAGGCCACTGATCACTATTTTAAGTGGGTGCGTAGTAGCTGATGATAAAAGAAAATTTAGAGATAAGTTTGATTATATTTTAACTATTGATGAACTAACAGCCACACCTCAGATGTTGCTGTCTTTACTCAAAAAAAAGCTGCCTAGCCAAGATTATTTCCGCATCCACCCAAAATATGAATCAAACTTCCAAGCTTATGTCCCCATTTCCACTGGTTGCAACAATTTTTGTACCTACTGCGTTGTCCCCTATACCCGCGGCCGAGAAAAATCAAGGCTAGCTGATGATATTATTTCTGAAGTAAAAGAATTAGTTAGCGAGGGTTACAAAGAAATAACTCTGCTCGGCCAAAACGTAAATTCATATGGTCTCCCTGGTAAAACAACTAACCAGCCTTTTATCGAGCTACTAAAAAAAATTAACGCTATTCCCGGCAACTTCTGGTTTTTCTTTATCACCAATCATCCCAAGGATATGTCAGACGAATTAATTCAAACTTTACCAGAATTAAGAAAAGCTGGCCATTATATTCATTTACCCGTGCAATCAGGCGATGATGAAATTCTGAAAAGAATGAATAGGCACTACACAACCAGCCACTATTTAAACCTAGTCAAGAAAATAAGAGAAACACTACCTGATGTTTGTTTGTCCACAGACATTATTGTCGGCTTCCCGGGTGAAACAGAGGCACAATTTGAAAATACAGCTCATCTAATGAAGCAAGCCAAATTTGACATGGCTTATATTGCTCAATACTCACCGCGATCTGGCACCGCTGCTTATAAACTAAAAGATGACGTGCCAAAGCCAGAGAAAAAACGACGCGAAAAAATCCTGACTGAAATCCTTAAAGAAACTGCTTTAGCAAATAATCAAAAATATGTAGATGAAGTAGTAAAAGTTTTGGTAATTGAAAAATTAAAGGATTACTACTATTTAGCAAAAACTCGCACCTTTAAAAATGTAAAATTCCAACATACTGCTAACCTTGTCGGCCAATTCACCAAACTAAAAATCACTAAGACTGGTGTTTGGGGGTTGGAAGGGAAATTTATCCCCCCACCAACTTTAGCTAAGATTTAATTTAAAAATTTATCTATTTTAATTGTTGGAAGATTATTTTTCTTTTAAAGTAACTATAAAGTTGGTGGGGGGATAAAAAAGGCCCACATTCCATGTGAGCCCGCCCTTTTTACCCGACTAAAACATAAGTGCATTTTCAATGGTTTTTTTTAAAATAGCTATCGACACTGGTTTGCGCAGAATCGTCAGGCCAATCTGTTCTGCTTCCAAAAAGTCAGTCTGATTCTTCTGGTCAGACCCAGGACCGCCAGATAAGATAAGGAATCTTGTCTTGGGAAAAACCTTTACAATGGTTTCAAAAACCTGCAATCCGTTTTTCCCTGGCATGGTGAAGTCACAAATGATTAAGTCCGGATTAATATCCTCAATCATCTCCTCATTAACTTCTTGCGGTTCCTTGATCTCATAAACCTCATACTCCAGCGCCTTTATTATATCAACCATTGCACTTCTTACATAATCATCGTCATCTACTAAAACTATTTTAGCCATACGACCTCCCCTCATTACTTATGGCTTACATTTTGGACTTTAGACTTTGAATTTTAGATTTTACAAGTTACCTCCTTTGTTTTGGGTTTACAATAGCTTAGCATATTAAATAAACACTGTCAAGGGATAAGATAAATTTAAAAGACGCCAACAAATTTTTCTGTCAGCGTCTCACTAGAAGAAGCGGTAGATAATTAATACTGTCAAAGTAACATTTATGACATGCCCCACTAAAATGTAACAATAGCCTCGCCATGTTGAATATTTTGTTAATTTTGCCGATACAATACAGATATCAGTGAAGCACGGTGTAAATGGGATAGCCGACAAAATTAGGTAAAATACAAAGTGCCTCTTCTCCAAAAATTTCAAGATTTTTTTCCGCATTGATACATTATTATGATTTTGATTATTAATGCGGAAAAGGTCCTTTACTTTCATAAATATAGGCAGTCTGCCAATTTTTTTGAGTTTTCTAACCAATGGCTTTAGCAGTTTTACTAATGCAGCTAGAAAGCCGAATTTAAGAAATAATGGTACCAAGGAAACTATGTTTATGGCTATGAGTGTGTAAAGTTCACTATGGCCAGCCATCCTTGAGGCAATTACCGCCGCTTCAGTCTTTAGGAATAACAAAGAATAAATAGAGATATCAACCCAAGGCATTTTCCCTCCTGTGTTATATATTTAAAAGAACAAAAACTGGTTTTACTAATAATAGCATTAATTCTTCAATATGTCAATACCCCGCTCCCCGATGACGCTGCTAATACAGCGAGGTCGCCGAAGTGTCAATAAAATAAAACCCACGACCTTCTATAAAGAAAAATCGTGGGCATTAAAACTTGGGCTGCGACTCCCCTCTCTTCCTTCTTATTGTCTTGATAAGGAAGATTCCTAATCTTACAACTATCATGGCCAGCACCAGCATCCAAATCCTCTTACCCATCAGGGGATAAACAACAATTCTGACAGCTCCGCCGCAAAATACTGGAACCAGTCCCCTGATATTACGCAGCAGTGCACGCCACCAAGGGAGTTCACCTCGATTAGTCCGGAAAAAGACGGAAATCACACCAAACTTCTGGAAATCTGGCGTGAGGCCAAACATAGCTAGGCCGAAAAAACCAATTTTACCCCAGCCGCCAAATTTTGCCAAGGGCTTCGGCGTCTTTAACCGGATCAGCAAATAGCCAAATTTTTTAAGAATTCTTAGAAAAAAATTATTAGCTTGGATCTGGCTAATGGCTTTACTGCCCCTTTTAAAAAACATCAGTAGGCAAGTCTCAAATACAATAAACACTATATTGGCGACCTGCAAAATCAACATCTGATTCCAGAAAGACCATTTAGATGTATAATATCCAATTTGTTCAACCGGAAATAATACAGCTATCAAGGCATTATAAAAGTCAATCACCTTCTTCAAGGCCATCACCTCCTAAATGAAAAGAGCCAAACTCAGTTAATTAATTAATGATAGCAAAAAATTCCTAATTATGTCAATACTTCAACAAAAATACCATAAGCCAAACGCTATAAGCCCCGCCTACCGCGGGGCAGGCCATAAGCTCATCGTTATCCTAGGCCCAAATGCTTCAGGCAAAACAAGCTTAGCGATCAAACTCGCCAAAAAATTCCATGGCGAAATTGTTTCCGCTGATTCAAGACAGGTTTTCCAGGGCTTGGATATTGGTACCGGTAAAGCCACTAAAGCTGAGCAAAGAATGGTAAGGCATTATTTAATTGACGTAGCTAAGCTAACCCAGGAATTTAATGTATCGCATTTTAAAAAATTGGCTATCAAGACAATTCAAAAAATTCAGCAAAAGAACAAACTCCCGTTTCTGGTCGGCGGCACTGGTTTTTGGATACAAACCGTTGTTGATAATATAGATTTTCCCGCTGTCAAACCTAATAAAGCTCTAAGGAAAAAACTGGCTAAATACCCGCTAAAAAAGCTTTACCAAATTTTAAAAAAACTTGACTCGCAAAGAGCTAGAGACATTGACAGACAAAACCCCTACCGCTTGATTCGCGCCATTGAAATAGCTAAAACTGGCTATCAAGTCAGACCAATCAAAGGTAAACCAATTTTTGACACTTTAATCCTAGGCCTCACTCATCCGAGAAAGAAACTTTACCAGCTTATTGACAAGCGTTTAGAAAAAAGATTGAGGCAAGGTTTAATCGCTGAAGTTAAAAAATTACATAAGCAAGGACTTTCTTGGCAGCGGCTCTACAACTTTGGTTTGGAGTATCGCTATGTTAGTCTATATTTAC
>Ga0315289_10010329_pt1 | contig 13374 bp, 11 predicted proteins | sample YL17G11_40_MG_FD_203452 | JGI IMG/M metagenome (GOLD analysis project Ga0315289, IMG submission 203452) | Sediment microbial communities from Yellowstone Lake, YNP, Wyoming, USA - YL17G11_40 | ecosystem: Environmental > Aquatic > Freshwater > Lake > Sediment | place: USA: Wyoming | collected...
CCAGGTAGGGGAGGGCGACGGCCTGACTCTTGATCGTGATCCCCCGTTCCCGCTCGATGTCCATCGTGTCCAGGATCTGGTCTTGAAAATCACGGGCATCGACGATTCCCGTGTGCTGGATCATCCGGTCCGCCAGGGTGGACTTGCCGTGATCGATATGGGCGATGATGCTGAAATTCCTGATTGTATCCATAGTCACACTACTTTCTGCGGTATTCTTACCACGTTTGCCCGTGCGAGTAAAGACCGGCGAGCGACAGGCGAGCATCAAATTTCATTTGCGCAGGCGGGCGCCGCGGGTTGGTGTTGACGAGGTCCTGTTGATGGGTGTTGATGGGGTCACCCTTTCGACCTGTCGGGATCGATGGGTCTCGCCTCGCCCGGCAGACCTGCACGACCCCCGGCAAAACTCTTTGACAATCGGTACTTTTTGTAGTATAGGCCGACTTAGGACACTAACGCAAAACCGACATCGCCACCTTAAGGAATGGGTTGATTGCGGGAAGCAGGGAGCCATTGCGATGGCAGGGTGGGGTTAGACGGCAGATGAACATGTGACCCCCCCCCGAGCCCCCCCGCATCCCCGGCGAGCTTCTCGAATAACTTAGCGACAGGGGCCGCGAATGGGCCGTTCCCGGTATCACGAAGAAAGGCCCTGCGAGCTAAGGAGATGCGGACTATTTAACCACCAGGCAGACCCGAGGATGAGCGACGAGGTCTCGCCCGAGTGGGCATGCATGCGGTTCTCGCCTGAGAAATCGCGCAAGGTGTAGGCCTAACCTTTCGAATAACTGACGGCAGGAGGAGGTATATGGACAAAGCGATAGCCTTCGACCACATCCATTTGATCAGCCGCGATCCGAAAGCGGCGGCGGACTGGTATCGGGAGATGTTAGGGGGAGAGGTCACCGCCGTGCAAGAAAATCTGCGCGGTGCGCCGCAACTCGATGTCCGGGTCGGGGGTATGACGATTGTCATCCGTGGCCGGCGACATGGGGAACATCCCACTGAGACTAAGCCAATGCACCATTTCGACGGCTACTCGAGTCAAGATGCGTGGGGGACCGATCACTTCGCGTTCACTTATCACGGGGACCTGCTTGCGTTCTGTGCGGAACTGAAACGAAAAGGCGTGCGTATGACGGTGGAGCCATGGGAATTCAAACCCGGGATGGTCTTGTGCTATGTCGCCGCCCCCGATGGCGTGAGCATCGAACTCATTCAGGTGGGCAGTTCAGACGAAGAGGAAAAGTAGATTCGAGTTTGTGCTCCCGGTTAAGGGCGAGCATTGAATGCCCGTTTTGGGTCGAAAGAGGACAATCAGACACCGCTGCAACCAAATGCCGCATAACATCCGCACGCACCTGGCCGGCTGCAGCGGGCTTCGCTTGCTTCCGCCGGCAGGTGATGCGAGGCGTTGGCCGGATATGACTGAGATGTGATCCCCGAGCCCCGACCCCGCTCTGCGTCATGGATGGGAAGTGGCTGAAGAATCAGGATACCCCTGTCTTGAAAGAGTCTCAGCGATGAGAGGTGAAGTTGATGATTACGCCCAAAGAGCGATACATAACCGACGAAAATGGAAACCGTGTGGCGGTATTGTTGGATATGGAGGATTACCGTAAGATACTTGAGGAGCTTGAAACCCTGGAATCAATGCGGGCCTATGATGCTGCTAAAGCCTCAGGTGACGAGGCTATTCCCTTTGAAGAAGCCGTTCAGGAGATCGAACGCGATAGATGACCGATTATCGTCTTTTCATCTTGCGGCGGGCTCAAAAGGGGTTGGAAGAAAACAGAAACAAGGCCCACAAATGAACACCGCTTACTTGGTCTTCCTGAGTCTCTATCTGAGTAGCCTGATAATCCGCACCGGCTATGAGCTGCTCAAAAAAGCCGGCAGGGTGAATCCCAAGAGTATGATCATCTTTGCCGTGGTCTTTGCGGCTATGTGCCTGTTGTGGGCCAGTTGGTTCAGCCTATGTCCCTTAGACCCGTTCCGCTTCGCCTTACCCGACACAGTACGATGGATGGCTCTTGGTGTAGTGATAGTGGGGTTGGGCCTTGCGATAGGAGGTTTGGTTCAACTGAGGGGCGTGGAAAACATTGACCATCTGGTCACCACTGGATTGTTTTCCAAACTCCGCCATCCAATGTACACCGGATTCATCCTCTGGATTTTGGGGTGGGCGACATATCACGGCGCGGTCGTCAGCCTCGTCATTGGGTGCGTGGGCATCGGGAACATCCTCTATTGGCGGCGGTTAGAAGAAGAGAATTTGGAATCATGGTATGGTGAGGACTATCGGGCGTATCGCCAGGGAACTTGGTTTTGATTGCGGGGGAAAAGGGGGGCGTTGGCTCTGAGACAAGTTATTAAGTTGCGTTAGAGCCAGCGTCCCCCGTCTGGTCACTCTTATGCGGTTATAGGTAGTGGGAGGCAAGCGCACATTTCATGTCATCTGTAATTGTAAGAGCCGTTCCAAATCCTGCGAGACAATATCTGGTGGATTTTCTGCGATCTAAAGCATTTTATGACGCTTCAATCAGCAACAACGACCTCAAGATAACAGGCGTTCTCGCCCACGAGCCACTCATTAAGCCCTTTCGGCTATCAACCTCGGGAAGAATTCATAAACAGGAATTGGAACATGTAGTTCAGTGGTTGTCCAAATACACGTTTCAGGCCGACCCTGGCCGTGTTATGGACGACTTCTGCAAAAGTATGCTCAAGGCATTTCCTAAGGATAAGGGCTTGGGCTTACGCCTGTACCAACTGAAGATGCCTTTCGTTTTCGTGGCCTCCGGCCACTTCAAGGAGGTCGTCGAGCATCTTGCGCCTCATCTTCAAGAGCTGGCTGGGGTGGCGGGCCTGTGGTTCGTTTCTCGTTCCGTGCTTTCCATGGCACGTCACGCCGCCATCAGGGCACTCTATACCATCCAACATATCCCTGATTTTTTCCCTGCAAAGAGAGCGGGAATCAAGGGCTTCGAGACCCTGCAGCATCTCGAATCGATGGATGACCTCGGAGTCTCCGACAAACTTAACCTTTTCTTTGCCCTATTCTCCCCCTATATATGCGGTACATCAACCGATCGCGTAGGCGGAACGGTCGTGTTCCTCCTGCCGGAACTCCATGACTTTCGGACCTCGTTCCCAACAAGGTTGCAGGATATTCTTCGTACTGACCTTTCACCCTTCGCCGAAGACAAGGAGGTTGAGGGAAGGGGGAAGGCGGTAAGAATCACCTTCTCTAAGGAAGAGCTGACAGCCTTGTTTCGCTACTACATTTCGAATTTGGAGCGGCTGGAGGAGATACTACTCGATCCCACGAGATTTGCCAAACCTGATAATACCTTAGACACGCGCCGTTGGCTCTTGACGAATTTATCGGTCCACCGCATGTTCCGGGATACCCTCAATATTCAAATCGAATACTTGAGCCAGTATCTCCGGAAAACTCTATCTTTTCACTTTATTGACGCCGTGGCTCAAACAATGAAGCAATCTGCTCGCTTCGCGCAGGACGGGTCCTGGACTGAAACCAGGATTTTCAAGGCCCTCCTGAGTAGAATGACGCTTATAGAAGGGCTTGGATCGAGGCTCAAGGAATATCCCGCACCATTTGGAAACTACTTTCGGAACAGGGCGCGTCGCGCGGGCGAGGAGCTTCACAAGAAACTATTGGCTGGAATGTTCATTCCGGCCAGACGGACTGTGGGAAAAATTAGGGTCGGGACCGACCACCTTTCTATCGACGAGTACATCACTTCAGTCTTGCGGGAGATAAGAAACACGTACCACGGTTACAATATCAACCGGTTTGAGGTGCTTGAAATTCATAATGGCAATCTTCCCGATTGCCTGGGGGACCTCCCCGTTCTCTTCATGCTGGCGTTTCTTCAGGAGCCGGAGATGATCCTGGATGCCAAACTGATTCCATGAGCCGTAAATCGAACACGGCGATTCATGGTCACATAAATGGTCAGCAAATGGTCAGGCGCCGAATCTATGCGTGGCTCCGTACCTGTGGCCGCCGCTCGCTGGGAGCGTTCACTCCTTACCATGCCGTCAAGCGCTTGCCGCTCGATTGCGCTTCGTTAGGTGCATGAGGAGGGGCAGATGGATAACACATTAGACGAAACTCGCGAGCCAAAGTCATTAAAAAGGCTGCGTTGGGCTGTGTCGATTGGTGCTCTTCTGCTCGCGCTTGTTCACTTCGGTTGGCCCAAGCTGGCCGTGGACGCAGTCACCCTGACGCTGGTGGTGATAGCGATCCTTCCTTGGCTTGCGCCGCTTGTAAAGTCTCTTGAGCTGCCTGGCGGATGGAAGATCGAGTTTCGGGACCTCCAGAAGGCGAGGTCGCGCGCGGACTCTGCGGGTCTTCTCGCTGCACAGCCGTCGCGGGCGGAGGAGTTCTCGTTCGAATCGGTTGCTGATCGCGACCCCAACCTCGCCCTGGCTGGCCTGCGAATCGAAATCGAGCGTAGGTTGTCCCTGCTGGCCCGCGCGCACGGATTGGACACGGGTCGGCCTATGGGCGTCGGCCAGCTACTTCGTGCCCTCACCCAAGCCAAGGTACTGACGGATGAGGAAAGGTCTATCCTGGCCGACATGACGAATATGCTGAATGCTGCCGTTCATGGGGCTGAAGTGGACCCGCGTGCCGCAGGATGGGCGATTGACGTTGGCCCGCGCCTCCTCACCTCTCTTGACGAGAGAATCGGGGAGGGGCGCAGCACCTAACATTTTCAAGCTGTATTATCACATCGCCTCCTTCTGTTATTCCGCGGTCTGTGAGATGGAACTCAGCAACTGAACCCAATGCCCGAACAACTACGCTGCCTCTCGGCCTGGCTCCGGGTTGTAAGGCTGTAAATAGGAGAGGATACTTATGCCACGACTAACCGAACAAGAACAGCAAGAGATCATCCGCTATCTGGAGGCTGACAAGCCACTGCCGGACAAGTTTCGCTTCCTGCTGTTCGAGGAGAAGCGCGAGGTCGAACTGGTCTGGAACGGCAAAAACAGCGAGGTCTGCAACATCGTGCTGCCGTTCCAGGTGATCGAGCAGGTGGACGAACCCCGCGCTGAGAAGGACACCCGCTTGCAGATGAGCATGTTCGACTTGGACGCCCGCGGCCGCCAGATTAAAGGTTGGACGAACAAACTCATCTGGGGCGACAACAAGCTCATCCTCTCCTCGCTCAAGAACGGCCCCCTCCGCGAGGAGATCGAAAAGCAGGGTGGCCTCAAACTGATCTACATTGACCCGCCCTTCGACGTGGGAGCGGATTTCAGCATGGACATCGAGATCGGAGGCGATCCTTCGACAGGCTCAGGATCGGAAACCTTCACTAAGAAGCCCAACATCCTGGAAGAGATCGCTTACCGCGACACCTGGGGCAAAGGGGCGGATTCCTTCATCGCCATGATCTACCAGCGCCTCATGCTGATGCGGGATTTGCTGGCGGAGGATGGAAGCATTTATGTGCATTGTGATTGGCGAGCCAACTCACACATTCGTTTAGTATGTGACGAGGTTTTTGGTAAAGACCGATTGATCAATGAAATTGTCTGGAAACGAAGGTCCGGCGTATTAGCCCAATCGAAACAGTTCGGAGTAGTTACGGATACAATTTTATTCTACGCGAAGACTGAGAATTACATCTTCTCGCCGCCGGTCTCGAAAAAGGGGGCTGAGGACTATGTCGAGGAGCGATTCAAATACAAGGATGAAAAAGGACGTCGGTACCGATTGAGTCCAATCGTCAGTCCGTCCTTTAGTCCCACGCTTATTTACGAATACAAAGGTTATCAGCCCCCCAGGACTGGTTGGTCTTGCTCACTTGAAACCATGAAGAGATGGGATGCGGAAGGAAAGTTAGTGTTTCCAAAAGAAAAAACACAAAGAATCCAACGAAAACAGTACTTAGATGAATGGGAAGGACGGCCAATTCAGTCGCTGTGGGACTCGATTCCGCCTATTAATCCTCAGGCAATTGAGCGGCTTGGTTACGCCACCCAAAAACCCGAAGCCCTGCTCGAACGCATCATCAAAGCTTCCTCCAACGAAGGCGACCTCATCGCCGACTTCTTCTGCGGCTCCGGCACCGCCGCCGCTGTTGCCGAAAAGCTGGGCCGCAAGTGGATCGTCAGCGACCTGGGCAAGTTCGCCATCCACACCACTCGCAAGCGGATAATCGGCGTACAGCGGCAGTTGAAAGCCGAAGGCAAGGACTATCGCGCCTTTGAAATCCTCAACCTGGGCAAGTACGAGCGCCAGCACTACATTGGCATCAACCCCAATCTGCGCGAAGCAGAACAGCAAAAGCAGCTGGAGGAAAAGGAAGCCGCTTTCCTCGAACTGATCCTGCGCGCCTACCGCGCCGAAAAGACCGACGGCTTTGCCACCTTCCACGGCAAGAAAGCCGGGCGGCTGGTGGCGGTGGGGCCAGTCAACCTGCCAGTGACACGCCTGTTTGTGGAAGAGGTGATCCTGGAATGCCGCCAGAAGCACATCACCCGCGTGGACATTCTGGGCTTTGAGTTTGAGATGGGGCTGTTCCCCAACGTGCTGGACGAAGCCCGCGCCAAAGGCATTGATATCGCCCCTAAGTACATCCCCGCCGAGGTCTTCGACAAGCGGGCGGTGGAGAAGAACCAGGTGGTCTTTCACGATGTCTCCTTCATCGAGGTCAAGCCGCACGTCAAAAAGAACAGCGTGGCGGTGGAGCTGACTGACTTCTCGGTGTTCTATTCGCAGGATTCCATCGCCGCCGCCGAAGCTTCGCTCAAGGACAAGTCGAGCAAGATCGTGGTGGAAAAAGGCCAGATCGTGAAGGTGAGCAAGGACGCGAAAAGAATCGTGAAGCGGGAGATCCTGACCAAGAACTGGACGGACTGGATCGATTACTGGGCGGTGGACTTCAACTTCGAGAGCAAACGCGAGATCATCCGCGTGAGGCGTGAATCGGCGAAACAGGGTTATATGCCCGGTTTGGAGCAGCCCGAGCAAATGGACCTACCGGAATACGAAGAGGTATGGACCGGGGATTACATCTTCGAGAACGAATGGCAGTCCTTCCGCACCAAGAAAGACCGCTCCTTGGAACTGACCAGCGTCTTTCAGGAATGCCCGCCGGGGCGGCGGAAACTGGCGGTGAAGGTGGTGGATATCTTCGGCACCGACACCATGACCATTGTCGAAGTTACCGTGGGAGGAAAGAAATAATGGCACTCCATCCCAACTTCCCCGAATCGCCGTATGTCATCCTCGACCCGGCCATCCGCTGGTTTCCGGCAGATGAAGCGCTGCGGGAATCCAGCATGGACAAGCTGATGCCGCCCTTGGTGCCGCAACTGCGCAAGCAGGTGAAGGAATGGCGGGACAGCGGCTATGTGGGGGCGACCGACACCAGCCGCAGCCTGCTCAACTGGTGGTTCAACACCCCGCACCTGCTGCCCCAGGCCGACGGTACGATGGCCGAGTCCCAGTACTACTTCGCCCAGCGCGAGGCTCTGGAAACCATCATTTACCTGTACGACGTGGTGGGAGTCAAAGACAAGTACGACCTGTTGCGCTTCGATAGTTCGGGCGCGGTCTCCACCGGCATGTTTGACGAAACCTGGCGTCGCTTTGTGGTGAAAATGGCGACCGGCTCCGGCAAGACTAAGGTGTTGAGTCTGGTTCTGGCCTGGAGCTTTTACCACAAGCTGTATGAGCCGGAGTCGGGCCTGGCACGCAACTTTCTGGTGATTGCCCCCAACATCATCGTGCTGGACCGCATTTACAAGGATTTTCAGGGTCTGCGCATCTTCTTTGAAGACCCGGTCATCCCCGACAACGGCGTGGACGGGCGCAACTGGCGCGACGATTTTCAACTGACCCTGCACCGGCAAGATGAGGTGCGCATCACCCGCCCCACCGGCAACATCTTCCTAACCAACATCCACCGGGTCTATGCCGGCGACGACATTCCGGCTTCACCCGATGATGAAGACACGATGGACTATTTCCTGGGCAAGCGGCCCAGCGGCGCGACGACCGACTCCAAAGTGGATTTGGGCATGATTGTGCGCGACATTGATGAGTTGGTGGTGCTGAACGACGAGGCGCACCATATTCACGACCCGCGCATGGCCTGGTTCAAATCCATCGAGGATATCCACAACCGACTGAAGCAAAAAGGAGCGGCCCTCTCCCTGCAAGTGGACACGACTGCCACGCCCAAACACAACAACGGCGCGATCTTCGTGCAGACCGTGGCCGATTACCCGCTGGTGGAGGCGATCAAGCAAAATGTGGTCAAACACCCTGTCGTACCCGATGGTCCGAGCCGCGCCAAACTGGTGGAGCGCCAGAGCGCCAAGTACACCGAGAAATACGCCGACTACCTTCACCTGGGCGTGATCGAGTGGCGCAAGGCTTATGCCGAACACGAAAAGCTGGGCAAGAAGGCCATCCTGTTTGTGATGACCGACGACACCCGGAATTGTGACGATGTGGCCGCGTATCTGCGAGCCACCTACCCAGAATTTGCTGAAAAAGACGCGGTGCTGGTCATTCACACCAAGAACAACGGCGAGATTTCCGAATCAACGTCGGGCAAAGCCAAAGACGAACTGGATTTGCTGCGCAAACAGGCCAACGATATTGACAGCCTGGAGAGCCCCCACAAGGCCATCATCTCCGTGATGGTGCTCAAAGAGGGCTGGGACGTGCGCAACGTTACCACCATCGTGGGCCTGCGCCCATATAAAGCCCCGAGCAACATCTTACCCGAGCAGACCCTGGGCCGCGGCCTGCGTAAAATGTACCCCGGGGGCTTGGAAGAATACGTCAGCGTGGTCGGCACGAATGCCTTTATGGATTTTGTGGAATCCATTCAGGCCGAAGGCGTGGTGCTGGAGCGCAAGCCAATGGGCGAAGGCACGCAGCCCAAGACGCCCCTGGTAGTGGAGGTTGACAAGGATAACGAGAAGAAAGACATCGACGCGCTGGATATTGAAATCCCGGTGCTGACGCCCCGTGTCTACCGGGAATACAAGAACCTGGGCGATCTGGACGTGAGCGCGCTAGGACATCAGCGCGTGGCCTACCGACAGTTCAGCGAGGAAGAACAGCGGGAGATCGTCTTCAAGGACATCACCACCGGCGAGGTAACGCACACCACCATCCTCGACACCGCGGGCATTGCGGATTACCGCAGCGTGATCGGCTACTTCGCGCAGACCATCATGAAGGATTTGCGGCTGGTCAGCGGCTACGATGTGCTGTATGGCAAGGTCAAGGCCTTTGTGCAAGAGCAGTTGTTTGACCACCCGGTGGAACTGGAAAGCTCCAACACCCTGCGCAACCTCTCGGAACTGGCCGCTACCAAGACGCTGATCGAGACTTTCAAGAAGGCGATCAACACCCTCACCGTGCAGGACAAAGGCGACGCCGAAATCCGCGACACCATCAAGCTGCGGCAGACGCGCCCCTTCGTGGCTAAGGATCAGGGTTACCTCATCCCGAAAAAGAGCGTCTTTAACCGGATCATCGGGGACAGCCATTTTGAACTGCTGTTCGCCCGCTTCCTGGAAGACTGCGACGATGTGGTTTCCTACGCCAAGAATTATCTGGCGGTGCATTTCAAGCTGGACTATGTGAACGGGGACGGCGACATTTCCAACTACTACCCGGACTTTCTGGTCAAGCTATCCAACAAGCGAATTGTCATCGTCGAAACCAAGGGACAGGAAGACCTGGATGTGCCGCTGAAGATGCAGCGGCTGCGGCAATGGTGCGAAGACATCAACCGAGTACAGACGGACGTGGAATACGACTTCGTCTATGTGGACCAGGAAAGCTTTGAGCAATACAAGCCCGCTTCATTTCGGCAGTTGACCGAAATATTCCAAGAATACCAAAAAGGGAAATAACAAGGCTCTTGCCCTTATTTTAAGATTGCACAAACCGTCAATTTGTTGACTGAATCTTAAAGTAGTAAAGACCATCATTTTTCACGTAGCTCTTTTTATTGTATGAATATCGTACCATGATTTGATTACTCAACTTCGTAGTGGTAGTATCTACTTAAAGAAATGGGCAGTATAAACCAGGAAAACAAACCCTACTTCGGCTTTCAGTGGCATATTACGAACAGATGTAATCTCCGATGCGCTCATTGCTATCAAGAGGACTATTCAGGTTCCAATGAACTAGACCTTGATGGACTTAAACAGATTGCTGATGAAATTATCAGAACACTAGCTGGGTGGCGTAAGCAGGGTGATATCGCAATAACAGGAGGTGAGCCTTTATTAAAGGAGGAAGCCTTTTCTCTCATTGGTTATCTCGAATCCTCTGGCCACATTGCTTCTGTAGACATACTCTCTAATGGAACCTTGATAAACGAAAGCATTGTGGAGCAAATTCGAGACTTGAATAAAGTTAGATGTGTTCAAATATCATTAGATGGGGCTTCTGCCGAGTCCAATGATTCCATCCGTGGGAAAGGTACATTCGAAAAAGCTATAACAGGTATACGTTTATTGAGAAAGAGCGGAATAAGTGTTAATATCATGTTCACATTGCAACGAAGGAATGTAGAGGATATTCCTTCAATTATTGACCTGGCAATGGCGGAAGGTATAAGCTCTTTAACAATAGAGCGATTTGTGCCCACTGGCTCAGGGGCCAAAATCAGGGGTGAGTTACTGTCACCAGAGGAAACTAAAAGAGTGTTTGGTTACATTTCCGAGCGTGCCGAGCAGGAAATAAATAGAGGTGGGCTAACTTCTATTTCGCGCTCCCGGCCCTTATGGGTAATGTGTGATAAAAGCTCTCGCAGTGCTGATACGCCTAATATGAACGCTGCCGGTGGTATTTGTTCAATCGGCCTTGATGGGTTGTGTATACTACCAGATGCCACAGTCTTGCCATGCAGAAGATTGCCTATTCCGATGGGTAACCTAAGAAAGGATTCTCTTCTTAAAATATGGCATACATCTGACCTTCTGTGGGAAATTGCCGACAAGCGTAACTTGAAGGGCAAGTGCAATTCATGTGAATTTATTACGCGATGTAGTGGTTGCAGAGCAATGGCCTACGCCTGTACTGGAGACTATCTGGCTGAAGATCCTCAGTGCTTCAAGTGAATAAATAGGAGAGGAGGTAGACATGAGTGAGACAAGAATTGCCAGTGAGTTGAGTAAAGAGGGCTTGACTCTAGTCGAACCTACATTCCGTAAAGAGAGTGAGCTTTCGTTAGACCAACGTACTGACCCAGACTACCGCCTCAAGGAATTACAGAGACTAAGTGGGAAAGAGCTATCATTAATTTGTAGCAAGTGTCATCATTGCCGCCGGTAGAATGATGCTATATAAAAATGGCATTAAGCCCAGTTATTATTTTGTTCTATCTCTGAAAATGCACTATTAAGTCGGTTAGTATTATGAAAAGAAAAGTTCAACCAATAAATATCTCGTATGGTGAGCTGATTCAACAGCTGCGAACTTATTGTAAAGAAAAGAAGCCTAGTGCAATATTATATTATGGATTAGAATATTCCACTGAATTTGAAAGCGACCTCAGGAGGGAACTGGGAGCAGGTGCAAAGCTCTTCCCTATTGATCCTAAGCTTCCGATTGATCTGGTAGCAGTTACAACTGTTTCAGAAAAGGATGCCAAAGACAATGATATTGAAAGTCATTATTATACACTCTACTTCGTGGTTACAGGTTCAGATGGTATAACCGAAAAACGCCTCTTGTTTTATACTTTCTATTTGTCAAGAGTAGTTAAGTCAAAAGCGCTGGAACTGGTTGTGGTGATACCACGTGATGTACAGGATAAAAATGTACGTCGTCTTAACAAAATAGCCAAGGGAAATGGATTTGGGTTGCTAAGGTTCTTACAAGCGAAGCCTGAGTTCGAAGAACTGCTTCTACCTAGAGATTTTGTCGATTGTATGGCTTTTCAATTCAACAACCCTCCAAGTACCAAAAAGAAATTCAAGAAGACAATCAGAGAACAAGCATTAGATATTAGCTTCTTCTTTGACGAATATATTCAAAAAGCAGTCGAATCTTTTGCTGGAATCGATACTAGCAAGTTTGGGAAAAGGTACATTGACAGAATCCTACTAAACAAGGTTTTCGACCTACGAAACATATCTTATGCTGCAAGATTAAAGCAACTAGTGTTCCGTAACGCAAATAGTTTTACATAAGCGCTCCAATTTATCGAGAATTGATTCGGCCGTCGCAGTCCAGATGAAAGGTTCCGCATTTCGGTTATGGTTCTTCACGAAGAGATCGATCTTTTCAGCAAGCTCTTTGGTGTTGCGAAACGATCCTCTGCGAATCGCCTTTCGGGTGATGATGCCGAACCATGCCTCGACCTGATTCAGCCAAGAGGAGTAGGTGGGGGTGAAATGGACATGATATCGGGGTCTGCGTGCGAACCAGGATCGAATCTTTTCGTGCTTATGGGTTGAGTAGTTGTCTACAATAAGATGCACGTCCAGCTCCGACGGTACGTTCGCATCAATGTGGCGAAGAAACTGTAAGAACTCCAGGTGGCGATGCCGGATCTTAGACTGGGCCAGAACACCACCCGTGGCCATATTCAGAGCAGCGAAAAGCGTTAACGTTCCGTGGCGGATATAATCATGGGTGTAGCCCTCAGCATAACCAAACCCCAGAGGGAGGGTCGGTTGGGAGCGTTCCAGGGCCTGACATTGGCTTTTCTCGTCCACACAGAGCACCAAAGCGTTTTCAGGAGGATTCAAATACAATCCCGCAATATCGCGGACCTTCTCCACGAAGAACGGATCGGTGGAAAGCTTGAACGTATTGCTCAAATGGGGTTTTAGCCCAAACGTTTGCCAGACCCGGGACACGGTCATATGGGAAACGCCGATTTCGTCGGCCATAGTCCGGGTGGACCAATGGGTAGCTCCTTCCGGTCGACTTTGCAGTGTCCTGCGGATCAGTTCCGCCACGGTCTCGTCCGAAACAGAGCGCGGGCGTCCTCGTCGGAGTTCGTCATGCAACCCTTCGAGACCCTTATCAAGGAACCTCTTTCGCCACTTTCCCACAGACGCCCGAGATAAACCCACTCTTTCGCTGATCTCCCTGTTGCCCAAACCATCGGCCGCGAGGAGGATTACTCTGAAACGCATGCTCAGCCCGCTCGGCATGGAGCGGGAGCGTACATAGGATTCAAGTTGACTGCGCTCTTCCTCCGCCAAGGAAACTGCCAACGCCATTCGCCCACGCCTTGCCATGTGATACCTCCTGTACCCAGTCTGGCCGGGTTCGTTGGCAGCAAGGTATCAAAGGCGGAGAAATAAGTAAACTTATTTACGTTACGGAACACTAGT
>Ga0315289_10010331_pt1 | contig 13372 bp, 11 predicted proteins | sample YL17G11_40_MG_FD_203452 | JGI IMG/M metagenome (GOLD analysis project Ga0315289, IMG submission 203452) | Sediment microbial communities from Yellowstone Lake, YNP, Wyoming, USA - YL17G11_40 | ecosystem: Environmental > Aquatic > Freshwater > Lake > Sediment | place: USA: Wyoming | collected...
CCGGACCTACACCGCCACCTCGAGCCAGGGCCTCATCCTCATGACCGAGGTCCTCTGGAACATGGCCGGGATGCGGCTGCCCGTGGTCCTCGGGTGCGCGAACCGAAGCCTCTCGGCCCCCCTTTCCATCTGGTGCGACCACCAGGACGCCGAGTCGGTGCGCGACTGCGGCATCCTCCAACTTTACGCCGAGGATTCCCAGGAAGCGTGCGACATGCACGTCCTGGCCTTCAAGATCGCCGAGGACCGCCGCGTCCTCCTTCCCGTGATGGTCAACCTCGACGGCTTCCTGCTGACGCACGTCTTCGAGCCGACCGAACTGCCGGACCAGGCGCTCACGGACGCTTTTCTAGGCTCCTACGAGGCGGTCCTGAAACTCGACGTGGACGACCCGGCGACGTTCGGCGCGTTCTGCGAGCCCGACAAGTGCATGGAAGGCCGGTGGATGGTCCACGACGCGTGCCTCCGAAGCCTGCCGGTCATTGAGGAAGCGAGCGCCGCGTTCGCCAAGGCCTTCGGCCGAGACTCCGGCGGACTCATCGAAAAGTATAAGAGCGACGATGCCGAGACGGTTCTCGTCGCCAAAGGCTCCATCAGCGGCACGATCAAGGACGTCGTGGACGAACTGCGCGCCGAGGGGAAGAAGGTCGGTCTGGTGCGCCTGAAAGTCTTCCGCCCGTTCCCGCGCGACGCGATCCTCGCGGCCCTGAAGGGCGCCAAACACATTGCCGTCATCGAGAAGGGCGGCTCATTCGGCGCGGGCGGCATCATGACGCCGGAGGTCAAGGAAGTGCTCTACGACGCCGGCCTCAGGATTCCCGTGAGCGGCTTCTGCGTCCAGTTGGCCGGCCGCGAGGTCCCGCCGGACGGCATCCGCGAGATCATTGAGCGCGTCGCCAAGGGCGAACGCCAGAAAGCATACGAATACTTCCGCCTGAAGAAGGAGTTGCTCCCGGACCTCGTGCCGTAGTGTTTAACCGCCCCGCTCGCGGGGCGCGTAGCGTTTAGCCGTCGCCGGTACGGCGACGGCCGTAGCCGATAGACGAAGGGCAGGCACAGGAGGCAGGATGAGCCGTGCTTCGCGTGGTTGACCGGCGAACGATTGAGGAAGCCGCCCGGACGCTCCTTGCGGCCGCGCCGGGATCGAAGGTGATCCTGTTCGGCTCGTACGCCCGCGGCGAGGCCGACCCCCGGAGCGACGTGGACTTTCTCGTCGTCGAGCCGCAGGTCGAGGACGCGTTCGCCGAGGAGGTGCGCCTGATCAACGTCTTGCGTCCGCTGAGGTTGGCAGTGGATGTCGTGGTTGTGAGCCGGGACGAGTTTCGCTACTGGAAGGACACTCCGAACACCCTGCCGTATGAAGCGGTCCAGGAAGGCGATCCCCATGGACCAATCGCCTGATCGCGCGGTGGTGTTGCTCGAGAAGGGCAAGGAGGACCTATACGCGCTCGACTCTATGGCCGACGACCCGAGGGCTCCTGAATCGGTGGTGGGGTTTCACGCCCAACAGGCTGTGGAGAAGTTTATGAAGGCTGTGCTTGCCAGCCGGGCGATAGAGTTTCCGCGGACGCACAACCTGGCCCTCTTGCTTGACATGCTTGCGGACAACGGCGTGCCATGGCCTCCCGAAGGCGAAGAACTTATCCGGCTGACGCCCTATGGCGCCCACTTTCGCTACGATCTTCCGGCGTCCGATCGGACGGAGAGGGGGCCGCTTGAGCGGTCGTGGTTGCGCACGTGCGTCAGGCAAACCTGTTCCTGGGCCGAACGCCTGCTCGTCGAAAAGCCGGATGAACCCGAAGGACATTAGAACCGGAGGACGACACGTGGCATCACCCGTACCGTTTGACTATAGCGACCGCGTCCTGAAACCCGGCTACACGTCGTGCCTGGGGTGCGGCGAAGCGCTCGCCATGCGCATCGTCGCCCAGGCCGCTGGACCCAAATCCATCTTCACCAACTGCACCGGATGCTCCGAGATCTTCACCTCGCGCTATCCCCAGTCCTCCTGGTCGGCCCCCTGGATCCACAGCCTCTTTGAGAACTCGGCGGCCATCGCAAGCGGCGTCTATTACGCCCTCAAACACAAGGGGAAACTCGAAGGCACGAACATCATCGCCATGGGCGGCGACGGCGGCACCGCAGACATCGGACTCCAGTGCCTCTCCGGCGCCTTCGAACGCGGCGACGAAATGCTCTACTGCTGCTGGGACAACGAAGCCTACATGAACACCGGCATCCAGCGGTCCAGCCTCACGCCGCTCGACGCCTCCACCACCACCAGCCCCGCCGGCAAAGCGTCCTGGGGCAACGACCGCCCCAAGAAGGACCTCCCGGCCATCATGGCGGCCCACGGCATCCCGTACGTCGGCGTCGGGTCGTGCGGCTTCTATCGGGAACTCCCGGCCATGGTCAAGCGCGCCCTCGCGTACCGCGGGCCGAAGTATCTCCAGGTCCATGCCGTCTGCCCGCTCGGGTGGAGGAGCGACCCGGCCCAGACGGCCGTTCTCGCGCGCCTCGCGTTCGAGACCGGCTGCTACCCGCTCTACGAAATCATCGAAGGCCAGACCAAGCCCCATCGCCCGCCCAAAGAAGGGTGGAAGCATGTCGAAGAGTACCTGAAACCCCAGGGCCGATTCCGCCACCTCTTCCGCGCCGCCGACGGCGCGGACCGAATCGTCCGCATCCAGGCCGGCGCGGCCGCCAACATCCGCAAGTACTACGGCGATGACGCGGTCCCCGCCTTCGCCAGGGAAGCGGAGGCCAAGGCCGCCGAAATGCGCGAGAAGGCCAAGGCTGCGCCCTCGGCCTGACTCCCGGCGGCCCGCCCGTTTCCCCGGATGCCGCGATGAGGAAACACACGATGCGCATGGTCGCCTGGGTCCTGGCGCTTCTCGTCGGTTTCGGCCTGATGCTCTTCTCCTACTACGCCTATCATCGCGTGACCGAGCCGACGCCTTGGACCGAAGGCATCATGTACGTCGGTCGCGGCCAGCCCGGGTCTGGCGCCGAGGCGATCCCGTTCACGCCCGCTCGCATCCGCTTCTTGCCGCTGTCTGGCGCCATGGCCGAGATCCTGAAGGCTGTCACGAAAGAAGACGCCCTTCTCGCCCGCCGACTCGAAGGCGTCTTCGGCGAAGCGGTTGTCCTGTACCCGGATTTTCGGCGGGACTTCACGGCCGATCGGCTCGCTTCCGGCCGGGTGCCAGCGGCGGGCGCGAGCGAGGTCGTCGCCGGCTACGCTCTGAGGGGAACGCGCGAGATCGTCGTGGCCGGCCGGACGCTCCAGGTCGTCGGCGTCCTTCGCCGCGAGGTTGCGCTCTTCAGCCGGGCCTGCCTCGTGCCCGAGGATTCCGCCGACTCCGACCTGTTCGACCCCGCCGACGAAGCCGTCGAGAACGCCTACGTCCTCACCGATTCCTTCAGCCGTCTTCGCGACGGGGACGAAGCGAAACGCCTGGGCGCCGCGTTCCCGACCGCCCAGTTCACTCCCATTACCGGCGTGGTTCGCGTGGATGCCGGGCCGTACTATCTTTATCTTGCCGGACTCACGCTGCTTCTGACCGGCGGTTCTGGGCTGTTCGTCCGCTTCTACATCTTCTTGGCCGGCCGCGTTCGGAACCGATGGCTCGCCGGCCCGTTCTGCGCGATCTGCGAGTGGAAGCGTCTCTTCGTCGCCCTGCACGTCATCTTCTTCGGCGGCTTGGTCGTCTGTTCGGCAATGGTTTACCTCGTTCCCGAGGTCCAGATGATGATGCTCTCGGTGCTGCAAGGGGCATTTCGTGGCCCTTCGGGTCCTCTGGCTGTGGCCGCCAAAGCCTATGCGAGCGGAAACATTCTCTGGGCCGCCCTCGTCACGCTCGCCGTCAATTTTCTCTTGGGGTCCCTCGTGTCCATCACCATCCCCTCGCTCATCGTGCCGGGGATCGGCGTCCTCATAATGGGTCTGCGGAGCGTTGTGATCGGTCTGGCGCTCGCGCCGAGCATGACGGCGCTATCCAACGTGATGCTTGCGCACAGTTTCACGGTCCTCGTGGAATTCGAGGCCTACATCCTGGCTGCGTTTTTCGCCCTGATGGTGCCCATCTACCTGTTCCGCCGGCAGGAAGGGCCCACCGTGTCCCGTCGTTACGGTCGGGCACTGCTGTTGAACGTCAAGGGGAGTGTGTTCGTTCTGATCCTTCTGGCTGTGGCGGCGGTCTACGAAGCGATGGAGGTCATTCTTCAGTGGAAGTGATCTGCGATTCGGTGCGGCCCCGGCCTGAACGGCGGGGGTTCAAACCCATGGCGGCGCTGTAGGCGGATCATGACCTGTACCTTGTGCGAAGGAGGCGGCCATGACCCACTCCGGTGTGCGGACGGGTGACCAGGCCCCTCGGCTTCTCCTGCGCATCCGCGTCATCCTGGTCTTCTTCACCGTCTCGCTCGTCGCGGCGGGGCTGACGGCTGTGCCGCTGGAGCGGGAACTCGACGTCCTGGCCGGCCTGGTGGGCGTCGCGCCCGGCGCGCCGCCCGAGCAATATACCGGCCTTCCGCACTGGATCGCGCGGGTGCGACAAGGGCTGCATGAGACGTATGCCCGGTACCCCTTCATCGCGTACGGGACCGACTGGCTGGCGTTTGGCCACCTCATGCTGGGCTTCATGTTCATCGGTGCGATCCGCGACCCGGTCCGCAACGCCTGGGTCATCACGGCCGGCATGGTCGCCTGCGTGCTGGTGGTGCCGTGGGCGCTGGTGTTCACGCCCATCCGGGGGATTCCGCTCTACTGGGCGCTCATCGACTGCGCGTTCGGCGTGTTCGGCATCATTCCGCTATACCTGGCGCGGCGGTGGACGCTACAATTGGGGTCGGCATGATCCGCGCCTTCCCGGTCCCCGACTTCGCCAAGGAAGCCGAGGCCAAGGCCGACAAGCAAGTGACTGAGTAACTGGGTGACTGGGTAACTGAGGCGCGAGTGGGCCGGGTTCTTGCTTCCGCGTTCTTCCTTCTGCATTCTGCATTTCTGTGTTACAATACCCTCGACCCGAGCACCCAGCGGAGGTCCGTCATGCTTTACGTCACCGTTCACGCCGCCTGGATGATTCTGGCCGTCGCCCTCGGCACCGTCGCTGGCTACATGGGCCTGCTGCGTGCGACCCAGCGTCCCGACGGCTCCAGCGTGCTCCCCGGGCGCTTCCATCTCCGGTCGCACATCAACTTCGGTGTCGTCTATTACACCATGATCTATCTCGGCATTCTCTTCGGCTGGGCCGTCCATAAGTATCTGCTCTACGGCCGCGTCCTGCCGCCCTCGATTCTGCAGTGGCACGTCGCCCTGGCCGGCGCCATCGCCGTCCTCTACGGCGTCGCCTGGATCCTCGGCGGCCAGTTGAGCCGCGAGCCCGCCGGCGCTCGGCGACTCCGGCCCCGCCTACACATGGTTTTCAACTTCACCGCCTGCACCCTCGTCGCCGGCCAGATCGCCCTGGCCGCCTACTACGTCTGGGTCTGGCCGGCGGCCCGGTGAAAGGAGGCCGACGCCCATGAACGATTCCATCTATCGTTATATGAAAGTCGGCCTCGTCCTGCCGACGGCCTACCCGGACGCCCAAGCCTACCCGGAGGCCCTGCTCGAAGCCGTCCGTGCCGTCGCCGCCGACCCCTTCTGGACGGCCGTGGAACTCCCGCCCATTGCCGACGAGGACGTGCGGCGCGTCGTCCGTTCGCTCCTGGCGTCGGCCGGCGTCGCGGTCGTCCAGGTCTCGCAGAGCACGGTCCGCAACGAGGGCCTCGACCTGGGCGGCGCCGGTGTGTGCGATCGCGCCGTCGAGCGCCTCGCGCGCGACCTCGAACTCGCCGCCGCCGTCGGCGCCTCCGTCGTCGCCGTGTTGTCCGGCCCCGAGGTGCCCGACGCCCGCCGCCCCGCCGCCCTGGACGCGACCGCCGAGACGCTTCGCCGCCTCGCCGATGCCGCCCGCGGCCTCGGCCTCGACCTGGTCCTCGAAACCTTCGACTCAAGTATTGACAAGAAACGCCTCATCGGCCCGACGCCGCGCGCCGTCGAACTGGCACGCGCCGTCGGCTGCGACAACTTCGGTCTCCTGCTCGATCTGTCGCACCTGCCGCTTCTCGGCGAATCGCCCGACCAGGCCGTCCGCGCCGCCGGGCCCCACCTCCGCCACGTCCACCTCGGCTCCTGCGTGCTGGACAAGGGAAGCCCGGCCTACGGCGACAGCCACCCGGGCTTTACGAGTCCCGGCTCCGTCAACGGACCGGCCCAGGTCCGCGAGATGTTCCGCGCCTGCTTCGACTCGGGCTTCTTCGGTGACGGCCGCCGGCCTTTCGTCAGCGTCGAGGTCAGGCCCCAGGCCGGCGAAACCAGCGAAGCCGTCCTCGCCGCCGCCAAACGCACCCTCAACGAGGCCTGGGCGACGCTGTAACCACGGCCCCGCGCGCCAAACGCCCCGGAATGAGTCCCGATGACTTGTCCGCCGAGGCCTTGGTGAAGGCGGGCTGCATTCCGCAATCACCCGCTCCCCTTCGGGTCGCGGCTAACCATGCGCCGTTTTGCTTGGCCTTTCGCCGTTCGTTCCGCGTTCCGCATTCCGCGTTCCGCGTTGTTTTGACTATCCCCTGTCCGCCGCCAGGAGTTATACTAATCGTTATGGAACTCCTCCGCGACATCGACCACGTGGACCCGAAGTTTAAGGGCGGCGCCCTGTCGGTCGGCGTCTTCGACGGCGTCCACCTCGGCCACCAGCGTGTGCTCGCCCGCACCGTCGAGCGTGCCCGTGCCCTCGACGCTGCGCCCGTCATCTTCACGTTCCACCCCCATCCGCTCGAGATTCTGCACCCCGCGGCCGCCCCGCCGCTCATCCAGACCTTCGGCCAGAAACTCGAACTGATGCACCGCGTCGGCATCCGGGCCGTCGTCTGGCCCGAACACGTCGAGCGCATCCTCACAATGTCGCCCGACGATTTTCTGCATCGCGTCGTCGCCGGCGCCCTCGGGGCGCGCGTCCTCGTGGAGGGGCGCGACTTCCGTTTCGGCGTCAAGCGCGGCGGCCACGTCGAGCAACTCAACGCGCTTGCGCCCCATCACGGCCTCGAGATCGAGATCGTCGACGACGTCGTCGTGGACGGCGAGCGCGTCTCCAGCACGCACATCCGCACGCTTCTGGCGGCCGGACGCGTCGCCGAAGCCGCCCGATGCCTCGGCCGGCCTTACGCCTACGTCGGCACCGTCGTCGAGGGCCATCACCGCGGCGCGCCTCTGGGGTATCCGACAGCCAATATCACCGCGCCGCGGTTCCTGGTGCCGGGCGAAGGCGTCTATGCCGCCTGGGCCGAGGTTCACGGCACGCGCTATCCCGCGGCCGTCAGCGTCGGCCGCGCGCCCACTTTCGGCGCCCGCGAGCCCATGACCGTCGAGGCCTTCCTCATGGATTTCGACGGCGAACTGTACGGCGACCAGGTGACCGTCGAGTTCGTGGATTTTCTCAGGCCGCAGCAGGCGTTTGCCGACGCCGAGGCCTTGAAACGCCAGATGGCCGACGATTGCCGACGCGTCCGCGAGGTCCTGGCGGGCGAATAGCGGGCCGGGGTGCCCATCGACCTTCCTTCGGCGGCGTTTAACGCCGGCCGCACGCCATAACTTGCCCGCCGCCGCGATTGGCGGTACAGCCCCCGGATTATACCGGAATCATGGCTACTGCTCACGCACGGTCATTCAGGGTGTGATTGTTTTTTCTGGCATGCCGTTTTAGGCCGTCACCCCGACCGGAGCGGAGGGGTCTCGCCGTGGTCGTTTGGCCTTTTGCACGGCGAGATTTCTCCGCTCGTCCCATCGGGACTCGGTCGAAATGACAAACTTGGGGTCGTTTCCAGGGAAAGCCCGTGCCAGAAAAAGCAATCACACCCGTCATTCAGGTGTTCAGGAGAAAACTTGACTTTTTCGTTTTTTGTGCTATACTGTGACTAGGGTTGTGAATAGAGATTGAAGTTTCGGGCCGGTCTCCCTCGGGGGAGGCTGGCCTTTTTGCTTTAATGCGGCAAGTTGTCTTTGCCTCCGGTGGTCGAGAATCTCGCCAGCCGGGGCACAACAAGAAAGGGACGAATCATGCAAGCGAGGACGATGTTTGTTGCGGTTGCGGTGATGCTGCTGGCGGTCGGCACGGCCCAGGCGAAGATCTGGTCGCTGCAAGACGACTTCAGCACCACAAGCAATCCCAACGGCGAGTGGTCCTATGGCCACTCAGAGAATGGGTTCACCCTGTATACGACACACAATAGTTCCACGTGGTCCACCAGTAGCAATGAGGCCTGCATATGGAAGAACCTGGGAAGCAGTACATACCTTGGTGTGCTGCCGGGCGAGGTCGCGCTCCACCCGGCCTTGCATGGCGAACAGTCGATCGCGAGATGGACTTCACCTCTGGATGGTTCCATCACTGTCACTGGTACGTTTGGGGCCGGCGACACGGGCAAAGTGGACACGTTGATCTATCTGACCAGAGGCGTGGGAGCCCCTCAACTGCTCTTCTCGGTTTATGATACGCCAAACAGCCAGCCCTTCAACCTGACGCCTCTGGTGGGTGATGGGGACAGACTGGACTTCATCGTCGGCCGCGGCACGGACGGCTACAGTTCTGACAGCACGCCGCTTTCGGCCACGATCACCCCCGAGCCCGCCACGCTGTCGCTGCTGGTCCTGGGCGGGCTGGCGGTGCTTGTTCGCCGCAAGAGGAAGTGAGACGATTCGCAATACGCTCTCTCACGGGCGGCTCCGACCGGGCCGCCCGCTCTGTTTGGAATCAGGGACGCTTCCCGTTTTTCCCCGCCGCGTCCGCGAACTCCTCAGCGCTTAGAGCCGCTTGCGGCTTGGCGAGAGCCGCTTGCGGCTTAGCGTCCGTTCCGTTACGCTTAGCCGCCGGCCGATGACAAGGGCGCGCCGTTCCAGCAAAGGGAGCCTGACATGAGTCACGTGAACCGTTTCACGCGCCGCACCTTCCTCCGCGGCGCGGGTGCCGCTGCCGTCGCCGTCCCGACCTTCGGTTCGCTTCTTGCCGCCCGGCAGGCCGGGGCCGAGGCCGCTGCGCCGGCCAAACGGCCCAACATTCTTTTCGCCATCGCCGACGACTGGTCCTTCCCCCACGCCGGCGTTTACGGCGACAAGGTCGTCCGGACGCCGGCGTTCGACCGCATCGCCCGCGAGGGCGTCCTCTTCACCAACGCCTACTGTGCCGCGCCTTCCTGCACGCCGTCACGCGCCACCGTCCTGACGGGCCAGATGTTCTACCGCCTCGGCGCCGGCGCGAACCTCTACGGACCTCTTGCTCCCGACTTCAAGGTCTATCCCAACTTGCTTGAAGCGGCCGGCTACCACGTCGGCTTCACCGGCAAGGGCTGGGGACCCGGCGATTACAAAAAGGCCGGCCGGACACGCAACCCCGCCGGACCTTCGGCCCCGAACTTCCAGGCGTTCCTGGCGGGCGTGCCTGAAGGAAAACCTTTCTGCTTCTGGTTCGGCAGCACCAACCCGCACCGCGGCTACAAGGAAGGCTCCGGCGTTGCGAGCGGCAAGCGCCTGGAAGACGTTTCGGTTCCTCCGTACCTCCCCGACGCGCCCGAGGTCCGCAGCGACATCCTTGACTATTACGTGGAGGTCGAGCAGTTCGACAGCCAGGTCGCCGGACTCGTGAGCGCCCTGGAATCCGCCGGACGACTCGACGACACCCTCCTGGTCGTCACGAGCGACAACGGCTGGCCGTTCCCGCGCGCCAAGACCAACCTCTATGACGCCGGGACGCGGATGCCCCTGGCCGTCCGTTGGCCCGGCCGCGCGAAGCCCGGCCGAACGGTGACCGGTTTCGTCGGGTTCCACGACTTCGCCCCGACGTTCCTCGAGGCCGCGGGCGTGGCGATTCCCCCGGAGATGACCGGCCGCAGTTTCCTCCAGGTCCTCGCCTCCGGCGCCGACGGCCGCGCCGACGCCGCTCGCGACCGCGTCGTCACCGGACGCGAACGCCACGCCACCTACCACCTCGGCGGCGAGGAAGGCAAGTTGGGGTACCCCATGCGCGCTATGCGGACCGACCGCCACCTCTACATCCGCAACTTTGCGCCGGACCGTTTCCCCGCCGGCCCGCCGCCCGACTACTACGACATTGACGGCGGACCGACGAAATCCTACGTCGTGGACCGCCGCGACGACCCAGCCGTCCGACCGTTCTACGACCTGGCCTGCGCCAAGCGCCCGCCCGAGGAACTCTACGACCTGGCGAAGGACCCGTACCAGTTGAGCAACGTCGCCGGCCGGCCGGAGTACGCCGAAACGCTTAAGACGATGGCCGACGCGCTCACGGCCTACCTCACCGAGACGCGCGACCCGCGCGTCGTCGGCGGCGCGGAGGTCTTCGAGAGGCAGCGATGATGTCTTTGAGCCCCCACCGCGCTTGCGCGCCGGTCGAGACGCAGGGAGTGAGTGCGAAGGGAGCGGCGGGGAGGGGCGACGGGGCGGTGTGGAGATCCGGCATTCGGATCGCAAGGAGGCGAAAAAGCAGCCTGTCCCCCCTTTTGGCCTGGTTCACCAAACCTTCCATTTTTCGCGGTACGGCCGGGCGAGCATCTTTGCGGCCTCCGGATCGTTGACAATCTTCTCTTGTTCAGGGTCCCATTGAATCACGCGTCCCGTCAACGCGGCGACGGTTGCCAACTGGCAGATCGCATCGCAACGAATCGCCATCTCCACGGGGCAGATGGTCTCCTGTCGCGACTTGACGCAGTCGATGAAGTTCCGATTGTGTTCCGGCGAGACCGGGAGTTGTTCATCGCTCGGCTTGAACGGCTGTTTCCACAGCGCCGGGTTGCTGGCGCAGAAGCCTTCCGCATCGCTAATCCATCCCTCGGTTCCGTGAAAGATCAAGCCGTCGCCAAGAGGCCTACCGCTAAGGTACTGCGCGGCTACCGGCTTGGCCGTGCGGTAGTCCATGAACCGCAGTTGCACGCCGTTAGGGTAGTCGCACGTCACGTCCCACCGCTCCAGCGTGCGGAAAATGCCTTCCTTGGGCACGCTGCCGGTTCCCGCATAGCGAATCGGGCTGGTATGATCGCTCTTGTTGCCCCATTGGGCGAGACCCAACTCGTGGATGGCGCAGCCGGCAATGAAACCAAGGGAAGTCTCGGGACAATGGTATCCGCCCCAACAGGTGGCGCGATCGACCGTGTACGGGACCATGGGGGAAGGCCCCTGCCAGGCATCGAAATCCAGATCCGCAGGCACGGGGACTTCCGCAGCCGATCCGTAGGGTTTGACGGCATATTTGTCCACGTTGAACGACACGTCGCGGCACCACAGGTCGATCCGCTGGAGTTTCCCAATGTAGCCGTTGCGCACGAGTTGGACCATCTGCCGGTATCTTCCCATGGAACGGTATTGCGTTCCGAATTGGAAGATTCGCTTCTTCTCGCGGACCACGTTGCGAAGGAGGCCGGTAAGACCGAAATCCAGCCCCAGCGGCTTCTGGCAGTACACATCCTTGCCGGCGTTGGCTGCCGCAATGGACATGGGCATGTGCCAGTTGTCATGGGCGCCAATGATGACGGCGTCCACGTCCGGGCGAGCCAGAATTTCCCGGAAATCGGCATACGCCGTGACGGTGCCTTCCCCGTACTGTTTGTTCAACCTGGCGGCGGCGGACTCCCTGCGGCTCTTGTAGGCATCCGCCACGGCAACGATCCGGACGTCCGACATGCCTCCCAGGTATCGGATGTGATAGTTGCTTCCGATGTTGCCGCAGCCGATCTGCCCGACGTTGATGCGGTTGCTTGGTGCGTCGGCGCCGAATACGGGCCTGGTCAGGATGGCGGGCAGGGAAAACGCGGCGCCGCCGGCGGCAACGCGCTTCAGAAAATCGCGGCGTGCAAGAGTCGTTTCTTGGCTCACGTTACGCTCCTCTTGGCTTGTCCCGATGCGCTGGCACGCAGCGACAAAACCCCCATCGCCCCTGCCGAAGCCTTAACGAAGACAACCGCCTCAATTATATCCCGCTTCGTCGGCCGCACAAACAATTTTCGCCAAGGCAGAGTACCGGGGTGTGAGATTCTTTTTCTGGCACGGGCATTCCCTGGAAACGACCCCAAGTTTGTCATTTCGACCGAGTCCCGATGGGACGAGCGGAGAAATTCCGCCGTGCAAAAGGCCAAACGACCACGGCGAGACCCCTCCGCTCCGGTCGGGGTGACGGCCTAAAACGGCATGCCAGAAAAAACAATCACACCCGAGTAACGAGTACCGGCGGGCGAGCGTAGGGGAGCGCGTAGTTAATTCCGCGTTCCGCGTTCCGCGTTCCGCGTTGCGGAGAGGCGTTCGGCAAGGAATCGGCCGGTGTAGGAGCGGGGGAAGGGAATGCAGAGTGCAAAGTGCAGAATGCAGAAAGGCGAGGGACGAAGGAACGAAGGAACGAAGGGACAAAGGGACGGAGGCGGGTGGGAGTAAAGCGGCGCGTTGTTAATTCCGCGTTCCGCGTTCCGCGTTCCGCGTTGCGGAGAGGCGTTGGGCGAGAAAACGGCCTGTGTAAGAATGTTTAACCTTCGCGATGGATTCGGGGGGGCCCTCGGCCACCACTTCGCCGCCCCCTTCGCCGCCCTCGGGCCCGAGGTCGATGATCCAGTCCGCCTGGCTCACGAAATCCAGGTTGTGCTCGATCACCAGGAGCGAGTGCCCCGCGTGGACGAGGCGGTGGAAGGTTTTCAGGAGGACCTGGATGTCGGCCAGGTGGAGGCCGGTCGTCGGCTCGTCGAAGATGAAAAGATGTTGCCGGCCTTTTTTCGGCGCGGCGAGGTAGGACGCCAGTTTGAGCCGCTGGGCCTCGCCGCCCGAGAGCGAGGCCGTGTGCTGACCGAGCCTGAGATACCCCAGCCCGACGTCCACGAGCGGCTGGAGCCGCGCCACGAGTTCCTTGTGCTCGCGGAAGTGGGCCTTCGCTTCCTGGACGGTCATGGCGAGGATGTCGTCGATGTTCTTTCCTTCCCAGCGGACGTCGAGGACCTTTTTTTTGAATCGCTTGCCGCCGCATTCCTGGCAGACGACCGTCACGTCGGCCATGAAGTACATGTCGTGGGTCACGGCGCCGACGCCTTTGCAGACCTCGCATCGGCCGCCGGTGAGGTTGAATGAGAAATTTGCCGCCGTGATGCCGGCGACGCGGGCCTTCGGCGTCTGGGCCAGGAGGCTCCGGATCGCCGTGTACGCCTTGACATACGTGATGGGGTTGGAGCGGGTGCTGAGGCCGATCGGGCTCTGGTCCACCAGGACGATGTCGTCGATTTCGTCGATGCCCTCGAGGGCGTCGCACCGGCCGACGTCGTCCACCGGCCGGCCGCGCGCGTG
>Ga0315289_10010333_pt1 | contig 13371 bp, 14 predicted proteins | sample YL17G11_40_MG_FD_203452 | JGI IMG/M metagenome (GOLD analysis project Ga0315289, IMG submission 203452) | Sediment microbial communities from Yellowstone Lake, YNP, Wyoming, USA - YL17G11_40 | ecosystem: Environmental > Aquatic > Freshwater > Lake > Sediment | place: USA: Wyoming | collected...
TGTGGGTGGGGGTGGGGGTGGGGGGGGGGGGGGGGTTGGGCGGAGAGTTGTTTCTTCTTCTTTTCCTCAAAACCTCCTTTTTCAAAATTCTCCTCGAAACCAAAAAAAAAATCCAAAAACCCTTTGCAGTACGGCAACGTCATGCTCGACGTCGCCGGGATGAGCAAGTCCGGCATCGAGCGCAAGGCCACCTGCCGCGCGCTGTTCTCGAAGCTGCTCTTCCTGTCCGAGGCCGAGGAGCTCTTTCTGGACGGCCAGAAGGGCCCTGCGCTCGCCGACATCCCGGCGGTCTTCGGCGCGACCGACGACGACGCCGCGAAGCTGAGGATCGTCAGCCTGCTCGAGGTCGACCTGGGCAAGCTCGAGGACCAGTTCCCTTCGAGCGAGGGGCCCTCGAGCGAAGGCGGCGGCGGCGGGTTCTTCGGGGACCAGCCTCTCGACGACAGAGGCGGCGGCGGCGGCGGCGGCGGTGGAGGTGGTTGGTGAAAAGGAAGGAGGGAGTCGCTCTAGTATTCTCTCTCTTCTCCCCCCGCGCTCCGCAGTTCAGAGAAGAGAGCGGCGAACGAATCGACGCCGTTGGAAAAAAAAGAGTTTTTGAGGGGGAGAGGGCGGCTAAGACAAAAGGAAGTAAAGAAAAAGCACAACATGTTTCGTTTTTTGCAGTCGTTTATCCTCCCTTTCTGTCTCGCTCCCCCCGACCAACTCTTTTTTCTGAACGGACTGAACGGACAAACGCGGGGAATCCTGATCGATAAAAGATTGCGACGTCGGTGTCTCTTTTGTTTCCTCTTTCTTCGTCCGTTGCGGCGGCTTGACCCCCCCCCCTTACGCGTTCTGTCCTTCAAGCTCTCGCTCCTCCCTCTCCAGCTCGGCAGCCAGCGCGCTCGCCGCCGTCGACCAGGCGACCGCCGCGCCGTCGGCGGGAACCAGCGCGTCCAGCAGCGCCGCGACATCTCTTGCCCGCATCCCGGGGGCCAGCGCGCCGCAGAAGCGCCTGAAGGCGCGCGGGCGCAGCGAGGAGGCGTCGCTGCTCCGGCTCCTGCCCTCGTTTCCTCCGCCGACGCCGGCCTCCTCGGCCTCGGCGGCGGCGGCGGCGGCGAAGGCGTCCGCGGCGGGGGCGAGCCTGCCGACCCTCTGGCTCAGCGAGGCCCGCAGCGCGCACGCGAGCACCAGGGACCGGGGAACGGCGGCGCCGGCGGCGGCGGCGGCAGTCGAGGAGCTGTCGCCGCTGCTGCCGCTCTCCTCTGTGAGCCGCGCCGCGGCGCGAGCCAGCGCCTTGGTGGGCAGCGCCGCCTCGAGCGCCCGCGTCCACTCGGCCCTCTCGGACGCGGCAGCAGGCAGGAGCGCAGGGGAGGAAGCCGAGGCGTCGAGCGCCGCCGCGACGGCGGCCGCGGTCACGCCGCCGGAGCCGCTCCTCCTCGCCGGGGACGAGGGCGCCGACGCGGCGGCCGCGGGCGTCCCCGCGCCGCCAGCGCCGGCCCCGCCCGCGCCGCCCGCGGCGCTGCGCAGGCCCCCGCCGAGCTCGGCGGCCAGCGCCCCGCGCAGCCTCGCGGCCTCGAGCCACCACTCCTCGTCGAGCCTGCCGCGCAGCATCAGCCAGAACGCCGCCGCCTCCACGAGCGCCGCCGAGGACGACGACGACGACGATGCTGCCAACGACGACGCCTCTCCGCCGTCCCCGTCGGAGAAGAGCGCCCTGTGGGCCGCGGCCGAGGCGCCCTCGATGGCCCCGCGCCACTCGCGCGCGACGGCGCCGAAGGCCGCGCCGCCGAACCTCGCGAGGAGGTACGAGTCGAGGAACTGGGACAGCGACGGGCGCGTGGCCCCCGCCTGGCGCGCACGCTCGTCGGCGCGTGACTTGCAGGCGAAGATGTCGTCGAGGACGCTCGCTGGAGTGCCGTTTTTTTTTTTTTTCGAATTGGTGTTGTATTCGAGAGGAGAGGGAAAAAGAGTGAGTTTTTCCTTTTCGTCCGATTTTCCGTTCTCGACCTCTTCCGAAAAGGAGGGGGGGGGAAAAAAGCGGGGGAGAAAAAAAAACGCCAACTTACCGAGGGCCGTCAGCGACAAAGAGGGGGACCCCGGCGTCGCCGGGGAGGAGGCCCCGCCGCCGGGCAGGCCCAGGAGCAGCAAGGAGGCCGCGGACGAAGAGGAGCGCTGCAGCGGCGGGGGCTGGGGAGGAAGAGGGGCTCCTCGGAGGCTGCTGCCCCCCTTTCTCGCGGCGGTGGCGGCGGCGGCGGCGGCAGCGGCAGCGGTGGCTACCACCGCCGAGAGCGGCGTCTCCACCTCGGAGGCCGGGGGCATCTGGAAAGCCTCGCCCTCGCCACCCTCCGCGGCCCTCTCGGCCTCCAGGAGGGCGCGGGCCTCTGCCTCGGTCGGCGGAAGGCGGAGGGGCCCTTTCCTCTTCGCCGCCGCCGCTGCGTGCGCTTCTGGCTTTCCGACCTCGAGATTCTTCAGCTTGGTCGGGGACGAGACGAGCGTGATCGCTGCGATGTCGTCCGGGAGAGGAGGAGGAAGGGCGGCGGCGGCGAAGGAAGAGGGAGGAGGACGAGGACGAGGACGAGGAGCGGCGGTCGTCGTCGGCGTCGTCAGCTGCTCTCGCAGCGCCGCCTCCGCCGCCTCGGCCCTCGCTTCCGCGGCCCGCGCCCGCTCCTCGGCCGCGGCCAGCTCCGCCTCCGCCTCGGTCTCGCAGTCCTCGAGCAGTGACCGCCACGCGTCGAGCAGCGAGGAGGTCCGCGAGCGCAGAGCGCGAAGATAGAGTGCCGCCGTCGCCGCCGTCGCCGTCGAGGCTGCGCCGCCGCTGCCCTTCTTCTCCTTCGCGCTCTCTTCGAAAATGTCCGCAGCGCCCTCCAGTGACAGATCCAGGAGGTCCCTGCGGGCAAGGAGGCGCACGGCGCGCTTGGCCGAGGGGTGCTCCGCGCGAGAGGCGGCCTCGCTGGTGCGGCGCTCGAGGTCCTGTGAGAACGTTTTTTTTGTCGAGAGGTTTGGTGAGATTTTTCGGGGAAAAAAGGTTCGGTGAGATTTTTCGGGGAAAAAAGGTTTGGTGAGATTCTTCGGGGAAAAAAAACTGCAGCGATTCGATCGACCCCTTTCTCTTCCCTCCCTCTCGAGTCTTCCTCTCCTCCCCCCTTTCATCTGATCCGTCCCCCCAACGCGCACCTGGACCTCGGAGAAGAGCAGCCTCTCCGACTCGAGGCAGCAGGAGGAGGAAGGCTGCTCGCCCCACCCGCCAGAGGCGTCCGCGGGCGGCGACGACGCTTCGAGCGGCGGGAGACGACGACCGCCATCGTCGTCGAGCTCGAGCGCCGAGCGGAGCTCGAGCAGGCCGCGCAGCGTCGCCCTGGCGCCTATCGGGTCGTTGCCTATCGGATCCGAGACGGGGACAGACATCGCAGAGGACAAGGGGGTGGAATTGGCCCTCTTACTGCCGTGCTTCACCGTGGGAGAGCGGGGAAAAAAAGGTCTCCCTTTTCGTCCTGCTGTGACGATCGACAGGCAGGAGGCGCGAGGTTTTGAAAGGGGGAGGCGAGGGAAGAGACGACCCCGGCTCGCCTTTCTTTTCTCATCACTTCGACTTCGAGACCGACGGCACTCGCGACGCCCGCATTCGACTTATCTCTTTCTGTGCTCCCCGCACAGCCCCCCTCCTCCTCTCGAGCCTGCACCAATCGCGCGCCATCCCGCTCTCGCGCCCCGCAGAAGAGCATCGACGGAAAATAAACACGCGAGCGAAGCGGGGGCAAAGGAGAGACTGATCTTCGCCGTCGTCGAAACCTCGACTTTTTTTTCCTGCGCTCGACAATGGCCGACGTCGCGCCGAGCCAGACTGTCTACGTCTCCAACCTGGTCGAGAAGGTCAAGAAGGAAGGTGAGTACGAGTCCGACGACGCATGGTGTTGGATTCCGAGCCCGTCAGTAGACGCGCGGCAGCAGAGAGAGAAAGAGAAAAAAAGCAGCGAGGGGAAGAAAAAAACAATCATCATCGCCGCCCCGCTCTTCTTCGCTCACCTCCTTCCAACGTCCTCCTCCTCCTCCTCCACCCCCCCCCCCTCTCCACCGCCAACCCAACCCAACCCAACCCAAACAGAGCTCAAGCGCTGCCTCCACGCCGCCTTCTCCCAGTTCGGCCGCATCCTCGACGTCGTCGTCGTCAGGCACGCGCGCACGCGGGGGCAGGCATGGGTCGTCTTCTCCGACACCGCGGCGGCGTCGGACGCCGTGCGGGCGCTGCAGGGCTTCCCGATGCTCGACGCGCGCAAGCCGATGCGCCTCACGTTCGCGCTGGGGAAGTCGGACGCGGCCGCAAAGGCCGACGGGACGTTCAAGGCGGCGCAGGCGGCGGCGAGGGCCGCGGCGAGGAAGGGGAGGAGGGCCGGGAGCGGGCGCGGGGGGGAAGCGGCGGCGGCGGCCGCGGCGGGCGGTGCGAAGCAGGCGGCGGCGGCGGCCGCTGCCCCGGCCGCAGCGCCGGCCCCCGACGCCGACGCCCCCCCCAACTCCACGCTCTTCGTCACCAACCTGCCCGAGACCACCACCGACGCCATGCTCTCGATGCTCTTCCAGCAGTTCCCGGGCTTCTCCCGGACCCGCATGGTGCCCGCAAAGCCCGGGATCGCCTTCGTCGAGTTCGAGACCGAGGTCGCCGCGGGGGTCGCGCGGTCGGGGCTGCGCGGCTTCAAGATCACGCCTGAGAAAGCGATGAACGTGGAGTACGCGAAGCGATGAGGAGGGAGCGAGAGAGGTTTGAAAGTGTTGAGAGGTGGAAAAGGGAGTGGAGGGAGAGCGAGAGAGCGGAGAGAGGTCGCCTTTTTTGCTCGCTCTTCTTCTCTTTCTGTTCTTCTCCCCTCTTGTTAACTTTTTTCGCACTTTGCTCTTGTTTCTTTCCTTCTCCTTCTCGCGCTCCCCTCTTGAACGTCGATCGCAGTGCTTTTCTTATGTTTCTTTTCCTGTTTTTACAAGAGCTCTTCTTCGGGGTTTTTCGTTTTCCGTCGCCGTCATTCCGTTTCTTCTTTTCTTCTCTCTTTTTCAACCTCCTTTTCTCAACTTTTGCCACCGAGCGCCGCAGTCGCCATCTCCCCCGCCAGCCAGTCGAACGCCTCCCTCACGCCCTCCTTCTGCAGCGCTGAGATCCCAGCAACCTTCCAGGGGCGGTCGGAGGCCAGGGAAGAGACCGGATGAGAGGGGGAGGAGTCGAGCGCGGCCTCGCCGCTCCCCGCCCGCTCGCCCCCTTGCTCCTCCCTCTCTCCGCCTGCTGCCCCCTCGAGCCCGAGCGCCCTCGCGACCTCCCCCGGCCCCAGCGCACCCCTGACGTCCTGCTTGTTCGCCAGCACCAGCAGCGGCGCCCCGGCCAGCCGCTCCTCGGCCAGTAACCTCCTCAGCTCGAGCGCGCAGTCTCGCAGTCGCGCCCCGTCGGAAGCGTCGACGACCCAGACGAGCCCGTCGGTCTTTTCGAAGTAGTTTCGCCAAAAGGGCCGCAGCGTCCTCTGCCCTCCGACGTCCCAGAGGTTGAGGCTGGTCCCCGTGCGTTCGTGGCGGAGCGACCTGATCTGGAAGCCGAGCGTGGGGGCGACGGCGGAGGTGTCGCCGCCGGTGAGGGCGGCGGTGGCGGTGGTCTTGCCGGAGTTGTCGAGGCCGCTGGAGTTCTCGTTTTTTTTTTTGAGAGAGGGGGGAGAGGAAGAGGTTGAGGGGCATCGATCGTTTCTGTTCTCTCCCTCTTCCTCTCTCTTCTCTCTCCCTTCTCTTCTCTCCTCCTTCCTTCCGCGACTCACACGATGAGCACGCGGAGCTCTCGTTCCTTCTGCTTGACCTTTCGGAGGACGGTGAGCAGGCCCATCTGATTCGGGGCGCGCCGACAGAAGATTGATTGAAAAGAGACGCTCGCTCGAGAGGGAGCCGAGACCCCCCGGCGAAAAAGTCTGAGTCGAGCCGCTTGCTCGATCGAGCCGCTCACTGAGTCTCACTTTTCTCTCTTCTTTTTCGCTTCGACTTTCTCTCTTTGCCGAAAAGAGGAAAAGCACACGCAAGGTACGGAGCTCTGCTACCTTTCTCTCCCGTGCACGCAAGCCTTGATGTTCCCGCGGCGCGTGGCAGAGAAGCAGGCGATCGCAGCAGGGAGCGGGACGCGAGAGCAGCGGCACCGCTCACTCGACTCGCTCTCGTCGATGGGGGAAAGGCCGCCGGCGGCGGCTTTGCTTCGCTCGGCCTCTCGGCCTCGGCGCGCTCTCTCCTCGCTCTCTCTCGCTCGCGCCTTTTTCTGTTTCTCCCGTCGCCGGCGATGGCCCGATGCGAAGCTTGTGGACGCCTGAATCGGAGCGCGCTCCGCTCGCGGATGCAGCTCTTAGCCCCACGGGAACGCGATGTGATTCCTCGAGAGAGAGAGAGAGAGAAAGAGAGCGTTGCGATCGCCGCCGCCGCCGTCGTCGCCTCCATCTCTCTCCGCCGCTGCCACCGCCGCGTCTTCCTCTCTTTGTTGCGCTCTCTCTCCTCGTCGCGGCACGCAGGATAGTCGCTTGGATCCCTTGAGACCGAAATCAAACCCTGCAAGGCTCCGCTTCTTGCTCGCATCACGGGATCATTCCAGAAAAGATTTGCGCGCGAGATCGGGGGGGCCGAAGCCGCCACTGACCGACCTCCCTTTGCTCACCTCAAGGCCCCCTCTCCTTCTCTTCTCTCCACACCCCCTCCCCCCCCCAAAAAAATCCCCAGCCCTTCTCTTCTCCTACCAACAAAGAAGCGACCCGCCATGGCCCCCAAGGAGGTCAAGGTCAAGGAGCCCGAGGCCGCGGTCCAGACCCTCGCCGACCGCGCGGGCGAGGGCGGCGCGGTCGGCGTCGCGCACATCTTTGCGTCGTTCAACGACACGTTCGTGCACGTGACGGACCTGTCGGGCAAGGAGACGCTCTGCCGCGTCACCGGTGGCATGAAGGTCAAGGCCGACCGCGACGAGTCCTCGCCTTACGCCGCCATGCTCGCCGCGCAGGACGTCGCCACGCGCGTCAAGGAGCTGGGCATCACCGCGCTGCACATCAAGCTGCGCGCGACGGGCGGGAACAAGACGAAGACCCCGGGCCCCGGCGCGCAGTCGGCGCTGCGGGCGCTCGCTAGGGCGGGGATCAAGATCGGGAGGATCGAGGACGTCACCCCGATCCCGACGGACTCGACGCGCCGCAAGGGCGGGCGCCGCGGTCGCCGTCTGTAGAGATGGAGAGAGGGGAAGGGAGGCGGGAGAGAGGCGACGGAGAGGGGGAGGAAGAGGTTTTCTTCCCCTCTTTTTTTCTTCCGATCTCTCTCGCTCTTCTTCCCTTTTTGTGTGTTTGCTGCAAGAGCTGCTCCGAGTAATGTGGGGGACTGGCGAAAGGAGAGGGAGAGAGACTGTGTGTAAAGAAGGGCTTCTCCCTCTATCCCCCTCTCGCCCGTTCTCCCGCTTCCTCTTTTCGGGGGTTTGCGGTTTATCTGGGCCCTGGAACTCAAAAAAAAAAGGTTAGTTTTCGTCCGTTTTTTTCGTTTTACTCTTTTTCTTCGCTGGTCCTCTCTCGCCTCTCTCTATCGCTTCGCCGCTCCTGTGCCACTCCCATTCCCGTTCGCCTCGGGCGCCACCGCGACGGCGCCGGCCGCGACGGCGCTCGCCACCCCTTGGAGCCACTCCCGCGCCCCCTTGGCGAGCTCCCGCCCGGCCGCCGCCGCCGCGCTCGCGGCCCTGGCGGCGCCGTCCGCGCCCGCCGCGGCCGCGTTCACCCAGGGGGGCACGCTGTCGGTGCACCCGAGCCCCGCGCAGAGCTCCTCGCAGAAGTGGACGCAGTTGCGCGTCAGCAGCGAGTACGAGGCTCCCGGCCAGCGCAGCGTCATCTCCGCTATCAGGGCGCGCACGGCCGCAGGCGCCATCGCCGTCGTTCCCAGCTCGACAGTCTCTCGGTACTTGTACATCGGGTTTTTCCTCGGGGAGCAGGGGTAGACCCCGGGCCCTTCTTCGACGAAGCCGAAGGAGTACTCGCGGCCGTGGACCTCGACTCCTGACAGCAGTTGTTTGTTTATGTTTTTTTTTTTCATTTTGATTTTTTTTTTCGGGGTTCGAGGTCGAGAGAATCGAGAGGTGGAAAAACTGGAAAGAAAGAAATTTAACGCACCTCCGTGAAACACGCCTCCTAAACCCAGAATATCCTTGGTAAGCCTGTTCAGCCCGGCGACGGTGGCGTTGATTGCGCTGGAAGACGCGTTCGTGACGTCGTAAACGTGCAGAAGCACCGGGTGCGGGCCGGCGACCTCGGCGGGTTGGTAGGGCGAGGAAGAAGAAGAAGCCATATTTTTTGTCGAATAGGTCGAGAAAAAAAAGATCGATTGCTTTCGTTGTCCTCTCTTTTTTGCGTCGCCTTTCCCCTCGTTCTCTGCCCTCTTTCTCTGTTGTGTCCGCGCTCGGCAGCGGCAGAGTCTTGTCGAAGACGAAAGCGAAGTACGACGCGAGGACTTAAGAAGAGCTCAACGGGAGAGAGAGAGAGAGAGAGAGAGAGAGAGAGAGAGAGAGAGAGGTCGTCGAGAGTTTTCGTTCCCGAGGAGAAAACTGAGGCGAGAGAAAAACTCACTTTCTTCAAAAAACGAAGGAAGGAAGAGTCATCCGCTTCTCTCTCCGCTTTCACGAGCCCTCTCCGCGATGTCATCCGACGACGAGGAGCTCGCAGCCCTCCGCGCGGCCCGCGTCGCCCGCGGCGGGGGCCTGACGGTGGTAAGGAAGAGAGAGAGAGAGGGAGAGAGAGAGAGAGACAAAGAGACGTCCTCGATGCTTGCCGTCGAGACAAGCGTGGCTTTCTCTCGTCCGCATCTTCACTCACCTCCTTCGATTTTCCACTCTAACTGACCCGCGCTATACATTCACAAACAGACGGCCCAGCGTCAGGCGGCAATGGGAGGACGAGAAAACGGCAGTGGAGGAGGAGAGAGCGAGGAGGAAGAAGGAGACGGCGGCATTGGCGCCGCCGGCGGCGACCGGCGAGCGCGACCCCCTCCTCCTTCCTTCCGCCCTCCTCCGCTCGTGCTCCCCGACGACGACGGCATGGCGGCAGCTGGACTCCCGATGTCTTTCGGAGGAGGAGGAGGAGGAGGACTCTCTGCTGCTGCTGCTGCTGCTTTGAGGCCTCCGCCTGTCTTCCAGAAGAAGCGCCCACGAGAAGAAGAAGGAAAAGAACAGGAAGAAGAGAGAGGAAACGGCGGGGCCGCTTCCGACGACGGCGGCTCCGGGGAAGAACAGGACTCCGACGAGGAGGGAGGAGGGCCCAACCCCTTCCGCCTCCCCGTCTCCCGCTCGGCGCTCTTCGAGCCGACCGAGCGGGGGGTCACCGCGCTGGCCCTCGACCGCGCGGGGTCGCGCCTCGCCTGCGGGTCCCGCGACGGGCGCGTGCGGCTCTTCGACTTTGGCGGCGCGAGGAGCGACCTGAAGCCGTTCCGGACTTTCTTCCCCCTGAGCGGCGGCGGCGGGGGCGGCGACGGCGGGGAGCGAGGGGACGGCGAGGGGGCCGGAGCGACGCCCCCCGTGGTGTCCCTGTGCTGGCTCCCCGGAGGGGCAGCAGCGGGGGGAGGAGGAGCGGCAGGAGGCGCTGCCGCCGGGGGCGCCGGCGACGGCGGCGGCGCGCTGCTGCTTGTCGCGTGCGCCGACGCGCGCCTCGTCCTCTGCGACCGCGAGGGGCGGAGGCTCTGCGAGAGCGCGCGAGGGGACAGCTACCTCGCCGACCCGAAGAACACGGCGGGGCACACGGCGCCCCTGACCAGCTGCTGCTGCCTCGGAGGAGCGGGCGGAGCGGGCGCGCCGCCTGCGTCGTCGAAGCCGCCTGCCGCCGCCGCAGCTCCGTCGTCGACCTCGACGCTGGCGGAGGTCGCCTCGGGCTCCGAGGACGGCACGGTCCGCCTATGGGCCGTACTCTACGACGCCGACAGGGATGCCTTCTCGCTCAAACAGAGGGTGGTGATCAAGGTGCCCTCGGCCCCCGGTGGCGGGGCAGCGAGCAGCAACAGGAGGACCAAGGTCTCGGCGCTCGCGTTCCTCGCGTCCTCTGCCGCCGCCGCCGGGGCGGCGTCCTCTCCCTGCTCCCCCGCGAGGAACCCGAGCCTCCTCGTCGCGGGCACCGACGACGGCGCCATCCACGCCTGGGACCCCCGGGCCCGCAAGGGGCGCCCGGCGGCCGCGGGAGCCGTCGTCACCGGGCCCACCGCGAGGATGATGGGCCTCTCTGCGAGGCAGAAGGACTGGGCGTTCGTCGCCGGCTCGTCGACGTCGACGTCGAGGTCGGTCTTCGGTGCCCACGGAGGGGGAGGAAGGGGCGCTCTTCCCTCCTGCCCTTGCCCGCGCGTCACGGCGCTGGCGGCCCCTCCGGCACACCTCGACGACGGTGCCACGGTGGCCAGCAGGGGCGAGGACGGGACGGTGAGGCTCTGGGACCTCGCCTCCGAGGGGGCGAAGCCGAAGAAGCAGCCGCCGCTCGTCTGGAGCGCCGGGGGGGGAGGGGGCCAAGGCGGAGGCGAAAGCGCCTCTCCTCCTTCTCCTCTTCCTCGCCTCTCTCTGCCCGCCGAGGAGCCCACCACGGGCCTCGCCTGGTCCCCGGATGGCCGCATAATCGCCACCGGCACGGCGGAGGGGACCGTGGCCTTCCTGGAAACGGCGGCGGGCGGAGGCGGAAGCGGAAAGGAGGGAGGCGGGGGCGCGCTCGCGCGCTCCGTCTCCGTCGCCGACAGAATCAAAAAGGGGGACGAAAACTCCGCTCCCTCCGCTCCTTCTTCCTCTTCCACCTGCTCCGTCGTGCCCGTCTGCTGGCACCCGAAGCTCAACCAGGTCCTCGTCGGCGTCAGCGACCCCGCGGCCGCGAGGCGCAAGCTCGGCGGGCGCGTCGTCGCCCTGTTTTCCCCAAAACTCTCCGAGCGAGGCGTTTTGCTCGCTCTCTCGCGCACGAAAAGGGTCAGGAAAGACGAAGACGGCGCCGTCGCCGTCTCGGAGAGGCCCGGGGAGATCTACAACCCTCACGCGCTGCCGCTCTACCGCGCGGAGAGGAGCGTTGGGGTGCCCCTCGCGGCGACGGGGGGAAGCCGCAGGAGCAAGGACGACGAGGCCGCTGCGGCGGCGGCAAAGAGCGCCGCCCACCTCCCCGGCCGCGGCGGTGGGGGCCCGGCCCTCGGCGCCGGCTCCGGCGGCAGGATCGGCGTCACGGGCGGCACGCTGCTGACGCAGCACGTCCTCAAGTCGCGTGGCGGCTTCGGGCTCGTCGCCCCCAGCGAGGAGGGGGACATCAGGGAGAGGATGCTCGCTCATGGCGATCTCGCGAGGAAGGACCCCGGCATGGCAGCTCTGACGAGCGCGTACAGGGAGACGCAGCCGGAGCGGGTGTTCCAGAAGGGGAAGAAGGAGGAGGAGGGGGACGAGGAAGAAGACGAGTGAGAGAGAGAGGAGAGAGGAGGAGGGAGAGACGAGAGACTCCCTCTCTCTTTCCGCTCTTGTTTTTTCCCCTTTTGTCTCTTCTGGCATTCTGAATTGTAACATTGCTCTTTAAGAAACTCTCTGGTTTTTGAATTTGCCTCACCGTCTCGCACGTGAAGGCAGGAGAGGAGAGCGGAGAGAGAAATGATAAGGTCGAGGTCGACGGCCTCGAAAATCATTTCCTCTGTTCAACCTCGTTCCATTTAGCAACGATGCTTTCCCTCTCCTCTCGGCGAGGCATCTAGAGAAAAACAAGCAATGTCGGGCTCGCACCACCACCACCACGGCAGGCCCCCGCGCGACGCCAACGCCGAGGCGTCGGCAGTGCGCGGGAGGCTCGCGTGGGTGCGCTCGACGTTCTCGCCGATGATGGTGGCGACGATTGCGACTGCGAGTGAAGGAGGCGAAAGAGGCGAAGGAGCTGGAAGCGGAGGGAGGAGCGGCAGCGGCGGCGACTCTTCTCCGGCAGTGGCTGATGTTGCACCCGGCGGCAGCCGATCGATAGCCTCGCAGGTCGTGGCCGCCTACAGCGACATCCTGGAAGGTGAGCGCGAGAGGAGAAGAGAGAAAGAGAAAGAGACGGACCGCATTGGAGAGATCGGTTCTTCGTTCGTTTTTCTCAACCCCCAAAATCGAAAAACAAAAAACAGAACTTATCGCCGACGTCGCGGTAGAGGCCCACCGCGCCTGGAGGACCGGCGCGGCCTCGAGGACGCCCGCCGGAGTGAACCTGGAGGGCCCGCCGCCGCTGCTGGAGAGACGCCGCTCTGATGCCGGTGTCGCTGCTGCTGCTGCTCCCGCTGCTCCTCCTCGCGCCGCCGCCATCGCCGAGGCTGCCGCCGCCGTTGCTCCTCCTCCCGCTCCCGCGCCGCCCCCCCCTCCCGCCCGCCTCTCCCGGGTCGACGCCTTCGGCCAGCCCCTCAAGGCATCCTCGGCCGGGGACGTGGCGTGCCCGACCTGCGGGCGGCGAGTCGCCGCCGCCCGCTTCGCCCCTCACCTGGAGAAGTGCCTCGGCGGGGGAAGGGCGGCCGGGAGGGCGCGGGCGGCAGCGGCGCGGTGAAGGAGAAGGAGAAGAAAAAGGAGAGAGAAGAGAGAGAGGAGAAAAATTTGAAGCATTGTCCCACCCACACGCCTTCGGTGTAATTTAACCAACTCCACTTTCCAGAAAAGCACCGCCCTGCCCTTCCGAGAACAAAAAACGCGAAGGAAAAAGACGAAACACTGTCACCCGCGGGACCTCGACCTCGACCTCGACGCTCGCCGTCGCCGCCGCTCCTTGTCCTTCTTCTCCTTCCTCTCCTTCTTGCTCTTTTTCTTCTCCCGCCTCTCCCGCTTCTTCTCCTGCCGCCTCTCCTTCCGCAGCCTCTTCTTCTCTTTCCTGCGCCCGCGAGACGCCGAGTCCTCGGAACCGGAAGAGTCGGAATCGGATGAGGAGGAGCCAGAGGAAGAAGAGGCCTTACCGCTGCCGCGCCCTTGCCCTCGCTCCCCTCCCCTTTCTCCTTCCTCCTCGTCCGCGGGCGGCGGCAGCCCCAGCGCCGCTGCCATCGCCGCCGCCTCCTGCCTCCTCACCGCGACCAGCTCTGCCTCCCTCGCCGAGGAACCCGAGGCTGCGGCGGCGGAAGAGGGCCCTGCTTCTGCTCCGTCTGCTCCGTCTGCTCCGCCGCCGCCGGCCTTCGATCGAACGTACCACTGCGCGTCCTTTTGGAACCTCCCGACCTGCGTCTTCACCGACGCGCCGATATAGTTCAGGCGCGCGTCTCCGGCAGCGACCTTGTCCCAGGAGAACTCGGCGCGGCCGCCGCGGGCGCCGCCGGAGCGCTGGGCGTCTCGGGACATGAGGTTGAGAGGTCGAAGAGAAGGAGAAGGAAGAAAAGGGGGGCGAAACTTTCCCTCAGATGCTCCCGAAGGATTCGCAGTTTGCCCGG